>Ga0169931_10013602_pt1 | contig 11097 bp, 10 predicted proteins | sample Kivu_15m_20L_FD_129675 | JGI IMG/M metagenome (GOLD analysis project Ga0169931, IMG submission 129675) | Freshwater microbial communities from Lake Kivu, Western Province, Rwanda to study Microbial Dark Matter (Phase II) - Kivu_15m_20L... | ecosystem: Environmental > Aquatic > Freshwater > Lake... | reverse complement strand
CAGAAGCGTCACCAGTACTCCTATTTATTCTTTGACCCTAAGCAGGAATTTGAATATCTGAATTCTGGTTATGCCACGAGAGAGAAGTTGACGGTCACGCAGCGCGGCCGAGTAAAAGAAATTGACCTCAATAAGCGTTTCAGAGGTAATGAGGAAACGTCATGATGGCGTTTTCAAAAACAGTAGATAGAGTGCGAGCAAAGCTGGTTTGCGGTTTTACGCTTGTCGAGGTCCTGATCGCGGCGACAATTTTGTTTGCGGCGCTGGCGGTCATTAGTGACTCTTTCCGGGCGAGTATCGTAGCCAGTCGTCGTGCTGATGAAACAGTCAGGCTATTGGCGCCACTGCCATTTTTGATTGAAACGATTGCGGCGCAGATTCGTGAAAAGCCCGATGCCAAAGTGTCTGGGGGTGGTCGGCTTTTGAACGTGGATTATCAGTTTGAGGCCACATCAATTTTGTTCAAGCCACCGCTTCCGAGATTCAATCCAGAAACCACCGAGCGGGAGATTTTCAAGCCGCGTTATCGCCTCTACGACGTGTCTTTGACCCTGCGAAGACCCGGCGCGCAACGCATATTCAAATATCGTGAGATCGCATGGCAGTCATCAAGCCAGTAGCGGGATTCACGCTGATCGAGTTGCTGATTTCGACGGTCATCATGACCCTCGTGATTGGTATTGCTACCTTGAGCTTCAGTTTATTCGCGCGAAACTGGGATGGCCGTGACTGGGCTTTTGAGAGGTCGTTGGGCCGGTTACAGCGGCTTGAGTTGGCGGTTGGCGTACTGCAAGGCGCATTGCCGTGGGCGGTACGCAGTAACTCCGGGGAAGTCGGATTCTACTTTCTCGGGCGCGAGGAGGGTGTGACCTTCGTCTCGCAGGCCGGCCTGTTTGATGCCGACGCACCAGCTTTGGTGCGCCTTTTTCGCGAGTCGACCGGTGGCGGCAAATGGCAGTTAGTTTATGAAGAGGCATCGCTTCGTTCGGTGAGTCTCCGATTAGCCGATCAAGCGGTGCCGTTTCAGCATCGTCTGGTAATTGTGTCAGGTCTTAACGAACTGCGTTTTCGCTTCTTCGGGCGATCCTTGACATCTGAGGCTGCGCGGGTAGCGGGCGACGACGGCGATAATCTGCCCATTTGGTGGAGTGAGTATGATGGGATGGTGCATTTCCAGCATCCGATAAAAGTGGAGGTGACCTTGGATGGTAGTCGGGTTTCGTATCTGATGCCTGATCGCGACGGAGTGGTGGCAAATGCGCTGGTGCGAGAGTTCTAAGGTGCAGCTTCAGCGCGGGGCGGCACTGATTTTGGTTCTCATGGTTGTCGGTGTTGTCGGGCTGCTTCTGCTCTCCATCAGCTTGAGCGTCCATAGTCAAGTCATAAGAGCGCAGGCGCTTCTCGATCGCGCCAATCTTCTGTTTCAGGAGCGTTCTATCGAGAGCGAATTGGCTTTTGCATTGTTGACGCGTGATCTAGTGGTTGCGCAGGACGAGCAGGAAACAGTTTTGCCGCCGATCGATTGGAACTTTGTCGGACGGCCTTTCGAGCATCGCAACGCAAAAATCAGCGTTCAAGATGTCGGAGGTCTCTTCGTCAGCCCTCAGAAGGCAGAAGACGCCCAAGATTTCGAAATTCTGTTCCAAACGCTGCTTAGCATCGAGCCCGATGCAGCCAAATCAGTTAGCCGCCGCCTTGAAGTCAAGATGCGTGAGCCGAGTTGGGTTGCTATCCAGTCCTTCCAGGATGCCGACTTTGGTGATCTGATTGGAAAGCGTGAGCAGCGTCTTCTGGAGCGCTTTGTGATCTTGTCGCCCGAGACAAGATTTAATCCGTTGACAGTCCCGGATGAGTTGTTGCCGATTTGGTACGGCGGGAGTGACGTCGAGGCGATCCGGGCGCTGCGAAAGCAAAGCGCGTTCGACGCACAATCGTACGAGGATTTAATGGGGCCGATGGACGAGTTCACCGTGACCTATCCCGGACCGCAGTTCAGAGTCGCGATTCGTGTTCAACAGGGATCGACAACACAAATTCGCTCGGCGCAGTGGATAATCGATCCCTATAGCGAGCAGCCGTGGAGCGTTTTTTTCAGGAAGCGTGGCGCCGATGCATTTCAGTAATAAGTTTTCAGACGTTGTAGTTACCTGGCGTGCCGCTGTACGCGGAAAGCTCATCGCGTGGCTGCGCGCGCGCGTAATCTGGATTACGAGCGATACGCGTGACTTGGATGGTCAAGCTCCGCGCGCCTGGAGTCTTTTGGCAGTTTGGGGTCGTGAGCATTATACGGAGACCGTTGTTGAGCACGCGATTGCCAAGTGGTCGGACGCGGCTTCAGTGGCACGCCTGCACCGGCATGGACGTCGACCGGTGATGTTTCACATCGGCCCTTTCCAAGATGGGAAACGGCGAATTTTTCTCTACGAGCTGACCGATACCGCTGCGAGTTTCCCAGCCCGAGCGCTTTTTTGGATGCCCGAATCGCTGCTGCTGTCATTTGCCTGCTCACCGGACTGTATCTTTACCGTCGCTCGAAACGGTACTCAATACTTTCTGTCCTCGGAAGGTACGCAGTTGAGTGGTGGGTTAATCAACTCTTCAGCGAAGTTCGCATTGGCCCGTGGCGTTCGAGCCGGCTGGCATGATCGCCTTGTCGACGAGGAAGCTGCACGTGCACTGATTCTCACCGGTTTGCCGAGAGTATCGCTTAGCAGTTGGTTGTCCTCTGTTGGTCCACTGGCGCAGCAAGTGCTGCGGAAAGTCTCTGCACCCTTGGTCGCCGGCGTTGTCACCTTGTGGTTATCGTTCATGCTGTTGGGGCAGTTGTATCTCTTGGTCACCTTTGAGTTGCGGCAGCGCGCGCTTGATCGACTGGGAGCTGACGTCAGTACTTTGCTGGAGTCTCAGCGCAAGTTGGACATCCTAGTGGCGGAACAAGACGACTATCTTGAGGCTGCCGGCAAACATCGTAGCGTGTTGCCTATGTGGGCCGGGTTTGATGCTGTTTGGAAGTCGGGTGGGTTGGTTCGCTCAGCAAAGTGGGTCGATGGCACTGTGAGCCTGAATGGTGCCAGCAACGATGCCACGACTGTATTGGCGGCAATTTCCAAAGATGAGTTGACCTCCGAGGCGCAGTTTGGGGCGGCCGTTAGACAAGGTAACAACCTCCAGGAATTCATGATCAACTTTGAAACTAAACCACTTCCTTCGAGCGCTGCGGGGAAAAAGTAATGTCGAGTCGCACACGTACGCTGCTCGCGGTTTTGGTGTCATTACTCGTTGCGCGGTTTTTCGTGTTGCCGTGGGTCGAGCGCATGGAGGAAAGCCGCGACAACCTTCGGGTGCTGACAGACCGCCTCGATCGGTCCGAGGCAGTGTTCTCTAATCGAGAAGCGTTGACGCGGTCGCTTGCCGATTTGCAACGTAACGTAGCCAAAATGCAGGCCAACTATCCGGCGGTTGAAGACCTCAGCGCCTTTCAGCTGACTCAACAACAAGAGGTTAATCGCCTACTGCAGCAGGCTGGGCTACAGCTTGTGGTTTTTGATTGGACACTAACGGGCGATATCGAGGGCTCAGTACTCAGCTTCGCCCGGTTTAGATTGCAGGCGCGCGGTGAAGTCACTGCGCAAGCGAAGTTCATGGCGTCCATCGAAACCAGTTTTTTAAACTTTTCGGTCCGGGAGATGGGTGTCTCGCCGGTCAACGCGCAGCAGGTTGCGCAACAGGGCGGTTCGAGCGAATTGAGCACCGTCATCGACGTTTACTTTAGGAAGCGGTCATGACCACTAGGGTGTTGATTTCGGAGATGCGCTCGACTGCCAAGCAGTACCCACGGCTGTTCGCCTGCGTTTTTTTCTTGGCTGCTCTGTTGTTCGCGTTTCGTTTGTTTGTCGATTTCTGGGTGCCTCGCTCGGATGCTTTCCGTGCGTTTGCTGCGCCACAGGTCAAGATTTTTCCAGCGTCTGCCAGCAGAGAGTGGGTTTTTGCGAAAATCGATGGCTGGTTTCCAGTTGCTCCGACCGATTCGGGTGCGGAAAAAGTGGTTGAGCGTCAGATTCAGCTGCAAGCTGTGTATGGCGAGCGCTCGCAGCTCAAGGCCGTTTTTCTGCTCAAGAGTGAAGGCGCTGCAGATGAGAGACTCACCGTTATGCCCGGCGGGGTGGTTGAGGGCTGGACGTTGAAAGAAGTCCAGCGCAAACGTGTAATACTATCGAAGGGCGATTTGACCCGAGAGTTGGTCCTTTTTCCGGCCAAGTCGGGCTCTGGTTGATACCCTCTGGTTCAGGAAAACGGAAATTCGATGACTAGTTATCTGCGACTTGTCTCCAGCGCTGCTCTGTTAGCTCTGGTCTCGGGGTGCTCTACCGGCTATGCACTGAAGGTGCCTGTTGGCAGATTGGCCTCGACTCCGATCGAGCAATCCGAGTCCGTCGCGTCCGCGGATGAGTCGATTGCGCAGCCAACCGCAAACAGCGAGGTCGTGCGCGCCGAGTCGCCCGAGGAGCGCATCACTATCCTGCGCTCAGAACCCGCCGACCTCTCGATACTTCCGGCAGCGGATCCGTCCGGCAAGTTTCCAGCCAATAATCGGTTGGAAATATCAGCCGAAGGTATGCCAGCGCGAAATTTTGCTAACTACGTTTTCGGAGAGCTGCTCAAGGTCAATTACGTTTTGGTTGAAGGGGCTCCGGGTCTCGATCAACCAATCAGTCTTAGCGCCGCTCAGCCTATTAGCAGCCGGCAACTCTACCAGCTCGCCACTGAACTTTTGATCGGTGTGGGCCTGGGTGTGGTTGAAAAAGAGGGGGTTTATTTCATCGGGCCTGCCGATGCCAAGACTGGCTTTGGTTTGCCGATTGGCTACGGGCGGCGTGCGGAGGATGTTCCGAATACTGCGGGTCAAATTTTGCAGATCGTGCCGTCTCGCTTCGGCATGAACATGACCTTGCTCAATGCTGTTCGCGACGTGGGTGGTGCCGAGCTGAATTTCGACACTCGACAAAGTGCGTTCTTCGTAACGGGCACTCGAACTTCGATTTTGCGGGTCCTTGATCTGCTGCGCCTGTTCGACCAGCCCGCCGCTCGTAGCAGCCGAGTGGGATTGATCAACCTCACGTTCGTCAGCCCTAGCCAGTTTGTTTCCGAGGTGACGACCCTGTTGTCTAATGAGGGCATTCTCGTCGGTCAGGATCAGTTGATGACCCTTGTCCCAGTTGATCGGCTGGGTTCAGTTGTGGTGTTCGCAGCGAACGAGACGCTGCTTCGTAGGCTTGAGTTCTGGGCCAATCAAATCGATCGCGCGGGAGAAGCCACGTCTGAAGGGTACTTCGTTTTCCAGCCTAAGTATTCCCGCGCGAATGACCTTGGTAACTCAGTGGCGGCGTTGATTGGAAGCCAACCGATGGCAGCGGGACAAGCCAACGAGCAGCCGTCCGCGCCGCGCGATACCCGATCCGCTATTCGAGGTTCAGGTAGTTCTATGCCCAGCGCTTTGGGCGGCTTGATTTCCGTTTCGGGCGATGGCGTACGAATGACCGTCGACCCCATTTCAAACTCTTTGATTTTCTTCACGAGCGGTCCGAAGTACGCTGCTTTGGTACCGTTGATTCGTCGTTTGGATCGCCCGCCCAAACAGGTTTTGCTTGAGGCAACCATTGCGGAAGTCACTTTAAGCGGTGAATTTGCCAAAGGTGTTGAGTTTGCCTTTACTGAGGGTAAGTTCGTTGGTGGCACTTTGGGTTCGCTCGGATTGCCGTCGGGTGGGTTTGCCCTCAATTTTACTGAGGGCATCGCCGGGGAGATTCGAGCAAAGTTGCAGGAAAGCAACAGTCAGGTAAACGTTTTATCCAGCCCTATCCTGATGGTTCGAGATGGGTTTGCTGCCACCATAAAGGTCGGCAATGACGTTCCTACGGTCGGTGCGGTGGCATCCGATCCAATTCAATCGAATCGCATAGTGAGCTCGGTCCAATACCGCCAAACGGGCCTTGACCTATCGATAACGCCGACGATAAACGCGGAAGGAGCTGTGTCGTTATCGATAAACCAATCAATAACGTCAACGGTGCCCGGGTCGTCTGGTGTTCAGGGTGCCCCCATTTTTTTTGCTCGTTCTGTCGAAACGGAAGTTGTGGCGTCTTCGGGTCAAAGTGTTTTAATCGGCGGCCTAATGTCGGAGACCGAAAGTCGCACCGCTGAGATGGTTCCGGGGTTAGGCCGGTTGCCGGTGCTTGGCAGCTTCTTCTCGTCGACCGCCAAGCGGCGTGAGAAAACCGAGTTAGTCTTGCTAATCACTCCCCGTGTAGTCGAGTCACCTAGCGAGTGGTCGGCACTGTTTCGTCGATTTGCCGATGGGCTACGGTATCTGAGCCTTGAGGGTTCCTCCGAAACTGAAAGGCGGAGTCCGTCGGTTGATCGAAATTAGCACCTTATCTAGCTTGGTTTTTTTACACACAGCCTGTTGACTAAATTAATAGAACCCTCTGTAATGACGTACGTGGGGCCTGAGTTGGCGCCTCGGCTGGTCGTAGCTAGCTAAAGGAAACGATCCGGCCAGTCGGTGTAATCTAGGTTGATCAATCTCTTGGGAGAAAAGTTAATGATTAAAAAGTACGGTAAAGCAGCTCTAGTCGCTGCAATCGCCGGTTCATGCGGATACGTGTCAGCGGGTACCGTGACGGTTACTACCCCCGTCCCTGTGGCAGGCGTATCGCTCGAGGGCGCTTCCGCCGGACGTGTTCCACTGACCACGGTTGCTGTTACGCTCGGCGAAACTCACATTGTTAACGATAAAGTTGAGCTGGTGTTGACGGGCGCTAGGTTCGCCACGTTCGCTGCGGGAGCCATTTCAGTTGCCTGCACAAGCGGCGATTTCTTGCTCGAGAGTCAGCTCTCGTCCGCCTCGTCTACGGCGTCGTTCACCATCTTCTCAAAGTCGGCAGGTGTAACATCGATTGGCAAGACCTGCACGTTCTCTAACCTTGAAGTTCTGGGTTCGTCCATTTCGTCTGCCGGAACGGTGACGTTGAAGTCCCAGAAGAACTCCGGTGGCACGATTTCTGATGTCTCGGCGTCCGCAACCGCGTTCACGGTAGCTAGCCAATTTGGCACCGCGGTTGTTTTGAGCGCCTTGAACGGCGTAATCGACTATCAGAACCACTTAGGTCTCGGTTTTGCCGCGGATGATGGAAAGACCAGTTTTGCGAACCATTCTGGCAAGATGGATTCCTTGGTATTGCGTATTCCGTCGACAGCGGACATGTACTTGTCAAATGCAAGCACAATGTCTGTGGTTTTCGCTTTGTCAGCCGCTTCGGGCAAAACGTTCTCCTTTTTGGATGACGGCGGCTCGTGCGGGACTTCTGCCTCATTGAACAGAGCGACGTCGAATGGTCGCGCAGCCGTTCAGGTTGGCTCTGGCGCCTCGTCGATTTTGCAGTTGACCATCAACGCGACTTGCACCACCGTCACCTACACTGGTACGGCGATTGGTCCTTTCACGGGCACTGACCGGGACATCGCTTTGGAGTTCGGTCATAAGTCGGCCACGCCGTCTACGGGTGTCGTCATTGAGCCGATGGTGTTCCCAGAGGCGACCGTGACCATCAGCCAAGGCGCCACTCAGCGTAAGCAAACGACAGGTTTGTTGCCTGGTTCGTGGACGTCTAACGGCTCCACGGTGCAGATCCCCTACATGCCGGTCAACGCGACGGCGGGTGCGGGCAAAATCGATCCGGTGATCATCATATCGAATCGTTCGACTGCTACGGGAGCCATCTCGGCAACAGTTCGTAACGAGGCTGGTGCTACCTGCGCTCTGACGGACGCAACACTTGGCACGATTGCAGGAAATCGTACGAAGTCGGTTGGTGGGTTGATTCGTGATGCTGTAGCCGGCAGCACGTGTCCGACCATTGATGCTTCGTCGACCCAGCGTCTCTCGATCACGTTGAACGTGACTCTGCCGTCCGGTTCGACCGAGGTTTACTCGGGCTACACCGTCGGCGGTGCTGATCGCGTCACGGTGGTCAACAGCTCGAACGGCGTTCCTAACCCGTAATGTGAGCTGATCAGTCAGAGACTTTCTGGCTTAAGAGCGGCGAGGGAAACCTCGCCGCTTTTTTTATGCCTGATAGGTTGACGCACCGACGGCTCGCATCTAACATCTCGCGCCTGTTTATCGGGGCTATAGCTCAGCTGGGAGAGCGCTTGCATGGCATGCAAGAGGTCGGCGGTTCGATCCCGCCTAGCTCCACCAAATTTGGAAGTCCCCATCGTCTAGAGGCCTAGGACATTGCCCTTTCACGGCAGTAACAGGGGTTCGAATCCCCTTGGGGACGCCACTATTGTCTTGCCGCTCCGGCGTTCGGAATGCGTGCATTGAGTGGATGCAAGACTCCTCAATTCTGTACCGATCGCACCGCACGCTCACTCGGTGTGTTTGCAGCCGGGCTCGACGGGGGCCTGGGGCAAACTGAGCGATGCTCTCTTCGAGTTTGAGCAACGGACGTTTTCGGTTTCTACTGCGCGTGCTTTACAGTTACTAGTAAGGCTGGCGCCTAGGAACGAGAGTTTCGTTGCGGCGTTCCATCGGGCGCTGATTGAGTTGCATGGCGAGCAGCAGGCGCGGCGGCGACTCTATGACTTGCTGACCGATGGGGTGGCGGTTGGCGGCGCGTTGCGTGGTGCGGCTCAGAGGGCCTATGACCTCGGTATCCCGTTGGCCGCAATAAAAGAGTTCTCCCGCGCAATCGTGGTATCGCCTGTCGATCACGTGGCAACCCATGGTCTGGCGCTCCTATCGAATGATCGTCACGACTTTGATCGCGGCCGACTGTGGCTGCGCCGCGCCAGTCTGTTACGACCGGAAGAGGGTAGATATCTAGCCGAGTGGCTACTCGCGCGCTCTTACGCCGGCGAAGCCGGTTGCGAGGAGGAGCTTCGCAGATTTGCGCGGAGTAGCAACGAACCTGCCGCTTATCTAGCGCTGTCTTCCCTCGTACTAGAGCGGAAAGACTTTGCGAGCGGTGACGCATTCTTGCTTCGTCTCTTGATATTGCTTCCGGGCAGTTACGTTGGTTACTCGAAACGATCAATTGGACAGTTGCTCGCGGGAGATATTGAAGGTGCCGAGCGTTCTTTGATGCGGGCCTTGATAATGCGGCCCGATTGGATTGAGGCGAAGATCAATAGAGCGCGGCTTATCGAGTTGAAGGGTGATCTTGTCGCTGCGCTGCGTGAGTATGAGGAAGCGATCAAGCGGCGACCGGATCTCGCCGAGCCGCGGTTCAACGCGGCGGCTTGCGCTTTAGCGCTGGGTGACTTCGGCCGCGGCTGGCAACTTTACGCAGCGCGTTGGGATGCGAATGCGGTCGTCAGTTTCGCCAAAGATCGACGTGCGCGGCGTTTAAACTCTTCCAAGCCATGTTTTGAATTGGAGAGTGATACTCGGGTGTTTGTTTGGTCGGAGCAGGGTTTAGGTGACGAGATCATGTTTGCTTCGATGATCCCGGAGTTACTGATCCGAGAGCAACCTCTCTTGCTGCAGTGCGAGTCGCGACTCGAGGCGCTCTACCGTCGGTCGTTCCCCGCAGCTGAAATTTGTAGCAACGGGGAGGTTGACGAGGCGCGTTACGACAGACAGATTCCGATCGGCGATCTCGGGCGATTATTTCGACCCGACCTGGCTTCATTTGCCCGTAGTCCGCGTGGCTACCTGCAAGCGGATTCGGAGCGTATTGAGCAAATGCGCCGCTGGGTTCGCTCGACGGGTAAGCGCTACTCGGTCGGCATCAGTTGGTCTTCGATCAATCCCGATACTGGGCCATCGCGCAGTCTTCGGCCAGAGCAATTGATCGACGCGTTGGCTCGCCCAGACGTTCAGTTGATATCGATGCAGTATGGTTCTACCGTCGAGTCCATACTGGCACAACAGGTTCGTGTAGCTAATCGGCTGCTTGTGCCAGCAGATCTTGACGTTACGAATGACTTGGATGGTCTTGCTGCGCTGATGAGTGCTTGCGATTTGGTTGTTTCGATTGGCAATACGACGGCCCACCTAGCGTCTGCGCTTGGCCGACCGACGTGGGTTTTGACTCCGATGGTCGGTAGTTGGCGGTGGATGGCTCATGGCGAGACCCCGCCGTGGTATCCCTCTGCAAAGGTCTTTAGACAATCTAAAGCCGGCGATTGGTCTACGGTTTTACGCGCGGTTTCCTCGGCTCTCGACTCGTGGATCGGCGGAGATTGTAGCTAGGCAATGGTGACGGCAACGGCAGCTAATTTAATGGAGCGTTCGCTGGTGGTCGACCCGGCTGGTACGACGCTCCTCGCGCAATGGGCTGCGCGGCAGTTGGCGGTGCGACGGTTTGAGTCGGCAGAGTTGATCATAAACAGAATTCAGCGGTTGGACCCTGGTTTCGGACTTGGGCACTGGCTCGAGGCACGTTTACGCCTCAACGGCGGTCTTGATGCGATCGTCAGTGCTTGTTTGCAGCGCGCACTGTGCCACGCGCCGGCACTAACCGAGGCGGTTTTGGATTGGAGTGTGCGCAACGCTCAATTCGATTTTTGGTCGAGCGCAGCGCGTTGGTACCGGCGTGCTATGGCTTGTGGTGCTGCGAGTAACGTCGTGCTGCCGCAATTGGGTGCCGCCCAGTGGAAGTCCGGCGACGCTACGGGTGCTCTCGAGACGCTTGATGTCGCTATCCGACTTGATCGATTGAATGTGGCCGCTTGGACAGAGCGCGCACTGGTGCTACGTGCGATGGAGCGGATTGACGAATCGCTACATGCTTTCGACGTTTCAACCATTCTCGCCCCCCAGAACGCGCAACCTTGGTTGGATTCAGCGCTCATGCTGCTGTCGGAACGGCGTTACCGGCAAGGTTGGTATCGACACGAGTTTCGCTGGAGAACGTCTCAGTTCAATGACCCTCAGGCTGGAATTGCAGCACTGCAGACCATGAGACGGCGGTATCGAACGGACTGTGACTCTAATTCGCGCTGTCTCGTGTGGGGCGAACAGGGTGTTGGCGATGAGGTGATGTTTGGATCGATGCTAGGAGAGTTTCGAGGGATGGTGGGGAAGTTGCT
>Ga0169931_10013601_pt1 | contig 11097 bp, 13 predicted proteins | sample Kivu_15m_20L_FD_129675 | JGI IMG/M metagenome (GOLD analysis project Ga0169931, IMG submission 129675) | Freshwater microbial communities from Lake Kivu, Western Province, Rwanda to study Microbial Dark Matter (Phase II) - Kivu_15m_20L... | ecosystem: Environmental > Aquatic > Freshwater > Lake... | reverse complement strand
ATTTTTGTCAGAAAAAACTCGATAAAAGTTAAGAGCATAGAAACATACAAAAAATATAATTAAAACTTATTAATTTAGGTTAAAATATATTTTACAAGAAAATCTTGACGATATATGCTACGGATCGGGGTTTTCAAAAACGGAACAGGAAGAACGCTACCTGATTGAAGCGAAAGAATACAGAAAATGGTTTTCTCTAATCGCTGACTCAGATAAAATAAAGTCATTTTTATTGTCAAAAAAAGAAGCATTTCATTCTGATTCTGAACAAGACTATTCTTATTTAGAATATGATTAACTTGTTTAATAATTGCAAAAAAAATTGAAAAAAAATGTTCTTAGAATTTATTTTTTATAATAATATAAAATAAAGTAAAATGTCATTATTTTTACAAGAATCAATGGTAACAAACGTTCAAAATGCTATTTCAAATTTTGATTTTGCATATGATACAAATGGAAAAAAGAAATTCTTTGCAAATAATATTTCTGTTCTAATAGATGTATCAGGAAGTACAAAAGAAGAAAAAAATGGCGAACAAATTATAATTTCAGAAGTAAAAGGAGTTATATGTGCGATTTATCAAATTATGGAAAAATATGATTTAACAAATTGCAATTTTGATTTTATTGTATTTGGCTCTTATGCAAAGAAAATTTGGAATTTTGTTGGAAAGTCAAATGAAGAAATCAGTGAAGAATTATTGAATTTACCAGAATATATCAAATATATGTTTTCACTGACAAATTTAAAAGAGGCTTTAAGTCTTGTGATAGATGATATGAAAGATAAAACACATATTATTATAGCAATAGATGGAAATCCCAATGGTGGTGGTTCTTGCGAAGAAATTATAGAATACATGGAAGAAATTCCAGAAGAAAAACATAAGCTAATAACGATGAATGTTATTGGTTTTGGTGAAATAAATGATTGGAGTGGTGGAAATGATAGTTTTGTTTCAACAATGGTAAAAGAAAAAGAAATTGCAAAATATTTTGTAAATAATAATAAAGAAACAAGTGAAAATTTACATCAATTGAAAGCAAAATATTCAAATGAAAATGATTGTAATATGGGTTTTTTGTTGGAACTAATTGGAGAAATAAGTGTAGCATCTTATTGTCCATTTATTTCAAGTGATGATGGAATGAAAGTTTTGAAAAATAATTTAGACATGTTTTTTGAAAATACAAATAAAACATTACAAGAGAAACCAAAAATTATTCAAAAAGAAGTTCTTCCAGCGCAAAAATATAAAATTCATCTTGATAATTTAGTTATTGATATGCAAGACAACATTGCAAATATATTACAAGAAAAGAAAAGTGCAATAGCATATATTTCTGGCGCAAGAAACTGGTATTTTTATACAGAACAATGGCAAGTAGCTGTTACAGGTGGAGCTGTTGGAAAATTAGATTCTAATAAAATATATAATTGTAATGAACCACTTATTTACAAAAGTTATAGCGATACTTATATTTTAAAAGATGCTACTGATATTCTAACAACAACGGGAGAAACAATAAAGCCACTGCTTGATACGAATGGTTATTGGCGGTGTCGAAAAGTGGAAAAATATTAGTTTTTTATAATAAAAATTGAATAAATAATTCGAATTTAATATAATAAAAATATTTCTTAAAAACAAAGAAAATGCTGAGAAATATAAAAATAAGTTCAAAGTTGTTTAAAATACCTGGAAAAGTAGAATTATACATATACAATAAAAGAATTCTTGATGTTTCTATTGATGAATTTGAAAAAAATGAAGACTATTATTTAGATTATTTTGAAACATATATCAAACGACAAAACAAGTTTAATTTATATATAAATATAGAAAATGACATTGGCGGAATATATCAGTTTCAATTTTATACACAAAAATTGATAGAAATAATGGATAAAAAAAAGAAAATAGAAATGGAAAAAAATATTGAAATCTTGATAAATAAAAAAGATGAAATATATAAACATTCGATACTTGAAAAAAGCAAAATGCACGCAATATATAAGCATTCAATAATGGCAAATTTGAAAAAACACAGCTCAAATGAATATATTATAGAAGGAGTTGGCGATTTTGAAAATATATATTTTGCAATGTTAGATAAAAAATACAATATAGTGAAGGAATATATTTTTGTAAAATAACTATTTTTTATAAACCAAATCATCTATATCACAATTTACGTAATTTTCCATGTCGCAAGTTTTTTTTCTGTAAGATAATTGTATTGTTTTTAATAATTGTGAAATTTTTTCGTCGATATTATCACAAGTGTAATCAATATTTTTTAATTCTTTTTTCCATTCAACTTGTAGTATATTTGTTGGATTAGATATGTATTTTTTAATATCAAAAAGTGATTTTATTATAATTTCTGATGGTTTGAGTTTATTAATAACTAAAAAATGATATTCTGTTTCAATATTTCTTTCATTTTTCCATAAATCTTTTTTTTTTAATTCTTCAAAAAATTCTTTATTATTCATATTTCCATAATTAATATTAGAAATATCGCCCCTTATTGAATATAATATACTTTTTTTATTAAAAGCATTATCAGCGCCACCAAAACTTGATAATTTTAAATTCATAGGAATATCATTTATTTTCATATCATACCAATGCCTTTCTTTTGAAATTTCCATAATGAAATCATTTTTTTCCAATTTTTTTTTTAAATTTTGTAAATAAATATTTTCTAAATTATAACTTTCTAATCGTCCATTTTTATGATTGTTATCAACACCAAAATTAAAATTAAAATTGGAATTAAGTTCATGGCATTGTTCAATTAAAAGATTTATTTGATTCTTATATTTTCCGGATTTCATTATAAAAAAGTTATTAAAAAAATATTTTTATTAAATATTTATATATTATGGAAATAGCAATATGTTTATATGGACAGCCAAGAAATTACGAAGCAGGCTATCATAACATTTTGAAATTTATAGAATTAAACACAGAACATAAATTCACTTTTTTTATCCATTGTTGGATAGATGATAATATAAAATTGGAAGCATCGCCATGGAGAAAAATAGATGAAAATACGCTTATAATTAGTGACAGCAATATTGTAAAAAATGATATATTGGAAAAATATAAACCTGAGAATTTTATATTTGAAAAACCAAAAAAAGAATTTGAATGTGAATATGAAATAAAAATATCAAAAGTATTTGAAAAATCTCCAGAACAAGCAAAAAAAAATTACAGAAATATTTTGAGTCAAATGTATAGTAGAAATATGGTTAAAAACTTGTTGGAAAATTATTCTGAAAAAAAAAATAAAAAATATGATTTTGTTGTTGCTATGAGAATGGATTTTTGTAGAACTATTGATTTTAAAATTTCAGAAGCAAAAAAAGGCAAAGTTTATGTTAGCAATATACTTTATCCAAGAAAAATTATGCCCGACAATCTATCTATCTCACCACAAGACGTTTTCGAAAATTGGTTCAACATGTATGTGAATATTCCAAATATTATAAATAATAAAAGTATGATTGATATTATGGATAGTATTAAAGAACCATTAACATTTAATATGGAACAAATAGTTATGGCTAATTATTTACATTATAATTATAGTGTTGATGATATAGTATATCATAAAGAAATACCAAATTTTATATAAAAAAAATTGAAAAAAAATAATAATAAATAAAAAAAATAAAAAAAAGAAAATAAAAAATGCTTAAAACTGTATTTATAAAATCAAAGAATAATTCTTTACAATATATAGAGATTTGTAAAGAAAAGTTAAAAAAAAACTATGATGGACCACATTATTGTAGTACATTAAAAAATTATTATTATTCTAAGTTGAAAATCCATGGCAAGTAAACATTATTTTTTTGAAATTGATAGATAACATTATAGAAATCAGAACTAATCATATTTTTTTTACGAATATAATCTTGTGTCCAAAGATAATCATCCAAATTTATTTCATATGGCATAGATAATACTTTTTTATAACATTCATAGTGTTCATTCATAATAGATTGCAATAGAAAATCACATTTATGATATTTATTATCAGTAACAATTGTTGGTTTATGTTGATTATTATTAGAAGTGGATTTTGTCGCTTGCAAATAACTCATATATTTCTATATTATGATATGGTTTATATAAAAATTGAAAAATAATAAGTATATAAATAAAAATAAATAATAAATATTAAAAAATGAGATTATTTGATTTTTTCTGTCTTGATAATTTGGAAAGTAAAGTTATTCTATTTTGTTATTCAGAAATTGATAATAATATAAAATTTATAATAGAGAAATATGCAGAAATTTATAATAGAAAAATACTGTTTGGAAATAATTTTGACGAAAAAGAATTAGTTGATAAAAATATAATAATAACAAAAAGTTTTGATTTTAAAAAATTGGAAAAATACAATGTAAAAATTTTTATATTATTATCGTTTGAAGAATTGGAAAATAGTAAAAAAAAAATATTTGAATCAAAAATAAATCATATTTTCTTAGATCATAAAATTAAATATGGTTTAATAAAAAATATTCATGACAATTATATCCGTAATTCTTGTAATTTTATTGATTTTTTGAATGATTGCGCTCATGTTAAAGAAAATGACTATATTATTGTTCATACTAAATATCAATCATATTTTCCATATTCTACATCATTATCTGTAAGTCTTCCAGTACAATAAATATCATCGGAATTATATTTTTTTAGGCAACCAATACACTCATATTCAAAATGAAAGAAATACCATATATTAAAACATTTTTTACAATAAATATGATTACAACCATTTAATCCAAAATAAAACTTTTTTTTTTGAAAACATATAGAACAAAATTCACGATCACTATTTTTATTTTTTAATCTTTTGTAACCATAAATAGCAACATAATGAAAAATATCTTTTGTATCATATAAATAGCAATAATCTTTTTCAAATAAATGTTTCAATTCTTTTGGTATAAATTTTATTGCTTTTTTATTATTTATAATAGCATAATCATATATTTTAATATCTCCAAAATCACTATTTATATATTTTAATGCTTTATAATTATTTTTTACAGCATGTTTGCATATATCATAATTTTGAAATAATATTTTTCCAATATTTTCTTCATTTTGTAATATATAATTGTAATTATTCATTATAATGTTGAATATTGTTATAAGAAAATTTTTTATTAATTCAAAAAAAACATTCAGATAAAACAAAAAAATAATATCAGCATTCATTTTTTATTTAATAATTGTTGTTTCTTTTATAAGTATGGACAAAAGAAATCAATTTTTTTAGAAATAAATATATATGCATTCTAATTGTGAAGACAATTATCAAGTGTATTTTTTACAAAAAGCAATAGAAGAAGAATATGGAGAAAAAAAAGATATAAAAATAGAAATAGATCATTATAATGCTATAAATTATATAAATGGAAAAAAGACAAAAATAATATTTCCAAAATATTTGAGAAATTACATAAGCAGTATGAATAATTGTGAAAAGACGTTAGAATATAATTTTATAGGAACAATCACGCCAAAAAGAGAATGGATAAATAAATACAAAAATGATGATAAAAACAAAATAATACATTATGACAATACAAATTGCACGAAAAATAAAAATTATTCAGATTTAGACAAAAAATATTATGAAACTCTATGTAAATCAAAATTTACTTTAACACCAACAGGAAATTGTCCATGGTCATATAGATTATTTGAAGCAATAATGGCAATGTCAATACCAATAATAGAAGACAATGATGATGATATTTTTGTAAAAGATTATTATTTTTATTATAATAGTGATGAACATATTTATAATTATTATAAAGCAAAGTATAACTATGATAAATTTTGTAAGTCTGAACATTTTTTTGAAAATATAAAATGTGGAATAGAAATATTATAAAAAAAATATATAGGCTAATTTATACTCAAATGCAAAATTGGGAACACGGAGCTTTCGCGCAAAAAGACATAAATTTCATAGTGAATAACAATTTGTGTCCACCAAGTACGGTGAAATTTTTGGAAAATACAATGAATGAAACATCAAATCCATATGTGTGTTTAGAACATCGCAGAATTCAGGAAGTATTAAAAATCAATTATGATTATTATAGTGACAAACAAGCTTGGAATACTAATAATCAAGTTATCCATAATTTTTACAATCAAAATGTTTCATTTAATTAGAGAATGAAGCGATTCCTAATTCTTTAAGAACTAAAAATGGATTTTCTTTATTTACATTAGAATATTCGGCAATATTTTTTTTAAAAATATTTTTTACTGAGTTATATGAAATGGGGTTTTCACAAATTTTTAATCCATCAAAATCTATTCTGTAAATTTTTATATCATTATTTTTAAACACATATCCATAATTTTGTGGCAAATATCCATCATCATCACACAATTTTAATTCCCCAAGTTTTATTGTAACATTTCCAAATTTTGAAACAATAATATCAGTATATTCTTTATATTTAGAATAATATTCGTCAAAAAAATCCTTAATATTTTTGTCACTCAATTTTTCTTCAATTTCCTTTTTATAATTTTCTTTAATTGTTTCTTCATAAGATTTTAGCTGATTTTCTATTTCATTATCATCATCATAATTTTCTTCGTTTTCTTTATTTCTCATTTTTCTTTTTGGAGCTTTTAAGATAGAATCATCTAAACTATCATTACTGATGTCAAATTCATAACTACTATTATCAAATAGTGGGCGTTTAATTTTAAAATTATCATCATCATCATAATAACTATAATCACCAATATCATTATCATTATCATTATCATTATCATTATCATTATCATTATCATTATCATTATCATTATCATTATCATTATCAGTATCATTATCATAAAATAATGGTTGTTCAATAGGTGTTTCTTCTTTTTTTTCTTCTGTTTTTTTTTTCGGAGTGGAATTTGCCAATTGAATTCTTTTTTTGGATAATTCTGCAAATAAGTTTTTTCTATAATTTATTAAAATATCAAGCGTTTTTGTTATTTTATCAGAAATATTTGTGTTTTGTTCTAAAATATTTTTTGGGAGTTGTTTGTTTAGGAAATGTGTGACATCACCATCAAGTTTGTCCATATATGTATATAAAAATGTGTCTTTTTTACAATATGAATATATTTTTGGAATAATGATATCTGTATTTTTATTTGAATATTCTTGTAAAATTTCTATTATTTTATCCAACTTATTATTTGACTTTTCTTTTTTTATAATAATATTTTCATTTTCATTATCTTTGTCCAAAAAAAAACCTTGATTTTGATTGCCTGTCGATGTATTATAAATTTCATATTCTTCGTCTTTTTCTTCGCAAATATTTCCTCCACGCATTTTTTTATAATATTTTAAATATTTTTTTTTGTAATTCATAATAAAATATAAATATAAAATTTTATCATTCAGTAAAAAACAGATTTTAAATATATTATATATAATATGAATTTAATTTTTGTTGAAAGTATAATTCAAAATATTTCGGATTTTATTTCCACATTAAATACAAATACAAAATATATAATTTATGATGAAAATAAAACCATATCACAAGCAAGACAAGAAATCATAAATTTTAATATTTTAAGTTTTCAAAATGTAGCATTTGCATTTAAAAATACTGGGAAAATAAAAAATTTTCTTGAAGGAACAGATTATTTTGATTATACAAATGAGATTGTTAGTGGAAATATATGTTCTAATTTCATCGGCGAAATTGTAAATACTTATTCAGTTTCTAATTTAGATTTTTTGGGGTGTGATTTATTATTATTTCCACAATGGACAAGTTTTTTCAACTATATTTCTTCGAATTATAATGTTACAATTAGAGCATCTAATGATAAAACTGGCAATTTAAAAAATGGTGGAGATTGGATTTTAGAAACATCAAATACTGATGTCAAGGACTTGTATTTTACAGACCAAATTTCTGAATGGACAGGATTATTAGATATTTATGGACAATTAACAATGTTTATTTCTTCAACAGGAGCCGTATTTTATTCCGGAAATTTAGGAACAATTACGGCAGGAACTCCTACTGAAATTCTGGCTTCAGGAGCAATGGCTGTTTCAGGAAGCAGTGATTTTGGAATGATATTAATGACGAATGGTAGTTTAAAAGGTATTGGAATTAACTCATATGGACAATTTGGTGTATCAACAGCATCTTCAACAACACCAATTAATTCATCTTTAACGTCGGGAGTTAGTAAAATATCTACATCTGAACATTTCACTATTGCATTAATGTCAGATGGTTCTGTTAGAACAATGGGAGCTAATTTTCAAGGACAAATTGGCAATGGATTGGCTGATGGGCTTTCATACAGTACTCCTGTAACTCCAACAGGATTAACATCTGGTGTTGTTGATGTAGCGGCAGGTGGGTATTGTGCTGTCGTTGTTATGTCTGATGGAACAGCAAGAGGGTGGGGAAATAATAATGAAAATAGATTAAATAGATCTTCCGGAAATATGTTAATACCTGGAACAATAGACAATGTTACAACAGCAAAGAAAGTAGCATGTGGATCAGCATCAGTAGCATTTATTTTGAATGATAATTCTGTTGTAGTTTATGGCGATAATTATTATAAACAGAGATTAAATGCGTCATATCCAATTACTGATGCAGTTCAAATTGCTTGTGGAAATAATCATAATATAGTGTTGAGAAGCAATGGATCAATTGTTACATGGGGATATAATGCAAATGGAGAATTAGGAAATGGGAATAATACAAACACAGATATACCCCAAACAGTGATAGCATCAGGAGCACTGGCAGTATCATCAGGACGTTTTCATTCTGTTACTTTGATGAATGATGGAACAATAAGAACATGGGGAAGAAATAACAGCAGGGAATTAGGAAACGGAACAACAACAGCTTCAAATACTCCTATAAACATGACAATGGGTTCTATTGTAGCTGGTAATATTTCAGGAACATTTTTTGAAATGCCACCATCATGTTTCTCTGAAAATACACTAATGATATTATTAAAATATTTGCCACAAAATAAATACTATTTGATTTCAAAAATGAAAAGAAACGATACAAAAATGTATAATATTGAAACTATTTATGGAAAATTAGAATTTACATATGAACATCCATTTTCTTATAAAAATAAAAATTATACGATGGAAGAATTATATGAAGATAGCGAAATAAGAAATTCTTTATTATTATCAGAAAAAGAAAGTTGTGAAGAAGAGTTTGTTTATAATTTACATGGCTATTATGATGACAATAAATATTGCCCAATTATGTTAAATTTATGTAAAGATTTATTTGTTTTTGGTGGTAGTGTAATTCAATTGGAAAAACAAGGAAAAGAATATGATAAATATATGCAAAACCATATCAATAATTTAAGGAAACACAATATAAGTATGTGTATAGAAGCATTTATAAAATTAGAATTGAATTCCAAGAGAATTTATGTTGTATTGCATTGAGTAAAAAAAATTGAAAAATAATTGTTATTAAAAAATAATTATTTATATATCAAAAATAGCCATGACGCAAAAACAAGTTGACCGTTTTGTTGCTAATAGAGAAACATATTCTGTCCATGAAAATTATTCTGTCGTATTAAATCAAACAAATATCGGCAAAAATAATAATAAATTTTACATTATGCAATTATTATCAGGCAATAATAAATATTATGTATCAACAAGATGGGGACGCGTTGGAGATGTTGGAACAAGTAAATTGGATGATTTTACTAATGTTGCAAGCGCCATTTCTGAATTTAAAAAGAAATTCAAGGCAAAAACAGGCAATAAGTGGGAAGAAGAATTTTTTGCAGAAGAAGGAAAATATATTATAGTTGATGTTGAAGAAGACAGTGGAAATGCTACTAATACTAATAATGATAGTAAAGAAATGGAAGAACCACCAATGGGAAAATTATCTGAAAACCAAATTGTAAAAGGACAAGACATATTGAAATTAATTGAAACAGAAATAAATAAAAATAATGTTGAAAAAAGTATATATGAAGTTCTGTCATCTAAATTTTATTCACTAATTCCAACAGTATGTGGTAGAAAGAGACCGCCTGTTATTTCTAATAATGAATTGTTGCAACAAAAGGAAGAATTGTTAAAATTTTATTTGCGTATGGGATTTGAAGAAAAAGAAGCGATAGATATTGTTTTAACTCCGATATCTGGAATTATGAAATTAATAATGAAAAATACATTGAAAGAAGCAATTGGAAAATATGCAAATGATTATGATGTGAAACAATCTGTTCAAAAAGGGAAATTATTGGCAGAAAAAAATGCCGGAAATCCTATAAAAAAAATGAATGAAGAATTGTATGGTTCTATTTTATTATACACTTCTAATGCAATATACAAAGAATTAAATAGAGTTCTGAGATGTGAAAATAGGCGTGAAATAAAGAAATATTTTGATTATTTGAGAATGTTTTTTGAAGCGCTTGATTCATTGCCAAAAGTAGAAACAACATTGTGGCGTGGAATGAAAGGTGATTTTTATGAACAATATAATAAAGTTGGAACACAAGTAACATGGTGGGGGGTTTCAAGTTGTACTTCTGAAAAAAGTGTTGCAGAAGGATTTGCCAATAGTTGCGGAGATGAAAGTGCCGTTATACAAATAGATGCGAAAATGGCGGTAGATATTTCAGATTTGTCATTTTATTTATCAGAAAAAGAAAGTATATTAGCTCCCGGAACAAGATTTGAAATAGTAAGTTGCAAAAGAAATGGTAAAAAAAGCTTTATCCATTTGAAAGAAATTGGAAGAGTTATTGATTAACTCTTAAATTATAGAATTCATGAAATCGTTATATAATCTTTAACATGTATTGCAAGATTTATTTTTTATGTTAGTATAATCTGTTAATTCATCTATATATTATTCTGTATTTGAACCAACTTTAATATTTGGTATTCTTTTACCTATTAAATCATTTCTTAACATTAAAATAGAGCAACTAACTCCATCAGTTTCTATCATATGATGAAATGTATATTTAGGTTTCT
>Ga0169931_10013599_pt1 | contig 11099 bp, 9 predicted proteins | sample Kivu_15m_20L_FD_129675 | JGI IMG/M metagenome (GOLD analysis project Ga0169931, IMG submission 129675) | Freshwater microbial communities from Lake Kivu, Western Province, Rwanda to study Microbial Dark Matter (Phase II) - Kivu_15m_20L... | ecosystem: Environmental > Aquatic > Freshwater > Lake ... | reverse complement strand
CCGGGTGCGGTGCAACTGCCGCGGCAGGTCGGCGACCAGAACAACGCCTATTGGGGCGGGCAGCACGCGGGGTTCCTCGGCCCGCGCTGGGACCCGCTGTTCCTGCACGACGAAACGTGGCTCCCCGGCGATCCGATCCCCGGCTTCGCGCCGTCTGCGAACGTGCCCGCGGAGCGCCTCGCGGCCCGTGCCGAGTTGCTCGGCGCGCTGCAAGCGAACCGCGCAACGGAAGGTGCAGATGACTTCGCGCGGTTCCAACAGCAAGCGCTCGATGTGCTGCGTTCGAGCGCCGCGTGGAAGGCGTTCCGGTTCGACGACGAACCGGCCGGCACGCTCGCGCGCTACGGCGACAACCGCTTCGGGCGCAGTTGTCTCGTGGCCCGGCGGCTGATCGAAGCGGGCGTCGGGTGCGTGACGGTGCCGTGGACGTTCAAGCAGTCCGAACAGAACTTCGACACGCACAGCAAACACTTCCCGAAGATGAAGGACAAACTGCTCCCGGTGATCGACCGCGCCTTCGCGGCGCTGCTAGACGACCTATCCGACCGCGGACTGCTGAGCGAAACGTTGGTGGCGTGGACCGGCGAATTCGGGCGCACGCCGAAGATCAACGGCGGCGGCGGTCGCGACCACTGGGGCCGCGTGTACTCGACCGTGCTCGCGGGCGCGGGCGTTCGCGGCGGAACGGTAGTGGGGAAGAGTACGAAAGACGGTGGCCTACCCGCGGACGACGCGGTGCATGTGACCGACCTGTTCGCGACGATGTACGCGGCGCTGGGCTACGACACCTCGACCGCGGTAACGGACGCGACCGGCCGCCCGCACCACGTGGTGCAAGGCCGCCCGGTGCCGAAACTGCTGGGGTGAGTCAGTTCTTGAGTGTCGAACGAATGCGACGCGGAGCGTCGCACCACTATTGTGGCACGACGCTCCGCGTCGTGATTACTTGCCCAACTTCGCTCCGCACGGCGCGTGCGCGAATCGCTCTAACCGAGCGCCTCGAAGCGGATCGCCTCTTCGATGTGCGCGGCCGGGATGCCGGTATCCTCGGCCAACTCCGCGACACTCTCACCGGCGCGGAACCGGCCGGTGATGACATCAACGCGCACACCACTGTCGGCGAAGATCGGTCGGCCGAACCCGTATCGCGGATCGACGGCAATCACACGCGGCGCGGCTTCGTGCGCGGTGTCGCGCGTGAACGGATAGAACCGCACCGGCACACCGTCGAGATAGTCAACGCGGTCGCGCACCGCGGGGTGCTTCAGAAACAGCGCGACGAGCGCTTCAAAACTGAGACGCGGTTCGCCGCGCTCGGTACTCGCAAGGGGCGCAGCCAACTTGAGAAACTGTGAATCGTCCCCGGTGCGCCCACCTACCAGCGCGCGCGCCTCGGTGAGTGTGTAGCGCGGCAACTCGAGCGCGTTCTTCGGCGCGGGTTCGGCGATTTCGGGCACAGTGGCACCTCGCCCGGTAGGGTTCTTCCTTTATCCGCGCGCCCGCTCGCTGTGTCAAGCGGTACGCCTTGCGGTTGGTCGACGCGGCCGGTAGCGTGACACGGCACCACGAGGGCCGCACATGGCCGCGAAGCCGACGCGCGCGGAGTTGCTCGCCGCGAAGAACACCACACTTCCCGATGTGATCGCGCACGGGTTGAAGGTGCTGTTCTGCGGCATCAACCCGGGGTTGTACACCGCGGCCACCGGGTGCCACTTCGGGCGGCCCGGCAACCGGTTCTGGCCCGCGCTCTTTGCCGCCGGGTTTACTCCAAAACTGTTCGATCCGAGCGAGCAGCGCGAATTGCTGCCACTCGGGTACGGCATCACGAACGTGGTGCCGCGCGCCACCGCGACCGCGGCGGAAGTCACCGACCGCGAGATGGTGAAGGGCGGGAAGGCGCTCGATGCCAAGGTGCGCGAGTACGCGCCGAAGGTGCTCGCGGTGCTCGGCGTGACGGCGTACCGCGTCGCGTTCGCGCGCCCGAAAGCGGCGCTGGGCCTCCAACCGGAGGCGATCGGCGGAACGCGCGTGTGGGTGCTACCGAACCCCAGCGGGTTGAACGCGCACTACCAACCCGCGGACTTGGCGAAGCTGTTCCGGGAGTTGGGCGAAGCGGCATAGCACCCCGGGACCGCGGCCGTCTCGGCCGCGCGACCAACGGCGCGCGGCCACGATTCGGGCATCCGTGTTGCCCACACGACCGCAACGTGCGGCCGGGACGGCCGCGGTCCCGGGGTGCTATGCGGCGCGGCCGGTCACGACGCGCGCGACCGCGAAGATCACGTCTTCCCCCGGCAGCGACTGCGCCGACCACTCGAACACGTGGTACGCTCCGTCCGCGGCACGGTAGCGGTTGCGGAACTGCACCAGCGGTTGCCCGCGGGCCAGTTGCTCCGCGGCGGCGTTCGTCGCGGCGCGGTCGTCCGGGTGGACGAACTCCACGAACGGTTTGGCGAGCAACTCGTGCGCGGTGTAGCCCAGCACGCGCGTGAAGTTCGCGTTCACGTGGCGGAAGAAACCGTCCAGACCGGCGACGCAGAACAGGTCCGGGGACAGTTCGAAGAACCGTACCAACTCGCTCTCGGCGCGCCGAAGATCGCTTTCGAAGTACGAGGAGAGCGCCGCAACCACTTCCGCCGCGGACCGCGGGCGCGCGTCGCGGTGCGGGCTGAGGCACCACTTGGCGAGCGCCACCAGTTCGCGGGCCGCGTGCGAGCCGTTCAGTCGAGCGAATGCGTCGGCGAGGTCGGCGCGGGAGGCCCGCGCGTACACCTTCTTGGTCTTTTCGCCGGGGTAGGGCGGTTGCCCGGTGAGAATTGCGCACAGGATGCCGCCCAACCCGAACACGTCGGTGCGCTCGTCGGTGAGGGCCGCGTTGCCCTGCGCCTGCTCCGGGGCCATGTACGCGGGCGTGCCGATCACGCCCTCGCCGTTCGCGCACTCCGGGTCGAGCGGCACGGTCGGAGCGCCCAACCGCTTCGCGACGCCCCAGTCCGTCACTTTCACCACGCCGAACGGCGCGACCATCACGTTCAAGGGCTTCAGGTCCAAGTGCGCGACGCCCTTGCTGTGCGCGTAGGCGACCGTTTGGCACACGCGCTCGAACGTGCGGAGGAAGTGCGGCAGGTTTTCGGCCGGGTGCGCGCGCGGCGCGAGTTGCGCTTCGAGCGTTTCGCCCTCGACGTACCGCATCACGAAGTACGGGCGGCCGTCCGGCAGTTCGCCCATTTCGTGAACCGGGATCACGCCGGGGTGGTGGAGCGCCCCCGTGATGAGCGCTTCGTCGACAAGGCGCGCGTGGTACCGGGGTTTCCCCGCGTGCCGGTCCAAGAGCACCTTCACCGCGACCTCGCGCCCGAGCAGCGCGTCGCGGGCCGCCAGCACGATTCCCATGCCCCCGCGGGCCACCTCGCGCACCACGGCGTAGCGGCCGAAGGTCGCGGGGATCGGGGCCGCGCCGCGCGCGCCTTCGGCCGGGGCTTCGCCCGGAATGACGGCCGACGGGTGCTCGTCGGTGCGGTTCGGGTCGTGCGATTCGTGTGAACCGGGCACGGTTCGCGCTCCGGTGGGACAGCCGGAACTCGGGTGGGAGGACGCCAAAGCCTATGGTGACAGCGCGCCGCCGCGTGTCAACCGGTCTTCGTACTTTCTTCCGATCTTGCCGGGGAGACGAGCGCGACCGGCGAAACCTGCCCGGCGCGGTTCCGCTCGCTCCGCGCCACATACACAGCGGTCGTGAGGTCCGCGGCCACGTTCACCGTCGTGCGGCACATGTCCAAAATGCGGTCCACGCCGATTACCAGCGCGATCGCGCCCGCCGGGATGTCGAACTGCACGAGGATCAACCCGATCAGCGGTAGCGACCCGCCGGGCACGCCGGCCATCCCGCTCGCGGTGAGGATGCACAGCGTCAGCGCGATCAACTGCTGCTCAAGGTTCAGCGTGACGCCGAACGCCTGCGCGAGGAACAGCACCGTCACCGACTCGAACAGCGCGGTGCCGTTGTGGTTCATACTCGCGCTCAACGGCAGCACGAAGTTGGACACTTCCTTCGGCGCGCCCAAATCTTCCTCGGCGCACTTGATCGCCGTGGGAAGCGTCGCGCTCGACGAACTCGTGCTGAACGCGGTCAGCAGCGTCACGCGACTCTTGCGGAAGAACTCGATCGGCGACATGCCGCCGAGCACCTTCACCAGAACCGGCAGCACGACGAACATGTGAATCGCCAACCCGCCGAGTACCGTCAGCACGAACGCGCCGAGCGCGATTAGCAACCCGGCACCGAGCTTTGCGGTCGTGGAGTAGAGGAGCGCGAACACCGCGTAGGGGGCGAGTGCCATTGCCCACCGCACGATCACTTCCGTCACTTGGTTCACGCCCTCAAGGATCGTGGTGAGGCTCGCGGCGCGCTCGCGGTCGATCTTGGTGAGCGCGAACCCGACCAACAGGCCGGTGAACACGATCGCGAGCATGTCCTTGTTGAGGAACGCTTCGAGCGGGTTCGCGGGCACGACGTTCGTGAGCGTGTCGATGCCGAACGGCTTCTTCTTGGCCTTTTCGAGCTTCTCCCGCGCTTCGCCGCCGAACTCCTCCTCCAACTTCTTGCGCAGTTCCGGGTCGTTGGCCGCTTTGCCCGGTTGAATCAGGTTCACGAGCGTGAGGCCGATGACCGCGGCGCACGCGGTGGTGATGAAGAAGTACCCAATGGTCTTCGCGCCGATCCGGCCGACGTTCGCGGAGCCGCCGAGCCGCGTCACGCCGAGCGCGAGCGACGCGAACACGAGCGGCACGATGGCGAGGAACAACAGATTCAGGAAGATGGCACCGAACGGGCGCGCGAGGTACTTCACGGTCCAATCGACCGGTTCCGCGGGAACAATGCCCTGCTGCACGAGTGCGTTGACGGTGCTGCCGAGCAGCGCGCCGCCGATCAACCCGATGAGAATGCGCGTGTGCGGAACCGATTGCGGTGCGGACATCTGTTCCCTCGCGTGCGGAGTGTGCGCGTCGGGAACAGTGTAGCGGCGCGCCGGCGTGCGAACTACGGCAGCGCCGTTACACCATGAGGTACAAGCGCGGGCGCGCGGTCGCGGCGCTCTTGCGCAGGCGCTCCGAGCCGTCGGCCCAACACTCCCCGAGGTTCGGCAGCACCGTCGGGTCCGCGAGTGCGTTGGTCGCCGCGGGCGTGTAGTCGTTCCCGTCGATGCGCAGGTCCACGAGGTTGCGCAGGTGCGGCGAAGCGAGGAGCGCGTGCACCCCGGCGTTGCCGATTTTGCACCCGTCCGCGTTGAGCCGCGTGAGGCCCGCGAGCGCCGGGTTCGCGGCCAGTGCCTGCGCGCCGGCGTTGCCGAGCGGCCAACCGTGCAGATTCAGGTGCCGCACCGGCGCGCTCAGCGCGGCGACGAACGCGGCGACATCCGCTTCGCTCGCCTTTCGCTTCAGAGACGAACCGAGGTCGAGGACCGTGAGCGCCGGGAACCCGGTCGCGAGCGCCATCAGCCCGCCCTTCCCGAAGGCGTTGTCGCCGAGGCGCAGGTGCCGCAGCTCGCGCGCGACCGGGTGCGCCGCGAGCGCCTTTACCCCCGCGTCGCCGATTCGGTTGCTGTCGAGGTCCAGCACGCGGAGGCGCTCGGTCCACGCGCCCTTCAGCACCTCTTTCAGTTCGTCGTTGCGAGCGGCGCTCCCGTTGTGATGGAACGCGACGAGCACCGGGAACTTGGCCCTCGCGAGCGCCTTCGCGCCCGCGCCCGTCAGCGCCCCGCCGAAGTACAACCGGGCGAGCGCGGGCCACTTCCCCGCGGCGAGTTCCGAAGCCCCGGACGGCGGCAGGCTCGGCAGGTCGAGTGTGTGCAACTCGTTGAACGTGCCGAGTGGGGCCAGTAGCGCGACGGATTCGGTGGTGGGGTTGACGCGCAGGTGTCGCAGGCGGCGGAACCACGCCGCCCCGCCAAGTTTCGTGAGCGCCGCGTCGGGCGCGGACGGTGAGCCGACCTCCAACCGCCGCACGGCATCGAACGCGGTGGCGCGGGCGAGCGCGCGCACCGCGGGTTCGGAAAGGGCGCTGTGCAGGAACAGGTGCTCGGTGCCGCGCAGGTGCTCGTTCGCGCCGAGCGCGGCGCAGAATCCGCCGAGCCTCTCGCGCCAGTTGCCCTCGAACGTGGGGGTAATCTCAAGGCCGCGCAACCGCGCGCACACCGGCGCGGCGAGCAGTTGCGCGAGGCGCTCTTCCGGGATGCTGTACGGGTGGAACCCGCGGACCGTCGTTTCGCTCATCAGTTGCGCGAGGTCGCGGGCCACCCGCTGCACCTCTTCGGCGGTCCACTCGGTGCCCGAGGTTTGGCAGTCGATGAAGTACGGGAACCCGCGGCGGAACGGCTCCTTGTACCGGCTCAGAAGGCTCGCGCCGAAGTAGAAGCGGTGGTACTGATCGCCGACGCGCGTGAGGTGCCGGTGCTTCAGCAGGCACGCGAGTTCGTTCTGCCTCTCGCTCAGGTCGAGGAAGTCCGAAGCCGCGGGCGTCAGGTCGGCGAGCCGGCACTGCACGCGAATCCACTCGGCGCGCACCGGGTCGCCGTGGTCGTCGAGCCAGTCGGCGTAGGCGAGCCGCGGCGTGTCTTCGTCCGCGCGGGCGATAACCGCGGCCTCGAGTGCGGGGTCGGTGGGGTACGTCATGGTCGCCATCGTACCGCGAAGCGCGGCGCGCACAACGTTCGTTTGGCGTTCGGACGCGCGCCGCGGTATCATCGGCGCATCCCACCTTTCGGGCCGCTCCCATGCGCACACTGTCACTCGCACTGCTGGCCGCGCTCGCGCTTACCGCGCGCGCGGACGACAACAAGCCGCTGCCGCCGCTCGAAGCGCGGGCCGCGTTCCTGAAGTTGCTGGACCGGCCGAAGGTGCCGGCGGACGTGCAACCCGGCACCGAGACGCAGAAGGGGCGCGGCCCGACGTACTCCGAATGGAGCTTCGCCAGCGAGAAGAAAGCCGACGGCACCGTCGAGCGCGTGCCGGTGCTGATGGTGTCGCCGGGCGACGGCGCGAAGAAGAAGCGCCCCGCGGTGATCGTGCTGCACGGCACCGGTGGAAACAAAGAGAGCGTGAAAGGCTGGCTCGAAGACTTCGCCAAACTCGGTATCGTCGGCGTGGCGATCGACGCACGTTACCACGGCACACGCGCGAATGCCGGCAAAGGCTCGACGGCCTACGTCGCGGCCATCACGAAGGCGTGGCGGACGCCCGCGGGCACACCGATGGAACACCCGTTCTACTACGACACCGTTTGGGACTTGTGGCGGCTCGTGGACGTGCTGAGCAAGCGCGACGACATCGACGCTTCGCGCATCGGGATGCTCGGCATCAGCATGGGCGGCATTCAGACGTGGCTCGCGGCGTCGGTAGACGAGCGCGTCGCGGTCGCGTGCCCGCTGATCGCGGTGCAGAGCTTCAAGTGGAGCCTTGAGAACGACAAGTGGCAGGGCCGCGCGAAAACCATTCAAGCAACGCACGACGCCGCGGCGAAAGACCTCGGCGAACCCGCGGTAAACAAGCGCGTCTGCCTCGAACTGTGGAACAAGGTGATTCCCGGCATTCTCACCGATTACGACTGCCCGAACTTGCTGCCGCTGTTCGCCGAAGGGAAAGCCGTTCGGCCGCTGTTCATCGCCAACGGCGACAGCGATCCGAACTGCCCGGTGGAGGGCGCGCGCATCGCGATCAAAGAGGCCGAAGCCGTGTTCGCCAAAGCCGGGGCGAAAGAGAAACTGGTGGTGCGGGTGAACGCGAACACCGCGCACAAAGTGACCGACGACGACCGCAAAGCCGCGCTGGACTTCTGCGCAAAGTGGCTCAAATGAGGAGACCGTACGTGTTCCAACTGATTGCGGACATTGCGCCGCCCGCGTTCTACGAATCGCCGGCATTTCTGATCGGGGCGGCGGTTTGCGCCGTGGTGAGCATTGTGTGGTTCGGCGCGTACCTCGTGGGGCGCAGCCGTTCGCGGGCGAAAACCGAATAAATCTCGGACCCGAACCGGCCCGACGGGGCATTACACCCCGGACGGACGACGGAGCGAGCGATGGCCGTTGCACAACTCGACGCCGTGCGCAGAGTGTTCGACCGCGTCCGCGACCAAGCGGACGGCGGCGACGGCGACCTCTTGCTCCGCTACCGGCGCGAGCGGGACCAAGGCGCGTTCGGCTCGCTCGTGCGGCGGCACGGGCCGATGGTGCTCGGCGTTTGCCGCCGGGTGCTGCGGAACGAACACGCGGCCGAAGACGCCTTCCAAGCGACCTTCGTCGTTCTCGCGAAGCGCGCGGACGCGGTGAAGCCCCCGGACCGGCTCGCCCCGTGGCTGTACGGTGTGGCGTACCGCACGGCGCTGAAGGCCCGCGGGCGCGCGTTCCGGCGTGCCGAAGTGGAACGCGACTACGCCACCGAGGTCGCGCACCGCGCGCCGGGCGAACCCGAAGCACTGCCGGACGTGCTGCCGATCATCGACGAGCAACTGAACGCACTGCCCGAAAAGTATCGCGCGCCGCTCGTGCTGTGCGGCCTGCAAGGGCTGAACAAGCAAGAGGCCGCCGAACGCTTAGGAGTGCCGGAAGGCACCGTGAGCAGTCGCTTGGCGCGGGCCCGCGAGATGCTCCGCGACCGGCTCGCGCGCCGCGGGTTGGTCGTGCCCGCGGTCGGGTTCGTCGCGCTCCTTTCGCCGAACGCATTGTGCGCCGCCGTGTCGCCGGCGCTCACCGAATCTATCGCCGCGTGCGCCGCAACAGGTGTCGCGGTTCCCGCAACCGTACTCACGCTCTCCAACGAGGTACTCGCTGCTATGTCGTGGCTCAAAGTGAAAACGCTGTGTGCCGGGTTGGTCGCGTTCGCGCTCGCCGGCGGGGGAATGCTCGCGCTCACCGCAGACGACAAGAAGCCCGCGCAACCGCCCGCGGGCGACAAGCCGGCGAAGCCGGCCGAAAAGCCGGGTGAAAAGCCCGCGGCGAAACCCGACGGCGAAAAGCCCGCGAAGCCGGACGGCGAGAAGCCCGCGCGCGTCCTGAAGCTGAGCGGGAAGGTCGGCGGTATCGATGTGAAGGAAAACACGATCACGCTCGCGGTGCGCGGCGACAGCGGCGTCGTGGAGCGCTACTACCCGCTCGCGGCGAACGCGAAGATCACTGTGGACGGCAAAGAGGCGAAGCTCGCCGACGTGCCAAAGAACGCGACCGCCGCGGGGCTGGCGAACGCCGCGAAAGAGGGCCAACTGCCGCAAATCACCGAACTGCGCGTGACCGGCGAGATCGTGACCGGCGTCGTGAAAGCGACCGACGCTTCGAGCGTGACACTCGCCGGTGGCGAAGGGGCCGACAAGGTGTTCAAGACGAACGCCGAAACCCAAGTGACCCTAAACGGGAAGCCCGCGAAGACCACAGACCTGAAAGTCGGTGACAAGGCGACCGTGATACTGACGAGCAACGGGGCAACCGCTCTCTCGGTGCTCGCGGGGGCGAAGCGCGGCGACGCGGAGAAGCCGGGCGAGAAACCGGTGCGGCCCGAAGCCCGCGCCTTCGCCGGGAAGATTGAGAGCGTGGACGCGGCGACCCGCACGCTGCTGCTCGCATCGAAGGGCGAGGGCGGGCGCGAACTGCCCGTCAAACTCACGGCCGACGCGAAGATCACGATCGACGGCAAGGCCGCGAAACTCGACGACCTGAAGAAGGGCATGCTCGCGTCGTTCACCATTACCGCCGCGAAGGACGGCCAGCCGCGCGAGGCCACCGCCGTGACCGTGACCGGGCCGACGTTCAACGGTGTCGTGAAGCAGGTCGACGCCAGCACGATTACCGTGGGGAACGAGAAGGTGGACCGCGTGTTCAAGCTCGCGCCCGGCGGCAAGGTGATGTTCGGCGAGAAGGAAGGCAAGTTCGCCGACGTGACGGCCGGCGCTCGCGTTTCGGTCACGCTCGCGTCCGACGATTCCGGCGCGGTGCTGATCGTCGTGGGTGCGAAGCGCGAGGGCGGCGACAAGCCGAAGGGCGATAAGGAAGAGAGCGACGAGTAAGGCTCAGCGAGGGCGAGCGGCACGCGTGAGCGTGCCGGTTCTTCGTTCGATTGGTGGCACAGGCTTTCCAGCCTGTGCTGTTTTCAACGGCGAAGTGAGGCACACCGGCTCGAAAGCCTGTGCCACAAGGCAAGAGCAACCGGCACGCTCGCGCGTGCCGCTCGCCGAAGGGCGCGCTACAACACTTCCATGCTCGACTTCGCAACCACCGCGTTCGTTTCGATCCTGTTCCTCGTGGACCCGCCGGGCACGGTGCCGGCGTTCATCGCGCTCACCGGGCACTACTCGCCGGAGCGCCGCCGCCGCACCGCGCTCGTGGCGAGCGCCGTCGCTACCGGCACGCTGATGGCCTTCGCGGCCATCGGCAACGTCGTGTTCCGGCAACTCGGTCTCACGCTGCCCGCGTTCCAGATCGCCGGCGGGCTGATCCTGTTCCTCGTCGCGCTGGACATGATCCGCGCGCAGCGGCTCACACAGGAAGACCCGGAAGAGATGAAGGAGGGCGAAGGGGCCGCGGACGTGGCGGTCGCCCCGCTCGCGATTCCGATGCTCGCGGGGCCGGCGGCGCTGAGCACCGTAGCGGTGCTGATGGCACAAGCTGCCGACACCGCGCAAGCGTCGCTGGTGTTTCTGGCAATCGCGCTCACGGGCCTCGTCTGCTACGTCACGTTGCGGCTGGCGGAACCGATTCAGAAGCGCATGGGCACGACCGGCGTTCACATCTTGGGCCGCGTGCTCGGGTTGGTGCTCGCGGGCATCGCGGTGCAGTTCGTGCTGAACGGCCTGCACGCCGCGAACTTGATTCCCAAGCCCGCCGCCGGGTGAGTGGGGACAGAGGACAGTTTTCGACGGGATTACAGGATGAAGAGGATACAGAGTTGAAGACTCCGGGTTTTCAAACTGTCTGTATCCTCTTCATCCTGTAATACCGATCCCAGTAGGAAACTGCCGGTCGAACCGCCGGCGTAAGCCGGTGGGTCTGTTCCAAACAACCCAGCCGGCTTACGCCGGCGGTTCGACAATACGGCAATCGTTTCTTGGGCTGCGT
>Ga0169931_10013598_pt1 | contig 11100 bp, 7 predicted proteins | sample Kivu_15m_20L_FD_129675 | JGI IMG/M metagenome (GOLD analysis project Ga0169931, IMG submission 129675) | Freshwater microbial communities from Lake Kivu, Western Province, Rwanda to study Microbial Dark Matter (Phase II) - Kivu_15m_20L... | ecosystem: Environmental > Aquatic > Freshwater > Lake ... | reverse complement strand
TACAAAATCAAAAACAAGGCAAGAACCTAATCATAGAATACCAGTATGCTTAAGTGGTATTGAAACGCCTAACACTTTATTACCCATAGATCCTTATGTTTTAGGTTTATGGCTTGGTGACGGGGCTTCTGAAGGAGGGGCAATAACAGTAGGTAAACGTGATATTAATGATTTAACTGACATTTTAACAAACCAACAAAAACAGTTTGATAAACTCATTCTACATGAATACAACCAAAATGTCTATACTTTAAGAATCACAGTAAACGAAGGGGTAAAAACAAAAAGCTTAAGTGCACTTTTAAAAGAAAATAATTTATCCCACAACAAACATATTCCTGAAATTTATCTAAGAGGTAGCAGACAACAGCGTTTAGAATTACTACAAGGATTAATAGATAGTGATGGGTATGTGAATAAAAATGGTGTAACACAATTTTATAATACTAATTTAAATTTAGTAGCCCAAGTACGAGAACTATTAGAAAGCCTAGGTTATAAAGTAACACAAAAAATGTTTATACCTAAATTAAAAAATATAGAATGTTCAGAAGTTGGTGTACTAACCTTTACGCCAATAGAATATGTCTGTAAGCTCAGCTTTAAAAGAAATAGAATTAAATGTAAGGAATTTGTAAACGAATCTAAACTTAGAGCGCAATGGCATTACATTAAATCAATTAACCCGGTTAAATCTGTACCGGTAAGATGTATTACGGTAGATAATGAAACAGGTACATTTCTTTGCGGAAAGCAGTATATACCAACTAGTAATACCACCTTAATGACTATATATGCTTTATGGATTGCATGTTTTTTTGAAGATCAACGTATTCTTATTGTAGCCAATAAAGAACAAACTGCTATTAACATCTTTAAGAGAGTTCGTTTAGCTTATGAAAAGCTACCTAACTATCTTAAACCAGGAACTGTAGAATACGGTAAAACATCAATGTCCTTAGGAAACGGGTCTAGTATTGGTATTTCTACAACTAGTAGTGATGCCGGGCGAGGCGATAGTTGTAATGTTCTTATATTGGATGAGTTGGCTTTTATTGACAACCATCTAGTACAGCAATTTTGGAGTTCAGTATATCCAATTATTTCTTCTTCCAAAAAATCTAAAATATTTGTTGCTTCAACTCCAAACGGAACAGGTAATCTTTTTCATGAATTATATTCAGGTGCCGTAGAAAATAAAAATGACTGGCATGCAGAAAAAGTTGATTGGTGGGAATTTCCCGGGCGTGATGAGGCATGGAAAGAAAAGACAATTAAAACTTTAGGCAGTAGAGAGGTCTTCGATCAAGAGTTCGGTAACGTGTTTTTACAGGCCGGTGAAAGTGCTCTAGACGAAAAACTTTTTGAGGAAATGAAATCTGAATGTACAGAACCTAAATTTGTTTTTAATGAGGGAAAATATTTGTTGTGGGAAGAACCCAACAAAGATCACATTTATGTTGCCGGGGTTGATATAAGCGAGGGTGTGGGAGAGGCTGCAAGTGTAATACAAATTCTAGATTTAACCGATTTAAGAGAAATAAAACAGGTAGCCACTTATCACGACCGATTAATTAGCCCTTACAATTTTACTTCCAAGGTACTTGAAATTTTACAGCACTGGGGCTCACCTCTTGCCATGATTGAAAGAAATAATTGCGGTGCCCAGGTTGTGGATCAATTAAAAAATACCCATGGTTATGAAAATATTGTTTCTTATGGTGTAAAAGTTGGACCGGTTTCTTTTAATAAAATAGGAGTACAAGCCCATACCAACACCAAATATAAAGGCGTAGTCAATATGCGTTATTGGATGAACGAGGTAAGAGCTTTAAAAATTAGAGACTTTAAAACATTAAATGAGTTAAAAGGATTTGTTAGATATCCAAATGGCACATGGGCGGCAAAAGAAGGCTCTGATAGTTGGGATGATAGAGTTATGAGTTTATTATGGGGATTAATGATTTTAGAAACCGACCTTTGTGAAAAATACTTTGAAATTGCAGAATTTGATCAAAATAGAAAACCTTTAAAAATCAAGACATTAGATTATGGTGTTAAAAATTTTATTAACCCCACTTCTATATATTCAAATGAAAAGTTAGGTTTAGAAGGTATATCTCCCTTGCCTATAGTAATATCTCAAACAGGAGAACAGGATTTTAACGAAATAGCTGACTTAGAATCACAAGGTTACCGCCGAATTCAATAAATAATTAAATGGCAGACGTAACGATTTCTCAATTAGTAGCAACAGGTGGGACAATTAGTACAACAAGTAGACCGGGATATGTCGTACATACATTCACTAACCCCGCGGATACTTTTAATTTTTAATTTATGGCAAATTTAGTAAATTATAATCAAAGCCCTTTTAACAAAGCACGTAAAGACAAATTTTTATTTGTTTTAAATTTACCTCAATGCTTAAAAGACATTTCAAAAAAATTTAATCGTAGTAATGAAACAGTTTTACCCGACGCACTACAGTTTTCTGTTTATGGTGCAGTAGTCCCAGAAGTTTCTGTACCTTCAGTTAATATAAGATATTCCGGACAGACTTTAAGTAATTCTAGTCATTCACGAGATCCATATCCTCCGGTTACAATTAATTTTACAGTAGACAACAGATTTAACAATTATTGGATTATCTATAAATGGTTAGATCTTCTAAATAATTCCACTGAAAGCATATATGATGCCGAAAATTTAACTAATATTAATTCAAATATAGTTACAAACCAAGATAGAAAAGCTCTATCAATAGAAAATAAAACTAATGCTGCAGGTGCTGATTATCTTAGATTTAGATCTAATTTTTCATTGTTTGCTCTAGATGAATATGATAAAAGAATTATAGAGTTTGTTTATAAAGACGCATTTCCAACAGCTATAGGAAGCATTAATTTTAACAATAGAGACAGTACAGAACTAGAAACTACCTTTACTTTTGAGTATTCACAGCTTTTAGTATCTTTAGTCGAACAGGTAGATAATTTCTAAAAATTAAAAAGTTTTATCCGAAAAAGTATAAATATTTTATATGGCACGCACAATTCAAAGTCCTGGTGTACAAATTCAAGAGGTTGATATATCGCTAAATAATGTTGGAACACCAGCAACAACAGTATTTATACCTGGTTTCGCAGCTAAAGGTCCTTCTTCTGAACCAATTAGCATTTCATCGTTGTCAGAGTTTGAACAGATATTTGGTATACCTACAAATGGCGCTGAAAGATATTTTTACCATACAGTTAAAGCGGTATTAAATTCACCCGCAAGTGTCCTTGTATATCGCTTACCCTACGGTGCAGGCGCCGGTGTTGATACGAGTGATGAATATAGTGCACTTGTTTATCCAGTTAAGGTATATTGCCCTTCCGTCGGTTATATTGAAACCGATTTAACTAAGACCGATGCTCGTTATTTCTTCGGTACTCCGACTCATCTCAAGCTCACACAAGCCCAGTACCTCTCAATTTTAAGAGGTGATGGGTTTAATTGGTCTAGTGATGCTAGTGTATTGCCTTTCTTCACCAGTGTTGCACAACTTAGTGGAGCCGGTTTAATCCTTCTTAACAAGGCACAATCAACCATTAATACAAAGTTTGAAGGAACCTATATTGGTGTTATTGATAATACTAATCTCAATCCTGCTACACCTTTTAACGATGTTAACAAAGTATATACAGTAAATTCAGATACAACTGCAATTTACGGGAATGATAATTATGTTGATATTCCTCCAGTTCGCTTAAACTTTACTCTCTCTGCTGATTCAGCCGGTCTACAAGGCAGCGTTTCTGAAGTAATTGAAAATATACCTTCATTTGATATTTCCTCACATCAGTTTGACGACACATTAACGATCGGTGTATTCAAACTCCGTCAGTCAGTATTTTCACCCGATACAATCGCCCTTGATTACGTCCTTCAAGAAGGTTATACAGCCTCTTTAGATTCAAATAGACAGATTAATAGTGTAAATGGCGGTCAACCCATTAGCTTCTTTATTGAACAGGCAAACAACACATCAACTAATGTAACGATTATTGTTAACCCTTACATTGCTAATAAAAACAACACAACTTGGCTTGACCTATCTGGTATACCGGAAAAGAAGACCCGTTTCTTAACCGATGCTCTTGCCACCCCGCTTGATGGTGAAACAAGCAGCGATTATACAACACGTGTTGGTGCACCTTCCGGTGATGTTGCAGCAATGCTAGCACAACTTGGTAGTACAAACGCACTTTACCCATTAGGTGATTTCGATGATCAAGATCTTTCAACAAAAGTTATTGGTGATGTACCTACTAAACTTACTATTGCTACAGAAAAGATTAATAACGTAGATCTCTATCCAATTAATCTAACCTTAGAAGCCGGTTTAGGCACAATTTATGTCAATTCCTTTAACCCATCAACATATACATTTTTTGATGATACTGCTCCGTTTGATGAATTAATTGATCAGCTATTAGTACAAAATCCTGCTACACAATCGGTTGCTGTAACTAGATATAATGCTGCTGTTGCACCTTTCTTAAACCTAACAGAGAATAGAAAAGACCATTTGTTTATTGCTGATGCAATAACAAACATATTTGTACAAGGTTCAAATGTTAAGACTCTTGATCTCACTTCAAATTCATTCTCAAATAACATTTTCTGGCCATTAAAGAATCAATTCTCCGGAATAGATTCAAGCTATGCTTGCTCGTTTGCAAATTGCGCAAAAGTAGCAGATGTTTATACCAATCAGCAAGTCTGGGTTCCTTTTTCAGGTTTTGCTGCAGCTACAATGGCATTAACGGATAGTAACTTTCAACCCTGGTATGCGCCGGCTGGTTTTTCACGCGGTACATTAACCGGTGTAGTAGATATTGGTTTATATCCTAAGCAAAAACAGCGCGATCAACTCTATAAGATTAATTTAAATCCTGTAGCGTTCTTCCCTTCAGAAGGATTTGTAATCTTTGGTCAAAAGACATTACAGAAGAAACCTAGCGCATTTGATAGAATTAATGTCCGTAGATTGTTCTTAAATCTCGAAACAGCTACAAGAGATACCGTTAAGTACTTCTTGTTTGAGCCAAATACACTCTTTACAAGAACACAAATTATTAATAGCTTAACACCTATCTATGATAACGCCAAAAATACACAAGGTATATACGATTATCTCTTAATTTGCGATGAACGTAATAATACACCTGCAATTATTGACGATAACACAGTAGTAATTGATGTTTATATTAAGCCAGTTAGATCTGCGGAGTATATACTTTGCAATTTCTATGCAACTAGAACAGGAACAAACTTCCAGGAGATAGTTACTTAAATATAACTAGCTAATAAATAATTTTATGGCAGACGTAAATCAATTAATTACAGACTTTTATACAGTAGCGCAGAATCGTGAGTTCGCACGCGATTTTAACTTTAGAGTATTATCAATTAATACCGGTGGCGCTAGTACAGTAACGTTCGATCAAAACGATCTTGTATATGTAAAGACAGCTACATTACCCGCTCGTGCAATTACAAATATTGCTGTACCTTATATGGGGCTTAATTTTAACTTACCCGGTAATGCGACTTATCCGGGTAGTGAAGCATATGATTTAACTTTTTACGCTGATGCGCAGTCACAGATTCGTCAAAAGTTTGAACAATGGTCAAATGATATCTTCAATGACGGTACTTCAACTGGTAATTATTTTGCTCCTAAACAGACTGCTATTATTGATTTAGTACAGCTCGATAATCAGCTTAACGCTATTGGTCAGTATCAGTTAGTAGGCGTTTCAGTTAGAAATGTTGGACCTCTTCAGTATAATATTGCTACAGGTACAGGCGAAACAATCGAATTTACAGCTACTGTATCTTATCATTACTGGAGAAAGCTTAGCTAATCCGCTATAGAGATCTAAATAATTAGGTGAACAACCCGTTTACCAGTGCACTAAACTCGCTTGGTCAAAATTTTACTGGTTTAGTTAATGGTCAAAATCCTGCTTTTGCTCCTCAAGTAGTTAATTTATTTGGGTTTAATATACCCGGTGTTCCTTTAATAAGCCCAAGAGATTATTTCTTGGTTCAAATGGAGTCATGGTTTACTTCTATACCTAATTCAACTCAATGGATTATCGTAATAGATAATTACCCCAGAGCTCTTAGAACTGATATAATTCAAGGGCTAGAAAGAACTGACGGCGGTAAGAAGGGATTTGATATTAGTACCGCTGCAACCATTTTAAATAGCTTTCCATTACAAAAAATAGTTGGCTGTTTGTTTGCACATGCAATTACGATTCCCACCGAACAATTTGCAGTTAATACAACATCAGTAGCAAATAATAGAGGATTTTTACCAGGCATACTTGGAGGAGGACGTGAGACTGAATTTCCTTCACTTGTTATCGATTTTCGCGAAACTAATACTTCTTTTATAGATTTTGTTTTAAGACCTTGGGTTATCTTAGGATCACATTACGGTATGACAGCACGTCCAGGGGATGTTGCAGGATTTAAAGACTTAAAAAACATGAAAGTCAACATGACGTTATTAGAATATACAAGAACCTACAACGGAATTTCTATGATACCTAGAAAAGTCTTTAATTTTTATAACTGTATGCCTTATCAGGTATCTGAACAAAGTTTGGATTATTCAGAAGAAAAGCTAACTACTTACAGTACAAGGTGGACATATACCAATTATACCGTTGAAAACAACCTTTACTTGCCTATTGCAGATATAGTTAATAGAATAGCTAACGGAGCTATACCAAGAGTCACCAGTTTCCAAAATGGTATCGGAAGTATAAATCCTTTAGGATTCATTTAATGGCATTTTATCTAAACTACGAATCACCTCTATTAAAAAGCTCATTTAAGCTAAAAGAGCTTACTTTTAGGCAATTTAGAGAGCTTAATAAGTTTATTTTAAACAACAATAATCTATTTATTGAAGATTTTTTTGATTCTATTTTAAAAGAAAACCTAAACAATAAACAATCTTTAGTTCATTTTACGAATTTTGATAAATTTTGTTGCCTACTTCTTTTGAGAAGTGTTAATGTTTCTCCAGATTTAGAAATATTCGAAAAAAATAAAAATGTAAAATTACCTTTATCTGATTTTTTAAAAAGATGTCTTGATTTAGATATAGACGTAAAAAAAGTTATTACACATAACAATATTAAAATTAATCTAAACCTTCCTTCTATTTTTGTTATTAATAATTTACTCGATTTGACAGACACAGTTATTAAAAGCATTGAGATAGATGAAACCCGATATGAGTTTAGTGAATTAAACGAAAACACTAAAAAAGAAATTATAGATTATTTACCGGCTAATGTAATTTTTGATATTAAACAATATTACGAAAATTTAGTTGAAAAATTTAAATCAATATATTTTACAATCCCTTCACTTAATGAAACTATAAACCTTAACCCGTTTGATGGATCATTTTTGGAAATTTTAAAGCTTTTGTTTAGAGCTAATTTAAAAAATATTTACGAAATGCAATATTTTATGGTTAGCAAGCTTAGCTATACACCAGAATATATTGACAACAACACTTTTGTAGAAAATGCATTAATTTTAAGACTATTTGAGGACGAACTTAAAAAACAAGAAGAAATGTCTAAAAAACCAAAACAGCCTGGTGTACCTTTAATGCCTGGAAAACCATAGTCTTGTGATAAATTATTATAATGAGTAATAACTTTGTATTAGACAAATTAAAGCAAGTAGCAGCGGCAAATAAAGTTCAGTCGTACATCCGCTCTACAAATACAGAGGTGTCACTACTACCTTTAACTATCAAACAACAAAAAGATATTATTAAAACTGCTTTAGATGTTGTTTTATCACCTATTACTTTTTCTTTAGTAACAAGTGAAATAATTAAAGACAATATTCAAAGTAAACAAAGCTTATCTATTCTTGATAAACCATTAATATTACTTTCATTGAGAGCAAATTCTCTTGGCGTTAATACTTTAATTGATGATGAAGAAAAGACTGTAGTAGACTTTTCACAAAACATAAAAAATAAAAACGCTGTAGACTTAAACACTTTGAGTGAGACATTAACATTTGAAGGTCTTGAAATCACTACAAAAGTACCTTCTCTTGAAGAAGATTACAGAATTAACTTAGAATGCAAAAAGGTTTTGGAGAATAAAAAAAGCAAAGAAACAGATAAAGTTAAAGATTTAATAGGAGAGATTTATATTTATGAGATTATAAAGTTTGTAGATTCTATTAAACTTATTATTGATAGTAAGGTAGAAGAAATTAAATTCAATGTTTTAACAACTCAACAAAAAGTAGAAGCTATAGAAAATCTACCAATGGCTGTTACTTCAAGACTAATTGAAAGCATATCTATGGTTAGAGCAGTAGAATCAGAACCACTTAAGGTAAATGTTAATGGTAAAGAAGTTACCATATCTTTAGATACATCATTTTTTACAAAAGAATAATATTAATTTCTAGTTTTATTCATAAGTATTAATAGCTTATGGACCCCCAGCAATTTCAGCTTTTTTTAACTGAATTAGGCAAAATTAACTCTAATTTACAGGCTATTCAGTCTATAATGCCTATGAAGGATAAAGACTCTAAACAAAGCAAAGCTGTTGAAGAAAAGCCGTCTAATAAAGAACAAATTAGAATAAAGGAAATAGCTAAAATTTATTCAAAAGAATTTAATAAAAAATTTGAAGATTTAACAAAAAAACAAGAAGAGCTTCAAAAAAAGCAAGAAACTTTTTTAAAGAAAAACGGAATTGCAGTAAAAATAGAATCAGTTTCTAGAGATGTTTTAAGAAGTTTAAAAAAGGTTTTTTCTGATAGTGTTGGTAGATCTCTATCAGCTCAAACAGCTCCTGGTGGTAAGAAATCTGGCTTAGCAGGCGCTGCAGGTGATTTTCTAGGTAATTTAGTAGGAGGTGCAGGAATATGGGGTGTTTTAATTGCTGCTATAGCAGCTGTAGGTGGTGTTGCTGTGATATTCTTATTACTTAAAAATTTAGATAAAATAGGCTCATTTATAAAAGACGTTCTTCCTTCTGTTGGTGATTTCCTCTTAAAAGTATTGCCCCCTGCGATCGAAAGCGCAGGCAAAGCAATATCTACCATAGTTTTACCATTATTAAATGCATTAGTTGAAGGTGTAGTTAAATTAGCTGATACTATCCTTACACGTCTTCCTCCTGTTTTAAAATCTATAGGAGATTTAGTATTGCCTCTAATTAAAACAATTGTTGATGGTATTGTAAATTTAGCAGATACTGTTTTAAAATATATTTCACCTATAATAAAGTCTATAGGTGATATTATTGTACCTATAGTAGACAAAGTAAAAGAATTTTTAATGTTTGTAATTCAAAATATACCTACTATAGTAGATACATTTTTTGGCGGTATAGCAAAACTTACAGATGTGATTATGAAAAACTTACCCCCTATAATGCCATTTCTTACTCAGATAGCAGGGTTTATTAAAGATATAGGTTTATCATTAATTGATAAAATTCCCGGTATTTTAAACACATTAAAAGAGGTGTTTTTGCCTTTGTTAGGGTCTATAAAGGAAATTATATTAGCTCTAATACCTCCAGTTAAAGATCTACTAGCTAGTGTGTTAGATAATATTGGTAAAATTGCAGGTATAATTAAAGATATTTTAATAAGTGCTTTTAACAATTTAAAAGAAATCCTAACTAAACTATTTGATGCTTTACAGCCTATACTTCCTTATGTAGGCCCTGCGTTTATGGGAACATTAGATCTTCTTAAAACTGCTGTGTTGGGTATATTCGATGCTTTTTCAAAATTAGTAAATTTCTTCAGAGATATAGCTTTAAAAGTTTTAGATTCTGTAGATAAAATTTTTGAAGCGTTTAGCAATAACTTTAAATGGATTATTACTCAAGACCCAGGTCACATTCTTAAGGTTGCAGGCGCAGTAGTCGCATTAGGGGCTGCAATGGCTACTTTTGGCATGGCAGACGCAGCTGGTAATATTATATCAGGCGCCGGTTCATTCTTTACTAAGATAGTAGGCGGCAAAACACCCGTAGATACAATCATAGCACTTGCTGATAGAAGTGATAAAATTTTAACTACCGCTGATAACATAAAAATTCTTTCTTCTACATTAGCAGAAGTGACTAAGGAAAAATACGGTGATAGCTTTGTAGAAGAAATGAAGAAAGTAAGCCATGGCTTATCTTTAGTTACTAGTGTTAAAAACTTTGATAAAATAGGTGATTTAGACAAGCTTAAAAATCTTAATAATCTAGAGGTTAAACCGGTAGAAGTTAGTCAAACCACCGCTCAACAGCAAATACCAGAGCAAGAGGAAAATGTATTTAAGGATTTGTATGTTTCAACAGACAAGCTTAACGAAAGCATTCTATCTTTAAAAGTATCACTAGATGATATTAAGCTAAGGCTTAATGATTCACTTAAAGTACAACAACAGCAAGCGCAATTAACTGATTCTAGTATATCTACATTAAGAGAAATAAGGGATAAGGAGCAAAGCTCTTCTAATGTAGTTGTTAACAATAGTACTAACAGTATGGTCTTTAGTCAAAAATCTACTTCAAATTCAGATTATAGAAAGGATTTGGTAGGAACTGTATTCTCCTAAATATATTAAATGAATCACGTTTTTTCAGTATCTAGAACTAAATCGATTGAAACCGCCACTAATGGTGATGCAGAAGTAGCACCGCCTTTATTAGTAGCACCTGCTAATACACCATTAGGAGGGGAGCAAGGTAGAAGCTTTGATACTCTACAAGGGGAAACAGTAGACATAGTTTCAGATTTCTATTGGACCTATTCTAAGCTTAAAGAAGCCAGGCAAGAAGTACCTAAGATTATTTTAACAGAAAAAAAACTTAAAACTAACGCTTTAGTCTCGCAGTTAAAATACTCATACGGTGTAACAAAAGATTCAGTAAACGCAGCATTAGATAAACTCCCAGAAGATACTAAAAATAAAATTATTAATGTAGTAAAAGGAACAAAAGACGCAGTAGCATCTACAGAAGTTGGTAGTAAAAC
>Ga0169931_10013597_pt1 | contig 11100 bp, 9 predicted proteins | sample Kivu_15m_20L_FD_129675 | JGI IMG/M metagenome (GOLD analysis project Ga0169931, IMG submission 129675) | Freshwater microbial communities from Lake Kivu, Western Province, Rwanda to study Microbial Dark Matter (Phase II) - Kivu_15m_20L... | ecosystem: Environmental > Aquatic > Freshwater > Lake ... | reverse complement strand
ACTTGCAGATGGCTAGGACTTGCGAGGACTCTCCCATGGGACATCCGCCACGTTTTGGAAGCGATTGGCTCGACGGGCCATGACAAAGAGCATATCGCTCAGACGATTCAAGTAGATAATGATATGCGAAACATCGCTGACGCGAGGGTCATGGCTGAGTCGTACAATTTCTCGCTCCGCGCGTCGACAAATCGTGCGGGCCAAATGCAGATGCGAGGCTTGAGGACTGCCGCCGGGAAGTATGAAGGACCGGAGAGGTGGTAGTTCACTTTCCATCGCATCGATCCATTTTTCAAGCTGTGCAACATGAGGCTCTCCATCCCACTTCAGATGGTGTTCGTCAGGGTTGGGCGTAGCCAATTCTGCGCCGATAGAAAAGAGCTGGTGTTGGACTTGATCGAGCATCGCATCCAGGCTTTCCGGGAGCGGAGTACTGCGAGCGATTCCGAGGACCGCATTGAGTTCATCGACAGAGCCGTAGGCGCAGATCCGAACGTCGTCCTTGGATACGCGAGGCCCTCCGAAAAGACCTGTGGTCCCCGCATCTCCGGTTTTGGTGTATATCTTCATGCTGACTCAATTACGAAAACGCGGGAATCAATTGTCAATACGCCGGTCAGGGTATCCTAGCCACTGAGATTGTCAATCGAAGTCAAGTGACCTAGTTCGAGAGATCCCACACTATGAATCCGACAGAAACCGAATCATCGCAACCGAGTGTTTTCTCGAGTGGCTACCTTATTTTTCGGTCCGTTCCATCGCTTCAATTCCTGTTGATGCGACACGATGATCGTTGGGATTTGCCCAAGGGGCATCTCGATGCCGGGGAGACGAAACCGCAGGCTGCGATTCGGGAGTTGCACGAAGAGACGGGATTGAGCCCGGAACGGATATGGACAGATCCAGGATTTATTTTCGAGCATCGATACTGGGTCGACTCTCGCAAAGACCCTTCGAGGAAAGTGATGAAGGAGTTGACGATCTATTTGGGCTTATTGCTCAAGGACCGAGAAATCGAGTGCACCGAACATCGAGGATTCCGATGGTGGACCTGGTGTCCACCACATCGCATTCAAGTTCAGACGATCGACCCGCTTCTCGCGAGCGTAGAGCAGCATTTGCGGCAATCGGTCGATACGCGGCGCAAGCTGAATCTCCTGCAGTGAATCGCTCTATGGCAGCATCGACTTGGGAGTCAGTTTTTGCTTCGTGAAGAAATCCTTTTGCTTGAAGCCGAAGTAGCTCGGCTTGAAGGCTTCGGGAACGGTGACGCTTGCTTTCTTCGGAACGGGTAGGCCTATTCCCCAATAAACGGAGTTGACGAACAGTCTTCGCAGATCCTCGCTCAGCAGATCGACTGCTGCTCCGATGGTGGAACCGATGACTTTTCCTTCTTTTCCTCCCGGCATCTGGTAGTTTCGGGTCCAAATCAGAGGCATCATGGGTTCGTTCTTTTCACCTGGGAGAGGTGGATCGTCAGGTTTCATGCCGGAAAGGACCTGGCCATACATCAGCACGTGGGCGGAATCCGGGAGATGCGTTACACCGTAGACGTCGGTTGGGCCGAATACATCGGTCACAGAATTCAGTATTGGAGAATCCGCGTGCTCGGGATTGATCACACCTCGCGTGGCCTGCCCGTTGTGAACGCCGTGATGGGAAACCCAAGTTTCACCGATGATTTGCTGGCCGAAGCCACCCGGCCATTTGCCGTTGTTCCAAGACCACTCGGCGTAGGATGTCTTGGCATCGCCACCGAAGTTGAACGGGTGGGTCGATGTTCGGATGGCGAGAAACGGCTTGCCTCCCTTCACGAAGCGGTCGATGTATTGCATTTGCTCATCTGGTAACGCGCGAAATCGCAAGAACATGACCATGAAGTCTGCTTGATCGAGATGCTCGAGACCTGGAATGTTGCTCGAGTAGTTCGGATCGATGGTGTTGGTCTCAGGGTTGATAGCAAAGAGGACTTTGCAATCGAAGCCGTGCTGCTCCGAGAGGATCTTCGCAAGCATCGGCAGAGCCTCTTCACTGCGATACTCTTCGTCTCCGGAGATCAAAACAACACGTTTTCCTTTTCCGGGTAGATCCCCTTGTTGATTTCCAGGCAGATCCAACCAGAGGGCCTCTTGGGCTTGTAGCGCGATGGAACACACGAAAACGAGTGAGAGCGTTGCGAACAATCGGTAACCGTTGCACATCATGTTGCACATCATAACGTAGATTCCTGACAATCGATTCCTAACCCTCGATCAATCAAATTGGCGCTTCAGTAACTTTTCAAGAATCTCGGGTCGGTCTTCCGGTGCGGCGGTTGCGAGCGTCTTGCCATCGGTTCCTGCGATTCGCTCAAACGCAGCGACCTTGAGCGTGTCGTCGACCAAGCCTTTCGAGGAGTACAACTCGATTTCACTCAGTAAATCAAGCTTGCTTCGGACCTTGTCGTTGACCAAATCCTTGAGGCGTTTGCCGGTGATTGATTCCGCTTTGAAGTTGGGGAGATCTTCCAAGGGGTAAGCTTCATACATTTTCGTGAGGAGGATATCGACCGCCTTCTCGATTCTGGAATCGGGATCTTTGTCCGCAGCGATTTCCTGGTTGCTAAGGGCTGTTCCAACGATAACTTTTTCCTTGGAATCCTTCTCTGCTCGCAGGTTTACGACCCGGATACGGCAATCGTTCTTGACCGTGTTATTGACTCGAACGAGGGAGACGTCCACTTCGAAGATGATCAATGCGTCATAGTTTTGTTCGACCGCTCGTTTCGACAATTCGCCCACGCTGTCTCCTTGGCCGATATAGTTCAGTCCCGACGTGAGCGGAACCGTATCGGCGGGCAGACCAAGGTCCTTTTCCATGGCCGGGTCAATCGGTGTTTGGGGTGAGTTTGGTTGACCAGGTCCGGGGCCGCCAAATCCGGGGCCACCAAAGCCGGGCATACCGATATTTCCAGCACCGGGGGCGGCGCCGCTGGGTAGATCATCGAGTCCCGCTCCGGGACTGGCAGCACCGCCGTCTTGCTCTTCAGGACGAAGGAATCGAAACGGACTCTTTCCTGGTGCGGCGGACCCTCCGCCTCCACCGCCACCATAGCCTGGAGGGGGACCTCCACCTCCGCCGTAACCGGCGGGTGGACCTCCGGCGGGGCCACCTTTGTATCCCGCTGGCGGACCTCCAGCTCCGCCATAACCGGCGGGTGGACCTCCGGCTCCGCCATAACCCGCTGGCGGACCTCCAGCTCCGCCGTAACCGGCGGGTGGACCTCCGGCTCCGCCGTAACCGGCGGGTGGACCTCCGGCTCCGCCGTAACCGGCGGGTGGACCTCCGGCGCCTGGACCGGCGGCCATTCCAGGTGGCCCGCCTCTTCCACCTCCACTAGGCATCGCTGCTCCAGAAAATCCAGAGGGAGTCGGCAACGAGGTCATTGGAGAACCATACTCGTAATCATGAAACGCCTCGGACCATTTGCCATCCGAATGAGCTTTGCCAAACGCTTCGACGAAGGTGGTCGCGTACTTGCCAGCGGCGTCACTCAAGTCCTTTGCCTTCAACTGAGGTGTTCCGCTACGAGTCCCGCCACTGGCCCCTCCCGAGCTTCCCAAGCCCAGCCCTGCCGCACCGCCAGGAAAGCCCGTGCCGCCTCCGGGTCCGGAGGAGCCGGGAGCGCCCGCGCCTAAGTCCGATTTCTTGGTTCCGATGGGTCGCAAGTTATCTTGCTTGCTCGTGTTATTGAGGAGCAAGCCAACCGCGAAGCTATAACCCAATCGTGGCACAACGCGTTTCTTGTCCCATCGAAGGCGGTTCATTTCTGCTTCTCTCTCTTCGTTGGGCAGAGACAGAAGATGCGATTGATAAAGGGCGTAGGCGCGAGGCACGTTACCTCCTTTGAATGCGTTGACCGCTCGATCGTGCAATGAGAACGAAGGGGGCAGTGTGTTCGCTGGATCTTCGAAGGGATTGTCATTAGGCGGGCTGGCTCCGGGGGACCCGTTAGCGAACGAGGCATTGGAACCTGGCGCATTTCCATCGTTCATGTCCGGAGGAATCGAAGAGGGGCCGAGGTTCCCGAATTGAGCACCGGTTGTTCCGAGTTGAGCGCCGGCAGATCCTCCACCAACGGTTCCTCCACCACCGGTCCCACCTCCACCCGAGGATAGACTCGCAGCTCGGGGGCCGCCTCCTCCCATCGCTGCTGGGTTGGCGCCCTGCGGTTGGCTTGCGCCACCGCCACCGGATGAAATGTTTGCTGCTCGAGGACCACCGCCACCCGCGTTTGGACTTGGTGATTGGCTACCTGGTTCGACGGTTCCGCCGAATGAAGGAAACGACGGTGTGCTGGAGCCCTGAGCCACACTGCCTGAGGAGGACTCGTTCTCGGACCCTTGGTTTGGACTGGGTGGTGCGGTTGAGGGAGCGGCACCGCTCCCCTTCTCCGCAGGTGCGCTGTTGGACGTTGCATTGGACTGGGAAGATTCTTTGCTCCCACACCCAAAAGTTGCTGTCACAGCGCAGAGCGCGAACGCCAAGAATCTAATGTCCCGCTTCATGGTATACCCCATCAACTTCAATAGTTACCGCAGCTGGAATGAAACGCTTCTGGAGGCCTCACTGCGCTCCGTGGACCGGAGTCCGAATTTCTCACTCGGAAAACTGCGATTATCGGTCACCCAGAAGTCGTTGTCTATGGCTTGGTCGGATATATTGGAAGGAAGATGCGTCTCCGCTGTTACCGAAGGACTTTTCGAGTGCCTCCAACGCCAAATTCAACCCAGCCCCAAACACCCTTCGCCCCTCAGGGCGACCAGTCGCGGCGCACCGTCGGTTTGTGGATGATATTCATTTCCATGGTTGTTTTTGCGGCTATTTCATTGCTCTTGATGTTTGCAACTCGCGTGCCCGCGATTTCGGAAAGTATCAATGACATGTTCGGCATCCGAAGTTCGAGTAGGGGCGACAAGCCCGATCGCTCCGCTCACCTCTTCATGCTGCTGTTCTGCTACACATCCCCGCTCATGTTGATGTTGTGGGTCAGTCTCCTCAAGGGACTCGGGCGACGACGTTCGAGGCGGCCTGCACGTCCATCCTCCGCCCCCTCCGATCCGTTTGCCTAATCGATCATGCAGGAAGTTTTACAAGCCATCGAACGACATTTGGGGCGAACGCTCCCAATCTCGAAACTCGACTACTATCAAGTGATCGGTCTTGAACTCTACTGCAACGACGGGCAGCAGATCCGCAAAGCCCTCCAGGATGCGACCAATCGATGGATGCAATCCGAGACGGGCAAATATCCTGAATCTGCGCAAATCATCGCCAAATTGCTCAAGCAAGCCCAGACAATTCTGCTCGATCCGGAGAAACGAGAGCGATACAACCTGCAACTCGAAAAACTAAGGAACCCACAACCGGATTCTTCTCCATCGCACAAAGATCAAGCAAGCAGCAAGCCGGACAGTAGCGAACATGTCGAAGAAAATATCGACGTGTTCCCCAACGCGGATCCCATGGTCCCATTCTCCTTCGAGGTTGCCAGTGCAAACTCCGCTTCGCGTGGTAATGCCTGTGCTCTACTAGAGCGAATCCGAGATCCTCACGCACGACTTATCGAACTCGAGCAATTGTTCCCATCACTTGCAGAGTATGAAAATGAAAGTGAAACTGATGATCATCAAGTCGTCTCGTACTCCATCTCTTCTCCATCGTCGCGCGATGCAACTTCCGGTGGCGGTTTATCGCTGGCCCAGCAAATCGCTCGAAGGCGAAAAAGAAGAAGGATACTCGTCTCTTTGATGTTCTTTTTTGGCTCGCAATTGATCTTGGGCGGCTCCATATGGGCGTATCTCCAAAGTCAACGCTCGTCGAATACAAAAGGATTAGCCAAGCGGCAATGGGATGCGAACAATCCCAATGCACCCAAACTGCCGGGTATTCCTAATGAAGCCAAGAGCTCCAGCCAGCCCGAGGCGATGAGCAAGCCTGAAGCACAAGCCAAGCCCAATGAGATGCAAACGCCTGGAATCGTAGCAACACCGCAACCCGAACCAACACCGCAACCCGAACCAACACCGCAACCCGAACCAACACCGCAACCCGAACCACGGCCCGCTTCCGCGCCGAATCCAGATGATCCCAAGCCCATGCCAAACGCTACGGTCCCGCCGGAGAAGTCGGCGCCGAACATGGAAAGCGATGCCCCGACTCCGGAGAGCATGGAGTGGAAGAAGTTGATGGCCAACGCTCGCAAAGCACTCGACCGCTCCGACTTCGAAACCTTTGAAAAGGAAATCGCTACAGGGGTTGAAACCGCAAAAACCTCTTCCGGCCGTGAGCAAGCGGCAAGGCTTGACCAACTCGGACAGCTTTACAAGATCGGAAGTGACTCCTTTCAGGAAGCAAAGAAGAAACTCAAAGGCACATCGTCCATCCGCATGGGTGCAACAGAAGTCAGCATCGTAGAAAACACGGCTGAGAAATTAGTGGTGCGAGTCTCCGGCAAGAACCAAGCCCACACATGGGACAAGCTTCCATTTGGCCTTGCCATCGCGATGCTGGACCTGACCCTCGATCCCGATGCCCCTACCGATGTTGCAACGCGAGCCGTTTTCTTTTCCCTGGCCCCTCAATTCCGCGATACCGCTGCAAAGAACGAACTGCTAAAGAAACGCATCGCAGCATGGTTTGAAAAGTCCGCTGGAAAAGCTCCGATTCGCGCCGATCTTCCCCAAGCGTTGACCGACTCCTTCGAATAGACGGTTCACCATGGAATCGAACCTCAACAAAAATATCCCACTGGTCACACGCCCTCCGGTAATCGCAGAGGTTGTTTCGGCTCCGCCTAGCGTTTCCGAGAAGTCCTTAATCGCGACAACAGCGAACCAAAAGACAAATACAAAACCGTTGCCTCTTCAAGCCGCTCGCGAGGTCGGCAGATGGAAAAAGCGACTCTTGCTGCTCGGGGTCGGATTCTCTATCGTCGGACTAATACTCTGGGCGACAACCGATCGCCCAATACTTTTGCGACAACCCGATGAAGTCGCCCGTAAATTCGATCCGGAGATTCTCGAACTCGCCTCACTGGTAGATCGCCAGTTTGATGCTCGAGCCCAAGAGTCCGGTCTGCAAATCGCACCCGATGCGCCATGGAATGTTGTCGCTCGTCGATTGAGCTTGGCCATGGTTGGAAACAGTCTTTCCTTGGAAGAGTATCGAGCTTTGGAACGCATCGAAGAGCCTGCTCGCGTTGCCTGGTGGACGGAATACTTGCTCAGTGAGAGGCGGTGGGCGGATCAGTTCGCTGAACGCTGGGCGAGGGCGACTGTCGGAACGAGCGACGGCCCATTTCTGATCTTCCGCCGACGCAAGTATCAACAATGGCTCGCGGATCAGTTTCAAGCAAACATCCCTTACGATCAGATCGTCCGTAAACTCATCACGGCCGAAGGTTCATGGACCGATGCTCCCGAAGTCAATTTTTTTACGGTGACAATGGTCGAAGGGGGTAATGGAAAACCGGATCCCATCGTGTTGGCAGGCAGAACATCGCGAGCTTTCCTCGGTATGCGCATCGACTGTCTGCAATGCCACCAAGACTACCTTGGCAACGTGAAATTTTCTGATGGCCAAGGGGAAGAAGCGCGATCCGGTGAACAGTCAGATTTTCATGAACTTGCAGCCTACTTCGCGAGTGTCCGCATGGAGAACCCTTTCCGTGGTCTGCGCAATACTGATGATGAGTATCGCTATCGCTTCCTCAATGCAAGCGACGAGACAGAGGTTTCTCCCGAAGTCCCCTTCGAGCGGGATCTGTGTCCGACAGGCAAAAAAGACCGCGAATCGCTTGCGAACTGGATCACTCACCCGGAAAACCGATCTTTCGCGCGAGCCACGGTCAACCGAGTCTGGGCGATACTGTTCGGCAGACCTTTGGTTCGACCGATCGATGATATTCCTCTCAACGGTCCATTTCCTCCGGGGCTGGAAATCCTCGCCGATGACTTCGCAAAACATGGATACGATTTGCATCGCCTGATTCGCGTCATCGTCGCAACGCGTGTCTTCCAACGCGAATCGCGACTGGGGTCTGGATCCGATGAGCCAACGCTTGAACACGAAGAAGCATGGGCCGTGTTCCCGATGACGCAATTAAGGCCCGAGCAGATGGCCGCATCGATCCTTCAGGCATGCCGCCTGAAAGCTATCGACGCATCCTCTTCGATCATTTCTCAGTTGGAGATGTTCGGCGGTGTGCGGGACTTTACCCAGGCCTACGGCGATCGGGGTGAAGACGAATTCGAAGAAGAAGCAGTCACGATCCCGCAACGCTTATTGATGATGAATGGTTCGTTCATCAGCGAACGGATCAAGAACGATCCGGTGTTGAATGCACCGACTCGCATCGCCGGCCTCACGGCGAGCGACGCCTCGGCCATCGAGTCTGCTTACTTAGCGGCATTGAATCGAATGCCCGAACCTGAGGAACGCGAACTGTTTGAGGCAAGACTTCGCGGGAAGATCGGTCCAGCTCGAAGCGATGCTGTGGGCAGCATGTATTGGGTCTTACTCAACAGCACCGAATTCCAGTGGAATCATTAAGATGCGGGCTCTGCTTCAAAGAGTGTCCGAAGCTCGCGTCGAAGTCGATGATCGGGTGGTCGGACAGATCGGATCCGGCTGGCTCATTCTGCTTGGCGTTCGAAAGGGGGATAACCTGGAAACTGCGAAATGGCTCGCAGAGAAGTGTATCCATCTGCGAGGATTCGCGGACGATCAAGGGAAGATGAACCGTTCGGTCATCGATGTCCAGGGCCAGCTATTGATCGTCAGCCAATTCACCCTCTACGGCGATTGCCAGCATGGCCGAAGGCCCGGTTTCGACGACGCAGCCCCGCCGGACCAAGCTAAAGAACTCTATGTTTCGTTCTGCGAACATGCCCGATCTCTCGGAGTTCCTGTAGAACAAGGAATCTTTCAGGCAGACATGCAGGTTACGCTTGTCAATGACGGTCCGGTTACCTTTCTCGTCGAACGATGAGATTCCTACCGAGGTTCGGAAGTCTGAAAAACTGAAAGGGATTGCCTTGGGGATGCTGGACATAGGACACTCCCTGAGACCAGAATACAAAAAGCCGCGGCGAGGCAAAGGACTCGTTCGGCTTGAGACTCACCTGTTCCTTCCCTCCACTGATCAAGGTCCTCTTTCATGAGCAGACGAACCCGCCGCGATTTTCTCGTTCAAAGTTCCGCAGGGGCTGCGGCCCTGGCAACCATTCCTTACTGGTCCACCAGCGCACAGGCCAAGCCTCTTTCAGCCGCTGATCGTTTTACGATCGGTTGTATCGGCATGGGTGGGATGGGGACGGGTGACGCCCACGATCATGCGCGATTCGGTGATGTCGTTGCAGTCTGCGATGTCGATGCAAATCATCGCGAACGGGCTCGAGTGGACGAAAAAATTGGCAAGGGCAAGGCGGATTCGGTGGAGGACTATCGCCGAGTCCTGGACCGCAAGGATATCGAAGTGGTCAGTATTGTGACCCCTGACCATTGGCACACCAAGATCGCGATCGAGGCGCTTCAGGCGGGCAAACATGTATTCTGCCAAAAGCCCCTTACCCTCACGCTCGAAGAGAATCGCCTGATTCGCGCTGCCTGCAAAGCCAATCCAAAACTGATGTTCTTCATCGGGACCCAGCAGCGCTCCGACCGTCGACTTTTTATGCGTGCGGTCAACATGGCCCAAAAAGGTTTGCTCGGCGACCTCAAGAAGATCACTTGCGGAATCAACGGCAGCCCGACCGGCGGACCATTCGCCAAAACGGCCGCTCCCGCAAATCTCAATTGGGATATGTGGCTCGGCCAATCTCCCAAAGTCGACTATATCCAGCAACGCTGCCATAACGATTTTCGATGGTGGTACGAATACTCTGGCGGCAAGTTCACCGATTGGGGCGCTCACCATGTCGATATCGCGCTCTGGGCCGCTGGCCTCACCGCCGAAGGAACTGGCCCCGTGGAAATCGACGGTTCCGATTGCAACCATCCGGTCGAATTCAAGGACGGAAATCCGATGGTCGATGACCACTTCAACACATCGCACGATTTCAACATCGTCAATACATTCGCCAACGGTCTACAAATCCACGTCACCAGCCGAGGAGATAACGGTGTGCTGATCGAGGGAACAAAAGGACGCATCTTCGTCAATCGTGAGAAAATCACAGGCAAGCCGATCGAGGAGTCGTGGGACAAGGACAGCTACGGCGATGCCGAAGCATCGGCCCTCTACAAAGGCAAGCCGCATGAAGGACACAAGAGCAACTTCTATCGCTGCATTCGCGAAGGTGGTTTGCCCGTCTCCGATGTCTACCCCCACCTCCAGACGATGAACGTGTGCCACCTGTCTGCTATCGCAGGGCGACTGAAGCGAAAGATCAAGTGGAACCCTGCGACCGAAAAGATCGAAGGAGACGATGTTGCAGCAGCAATGCAATCCCGCAAGCAACGCGCGGGTTTCGAGATCCCAAGCGTAGGCTAATCGCCAGACATCCTTCTTTGAATTCAAACCACATACGAGAGGAGCAATCCTCTCGTTTTTCTTTCAGGATTTGTTTGAACCGACTCGTTAGCGCTCATACCTTGCGGCGCAGGCGATTCCAACGAGGCTTCTTTCCCTCTGTCTTGGCCTCTCCGAATTGCGGCGCTGCATGCTTCTCAGCAGAATCCACTGAGACCGCTACCGGGGATGGTCGCTTGCTGGGGACTGGCTCGGAGAGCGGGTCGCGCTCGAGCAATCGATTGATGCGATGCTCGATCTCTGTGAGTTGCTCCCCCTCGTCCTTGCTGACAAACGAGAACGCGATTCCCGATCGACCCATTCGGCCAGTTCGTCCAACGCGATGCACATAGTCATCGCAGTCGGATGGCAAATCATAATTGATGATGTGTGAAATCGAGGAGACATCGATACCGCGACCGACGACATCGGTTGCCACCAGGATTTGCAACTCCCCTTCGCGCAGCGCTCGAAATACCGCATCGCGCTGGGATTGATTCATATCGCCATGGATCATCCCCAATCGGACCGCGTTGCTCGGGTTGCTT
>Ga0169931_10013596_pt1 | contig 11101 bp, 6 predicted proteins | sample Kivu_15m_20L_FD_129675 | JGI IMG/M metagenome (GOLD analysis project Ga0169931, IMG submission 129675) | Freshwater microbial communities from Lake Kivu, Western Province, Rwanda to study Microbial Dark Matter (Phase II) - Kivu_15m_20L... | ecosystem: Environmental > Aquatic > Freshwater > Lake ... | reverse complement strand
CTCTCCGCTACCGACAACAAAACAGTATATAAAACCACAAATAAATATCCATTCCAGCTCAAAACTCACTTTAAAACAAAGCCAATCCTTACATATTCCAAAAAACAGGAAACGGACCAGCCGCAACTGACCCATAGTCGATAGTCAATCTAAGGGGACACAGGTTGAACGTGCCTAACAATCCAGCCAACAATATGAGGTTTTTTGGTTTTCCGGAGTTGCCTGACCAGGGAGAGGAGCAATAGTTGGTGATGGGTTTCATGGCGAAGTGCGGAATAAAGTACAAGGATCTGAGTTTGAGAGGAGACCAGCTGATGCAAGATATGATGAAGTAACTCACCATCCCAATCAAATGATTATGTGTGCTATGTAATAATACTAAAGAAATAATAAAAAACTGATTATTGTGATTGAATTTTTATAATATGTATACGAAAACACTTATGAAAATTTTCATAATATTAATGATTTTGATTAAATTATCTTAACACTTCGACTAAATTTAAAGTTTATCATGGTATTCATTAGCTTTTATTTGAATTTTATATAGCTTTATTACTAATTATTATGCTTCGTTGCTAACTATTATGTTTTGTATATAATTTGAATTGTATGTAGTCTATCTTCCGCTAAATCCTCAAACAGAACAACAAAATAACCCGCATCGTCACTCGAATCAGCTAATAACACCCACAACTCGCCTCATCCATCGACCTGGCCCTCTACGCCTGCCTCAAAATATAAAAAACCATCAACAAATTCATCAACGAAATGTCACCCCAGCAACACATGCAATTAACTGTACCCGAACAGCTCTAATTCAATAAAATTACGCACTTGGACGAGTCTTTATTGCAGACTGCTTTGGAGAATATCGAACAGTTCAAGAATAGTGCATACAAGTTGGAGAGGAAAATTAATATTGTTATCAATTAGAATTAAAATAGAGGGTGGAGGAAGAAAACTTATTAGAATTCAAAAGAAATCACCAAGGAACACAAGAAATAAATAGGAAAATAGCAGCAAAACAAGTAAATACTGAAATAGCAACTTAGCAGATAGATTTTGAAATAACAGGGAAGGCCGAAGAAAGGGTCTCTGAGGTAGAAGCAAAGCAATAAAGGAAAATCACATAATATTGAATAAAACAGCGAATTATCTCGTAATTTGAGCGAGTTAGACGATAGCATACTGAAACTGACTGAGAAGATACAAAAAGTACAAAATGGCTAAAGCAGTGCCTCTCTCTACCAGCAATAATAGTCAGAACTCAATATCGGCTGATACTTTATCATGTTTTCTTTGATATTTTGTTGAAGATGTATGGTTCTTTTAATATTACAGAAAATACTGTTGGATTGATGTTTTTCTGTAAGATTTAACTAATTTTATTCAACTCGCATCAAGACCATTTACCACCATTATCACCATAATAAATATGCACACTACGGTCTCTTTTCTCATTCTACTCGTCTGTCTGCTTACCCACACCCACGCAACCACTGGGGTCGACTGGACACAAATAGACGGAGTTCGAGCAGGTAACCTCCTACTCATTTAGGTCAAATTGAAACCATTACTTAACTGCGCTCATCGATCCACACCGACCCTTCGCTCACCCACCACTCAGCCACTTTCTTCACTAGTCTCAGCGCCAACGCCACCAACACTACTCTCCAATGTGCCACTAGTCTTTCCAGTTTTGAGAGCTGGATGACTTCATATTGGCATTACAACATTTCAATCCATCAGTGCTCGGCCACCGGAGTCACAGTGTCGATGATTCTCTACGATGTCACTTACTTCACCAAAGCCAAAGTGCACTACTTGGTCATTTGGAGAGGTGATCCCAATCTCGGAACAGGCTCAGCATGGCACGACATAGAAGTCATACCCGGATGTATCATTCCGATAATACAGGTTACTACACTAATGCGCTTATCATCAGGCCTGGTGATTTCAATAGGAATTAAACGGTTAGCAGTGTAAGGTTATCAGCCATCGCCACAAACAACCCCTCAGCCGTGCATAATCTGGTAGTAAAAGTCATGCTTACTGGTCTACAACTGTATAATGTGCTTGGACTGCATCAGACTACAAAGATTACTGCCACTTTCAACCCTAGTGATACCAGGTACCTCGACTACTTGGTCGAGGTGGGCAAAAACAACTATGTGACATACGTATGTGTGTCTACTGTCATCATGAACCCTCTTCAGCCGATATCTAAGTACAGGTAGACATCAATGCATGCAGATACATAATCGAACAGCAATCATACGACCTTACTTCTATGAACCGAGGACTCAAAGACATACAATACGCTAAAAGATTCGATGGACTCAATAGAATGTTCTTCGGGTTCAGCTAGTTCAACTTCACTATGTCAGATGCCAGATAACTATTGGTATAGGCAAGCAACATAAGTTTAATCGCACCCTTATACATCAGAAACTACGCTTTGAATCTTATAGCTTACCACACTTTTTTCATGGCGAAAAGAGTGTGCAAGGCAGCAACACCCTACTACTACCCAATTGACTACTCTTGTGTTGCCAACTGTTCAATTGCTAGCATACTCAACATCAATGCTTCCTTGTGCGATCCTTGTCACTATTCTTGTCTGACTTGTTCTCAGCCAAACTCACACACTCAGTGTTCGTCATGCTAGCCTACTAATTTGAGAAATCCAGTGTCCGCCAATACATGTACTTGCGTTAGTGGTTACGTTGATCTGGGAGTTAGTCTTTGTGGTCCATGCAATCAGACTCTTACAGGCTGTATAGTGTGTTCTAGTGCTACTGTATGTACTACTTGTGACCCTAGTCCTGGTCTGAACTATATGGTAAACAGCACTGGCAAATGCGTTTGTATTGGTGGATACTTCATGGCCTCACCAGGATACTGTCTATCGTATCCGGGTTGCACTCTAGCTCAGTACTACAACAACATCGTTTCTTGTAAGGCTTGTGACAACTCGCGTAATTTCATCTTGTGGCCCAGCAACGATAGCTGTATCTGCAATTTTGGGTACTTTATCAACTCGACTTCCAATTCAACAAACTCAAGATGCTAAGATATATGCGGTGATGGCATAGCTGCAATTGGCAAATGCGATGACGGTAACCTCGACCCTTTCGATGGCTGCGACTAGTTTTGCGACGTCTAGAACGGTTTTCACTGCGTAAATAACTTTACCAACAACGGCACAAGACCTGGGATATCTGTGTGTTACTAGAAGAAAAACATGAAGATTAAATACCTCTACTCATAACGCATGATCGCCACTAACGAATTCGTCATGGCTTTTTCAGTCACGCCCCCACAATAAGGACTTCACGCAGACAGCTTCGATCTACAGTTCCTCACCTCACTGCCCGTCATCAAACCAGATATCACATTCAATACCTAGAAGTCTATTATATACATGAGAGGATAGTACAGGCAAGACATAGAGGGTAGGTCGCATAGTGGCAACATTTCTTTCAATAATATGAGTTTTTATGCCGATTATCTTCCCTTCAACTTCCAACCTAAAGGACTCAACGCCAGACTAGTAATAGAACAGTATGCGCATACCAACAACATTCTATCCTATGTTATCATGGCAGTCACTCTCCTTGCACTCCTAATTTCCATTTTTTCCTCAGTAGTAGGACTCAAACTAGCCGGCATCTAGCTTCTAATACCAATCCAACTAATATACTTCAGTTTGGCATGCATCGACTCTCGTTCAAGTTTCATGTCTTGGTTCAGCCAGCTCAAACATTCGAACGGATACAACTCTCTTATCCCTTACGAGGTTGATAGGACATACTCTCAGCGTATTAATCTAATAGGGATACAGTTCGAAACTTAGTTTTTGTTGTCAACTAACATCTTCGCTGCTTTATACTTTTTTGCTCTGGGGTGGCTGTGTGTTCATCACCTACTGATCAAGTATAAAGAAAACAAGTTGTAGAGTTTTCTTGAATAAAATGATCAGGATGGAGCCATGGAAGAACTAAAAGCGTAAGAATAGGCATAGTAGTAAGCAGGCGAGGAAAGAGAGGAATCTGACTAGTAAAGGTAGCTTATGCGCAGAAAGGCAGCTGTAGAGAAAGATTAGGACTTGGCTTATGAGTAGAATGCGATAAGATAGGACCACCACTACAGTTTTAAAATATTTACTTTTTAGGTAGATAGGGTATACTTCACCATATACTTCATAATGTTCAATCAAATCATGTTCAGTTTCATCATTATGAGCAGCAACGTACCCATCGCTGAGTTCATATACTCATAAGCCCTCTCCATTCTTGCCTGTAACTTCCTTCTATTCATCTTCGTGGGCAACACTGTATTCTTCTACAACGATCAATAAAGCAACAAAGTTATCACTTTCACCTGTATCAGAGATAGATATGCCTATTTGTACTTTATCATCAATGCCACTATCATCATGTTCATAGGGTTGGCTTTCCAGTAAGAATGGTCTATCTACTGTGTTACCCCTTTTAGTGCATTATTCATTCTTTTGATCGTCTTAGAAAAACCATATTCTAGCACTTTCTTTTCATTCTAGAATATAGTAGCTCTCTACACGCATATAGTACTGACTTTCAGTCTCATTTTGTTCTGTATCATCAATGCCGAGGCAGAATCAACTGAACAAGCTAAGCTTTCATTCTCGTATATCATACTTATACTCATTTTCATTGGATAAGTGCTCACATGCATCCGAGTCTATCTAAAAGTCAATCTCCGTAAGGCTTTTGATGATTTAAAGCGACCCCATAGCGACTAAGACGACGCTGATGAAAAGAAAAAGAGAGTCATTGAGAAGAACTTAGATCTTCTTTACGAGTAAGAACAAGTATAGATCATCCCACCTGATTCAGTTAGAAATGGGCTGTTAACACCAAAAGACAGAATGATTGATTGGTAGAGCAAAAACACAGACGATTTTGAGAGTATCAAGCAAAAGGAATCTACAGGGGCATCTAACTAGGAACAAAAGGAAGAAAATGAAGATGACAATAAGCTGACTCAGCTGTAGATATTGAAGAGGAAACTGAGGAACAACTTGAAAATGAAGAAAGAAAGGGAAAGCGAGGAGACCAAAAACAAAAATGACTGATCATTATCATTCCATTTATCATCATACATAAGCAAATATTGATATATGCATAGTATTGAAAAACTAAATTTTTCTTGAAAAAATTATTCTTATACACAAAAATAATCAAATTTCAATGCTTTTTTGCGAATTTTTTGGCTTTTTCAACATATTCGTATTCCTCGATAGCATTTGAATCCACACTGTAGTCAAATCCGCTTTTTTCAAAGCCAGACTAAGATGACGAAAACAAAGGATTGCCGTGAGTTGAGTCTTTTGATTTCTGGAACTAGTCGAGTTCTTCCTATATAGCTGCTTCCTGTTTGGGCTGCTGGAAAGACGACATGAACTTGCTCATCATCGAGTTTGATCCTTTTGTCATCGAAGGTGCCCTTATCTTGTTCGCTCCAGCTTCCTTCTAGTCCACTTTTTTCTTCTCCCTCTCCTCAGAAAAAGCTCGTTTTGCTTCAAACTATTTCTTTTCTTTCTACTATTTCGTTTCTTTTTTGATTATTTTTTATGATTTTTTGAAGACATCTCCGAGTAAGGCTTGGGCACGTTAATCTACTTTTTATTTCTCTGGTTTTTTCTTGGCTTACTACTTCTTCTTGTTTTATTCTTACTTTCGTTTCTACTCTTTACGCTACTACTATTTCTGAGCTTATAAACTTTGATCGAGATTTATACTGTTGGATGCTTGGTTTATGCTGCTTGACCCTCCATTCATACTATTATTATTGCTATTGCTGTTATTATTGTTATTGCTTTGACTATTCTGATCCTTGCTGATATCGTTTTTCTTGCTGATATTGCTGTCGCTCTGCTTTAAAGAAGAATTTTCTGAGTCAGACACAACAGAATTACCTTAGTTTCTTGAACTATTGTTAGACCCTCTCCAGCTCTAGTTAGTCTGAGGCATCTTTGCATTATTTTACGGCTGTTTCTGATTATCGCTCATAAAATAGTTATTCCTGATGGGCTGAGGATTCGGCTGTACAAAATTGTTGCCCTGCCCCGCACTTTGCTTCAAAGCCCCTACGTTTCCAGAACTCAGCTGGGAAACAATACTAAGTAGTACAGCTTGTGAGTCAGGGTTGGCAATCTATATCTTAAATGACTGGGCGAGTGAACTTCTGTTAATGGCCGATGTGTGATTCACTTCCTTTTTGAATACGTTAAGAGTGTGTTTGAATTTGAAACTCTACAGGAATTACTGAACCAAGTCAAGACAAAGCGATGCTAGATAGAATACAAAATACTAAGAGGGTATTTTCTTAGTTTGGAAAGCAAGGGATGCTAGAATGCAAAATCGATGTTTTTATTGGTTTTGCATTTAGTTTCAATAAGCTTAATGAAGGGAAGATGTACATCGAAGACATATGATTTGAGTTGGGCTTGCATGGTTCTAAAATAACCTGATTAAAGTGCTTGCTAGTATATTTATTCTTGTAGGTCCTGAATACGCTTCATTTCTATAATAACTATAACAAACATCACCATATGCATTATATTAGATTAATACCATGATGACCAAAAGCTCTTTGGGCGGATAAGCACGCCTACTCGTGAAGAAAAATGCAGCTTTAAGTCAGGGAGGCTAAGGTGCTCGTAAGTCCATCAACCTGACCTAGGCTTTTTAAAATGAAAAAGCCATGGCGCAGAACTATCGAGAAAAAAATGAACGCAACGTGCTCAAATGCAAGTTTTTGTACCAGAAACTAGCAGCACTCGGCAACATCGAAGGAGTACCCGAAATGATAGGCACTTAGGTGAGCTAGACTGACAAGAAAATCAAGTAGCTTTAGCAAGTGATTGCCTTTAAGAAATCACAACAAATGAAGAAACTCAGGAACAAAGTGAGTCGATTCCTTGTGCAGATAAACTTCTAGGTAGCTGACTAAGACTTGTAGAAAATTGAAGACTAGATAGAGATCATATTGTTTTTGATGGACATTTTTTAATAAAAATTCAGCTAAATGACTTCCTAGAGAAAGGAAATTGACGAGATTATTTCGAGGCTATAGAAAGACAATGAAAACTCGGCAGATGAGCTTAAGAAGTAAAACTCTGCTTTGAGCTAAAAAGTTAAGTCTCTTTAGGAGGCACTTTAGAAGGTAAGGCAAGAATTTGTGGCCCACGATTCATCAAGATAGCGAGCAAGTAGTTTAGTCAGAGGAGCATACAGGGATAATGGAGAATAAGACTCAAATGCTGCAAAAGACCTATAGATATAGCGATACTAGAAACGCATAGCTGATCTATAGATTGACTTAAACAGTCTTAGCAGAAAGTATAAATCGCTTTAGAGCGACTACTAGAGAGCCCGTAAGTAATAAAACAAATGGAGAGACAGATACTCAGTGATGTAGAGTCAGAAAGATTAAAGGATACGTGTGTTGACTTAACTGACCAAAGTAAAAAAATGATTTCGATATAGAGATATGTATATGTTTGTTTATATAGTTTTATTGTCAAGAACATGCTTGAAGATATGAGGGTATCACACTTAATGCGATCACCATAGATAACAAAACTACCACGAATATAGCAATCACTTTCATATACGTTATGTCCCTAGAGCTGTTTCCTACCTGTCATGAAGACACGCAAATATAATCTATTAAAACTACAATAACTAAGACAACTACACGAGAAAGATCGTAGGATGGGTCGGGTGGAAAATACAGTATCGCAGTATAAGAAAATGCAGGAAGAAGAGGAACGATTGGTTGATCGTTCGCATTAGTACTTAAGACAGAGATTGATCAAAAATAGGAAAATATTGAATAGCAGTTTCGCCAATTTATCGCAGCAGTTAAAAGAAAAAAATAGGTATTTTTCACTCGACAAGTGATTTTTAATAATTTTGACTTATATATTAATCTATTAAATAATAAATGTGTATTTACATGGATGGTCTTTACTATAAAAATGTTTTAATCAAAGCACTTTGCTCACACTGCCTATGTTGCTATATCCCACATTACTAGCTCCCTCGTCCAGCCATCTGACCCTTCTATCCTCTTCCCATTCGCCCTACCTCACACTTCCATCTACAGATACTATTTTTCCCTTACCATGTCGTTTGCTATTGAGCCACTAGCCGACATATTTTCTTCCATCAGCCCATATATATGTGCCAAACCCATGTTTTTTATCCAACCTGTACTGCCCCTAGTACTTCCTTCCGTCTTTCCAAGAGTACTATCCACTTCCGTGCATTTGATTGTTCAGCCACTACCCCTTGTACTTGCGACCATCTGCCCATATGTATACACCGTATCCTGTGATTTTGTTGTCCAGCCATGCACCAGAGTAGTAACTACCATCTCGCCAAACGTATTTACCTTCTCCACTCTTTTTACCTTACAAATAGTGGCCTTAGTACTTGCTTCCGTCCACCCAAGTTTCAACGCCAAAGCCGTCTTGGTAATCTTACTTCCACTAACCTACGTATTTAGCTCCGTTGTTATGTATATATGTACCTTTACCATAGGCCTTATCTTCTTTCCATCCGCCTTAATACACGTCTCCATCAACATGAATGAACTTCCCTTGACCTGAAGCCTTGCCATTTTACCACTATCCCTCGTATCTGGCTCCATCAGGCCACACCTGCACACCCTGACCGTGTCTGACATTGCCCAGCCACTCGCCAGTATACACCACTCCATTCTTAAATCTAATCGGCTATCTTCTCTACAACTGACCCTGCCTCACACTCTCAAACACAGCAGTAGTTCTTTTCTAGGGAATAGACTCGGATTGAAAATATTTTTAATCCTTTTTGGACAGACTAGGTCGACTACATAGTGACACAAGTACAAGGGAAGGTTTTACTTGCCTGAAGGCTGGAGAGATGAGGAGGGTTGTTCGGTAAGATTGACGTAGAGTTGATTTCTGGGTTGGTTTTAGTCTTAGCCGTTGAGACAGGCTTAGCATTCGTTGCCCATAACGATCTATTATAGCAGACTCATAGATACGATTTAACAGTAACCTATCATACTACCAATCGTCTTTTGAAGTGATAATTGCCATCAAAAATAGCAAAAGTAAAGACTTTAATATTGGTTTGAGATGGAAGGTGTAGTTTGCTTGTATACTTGAATAGGCAGGATAAAGTAGAAATCAATCAAACAGTTTTTTAAACAAGTTCATGTCCATTTTGGAAGAATACTTGCTTACCACAATCTGGCAGTCTTTCTAGGACAGCAGATCCCTTATCTCTCTCCTCAGCTCACCCTCTCGCCCCAAATCCAACGAATTACCATCGAGAAGCCTCACCAGATCGGCTATTTTGGCCACATCGAAGAATAGTTTATGATCTTTGACGAGCATGAGCTAAGCGATGAACTTGAGTTCTACCTGTCTTGGCTTGGAGATGTCAGTTAGGAAGAGTAGTGCTGAGTAGTAGTGTGGGATGATGAGGTTGTATTCCATGAGCTATAGTATTTATCCCTCCTTCTCTATGATTTCCGCGGGCGTTATCTTGCCATTGCCCATCTAGGCAATCTCCCTCATCGAATACAGCGTCTTGTTGCACGCAATCTTCAAAGATAAAGACAGACAACTCAGCACTAAATAAACACATAGGTACTTGTGAGCTAGACCTGTTCCTTGCGCACTCCCACCCGCGCCTTGATGGAATAATATATCAGGATTGTTGACCACAGGCACTCCTCTCCGAAGTTTTTGGACCAACTCAGCGTCATCATCCACGAAACCACCTTCTGGCTGGTCTTGCGAGTAATACTGGGCGTCTCCCCACCGTTTTCAAACAGATGGTGACGTAGGTCATGGCACATGTTGCTCCTGAGTCGCATTTCGAGAGTCATTTCGAGGTCTTCCTGGCTCTCGCTGCAGGCAGTGGTGCCCGACTATCTGCCCTTTTCGTCGAAACTGTTCCAGGAAAGCTCGTCATATACTTCAGTCATCAAATAATTATGCCAACGATAATTCTACTAAAACACTTCCAACAATGACGAAAAAACATCCATCCAGTCATCACCAGCATACACTATCAAAAAACATCAAAGACGATTATGAGCTTACACTTTCGTGCATTACTGATCAAAATATGTCGTATTTTTGTTCACAAAAAAGCATGAATTGTCAAAAAAATCAGTAAAAGCTCACAAAATACAAATAAAGGCTCGTACAAACTGTCTATAACAGGATTCAATTTCTACTTAGGCAAGGAAACGCAGATAGTTTTATTGTCTAAGATGATTATATTAAATTTTATTAAAACAAGAGCCTGCAATTTAAATTTTATTTATCATATAAACACTAGTATACTTGCATTTTGTCAGTTTTGACTCAAAACAACAAAAAATGGCACTTTTAATAATAAATTTGCAAATAACTGTTAGCTTCTTGGGTGGAAAATACAGGCAATAAGATCATAGTAAATCAACTTGCGAAACGCACTTGAAAAACTATAACCAGTTCACACTCAGACTCTTAATGAAGCTGGCACCCAGCATACAGCGAAGGCCTTATAAGTGCCTTAGCTGCATCTAGTGCTTCAAGTATAGCAACAAAGTGAGCATGGCTTTGTGCAGGAAGGGAGTGCCTTGTCTCATGAACTCATCTATCACTAAATACTATTTAAATATTGAATTACCATGAGATGAATGTCTACTACGTTGGCAAAGAGAGTTATGTAGAAAGGCATAAGTAAGCCAGAATCGATCATTTATTAATCCTTAATAGCTCAAAAAGTACCATTAGCTATCTTAGCTCCTTATTTGTATAATTTATTTGTCTACCTGTAAACGAATCTATCTCTCTCCTTATCATATTGAAGTCATCTATATAGAAACTTCTCAGTTTTCCATAGTTCATCAGTTCCTTAAACACTATGAAGGAAGGAGTGGGCTACTTTATATGCAAAATGATAGAAGCAGCCACTAAATTCATGCCTTGAACGTATCCGACCTTACTATCGTGAGCCGCGTACATCCTCAGCACCCACTTCAAACAATCAGTCAAATTTATCTT
>Ga0169931_10013595_pt1 | contig 11102 bp, 7 predicted proteins | sample Kivu_15m_20L_FD_129675 | JGI IMG/M metagenome (GOLD analysis project Ga0169931, IMG submission 129675) | Freshwater microbial communities from Lake Kivu, Western Province, Rwanda to study Microbial Dark Matter (Phase II) - Kivu_15m_20L... | ecosystem: Environmental > Aquatic > Freshwater > Lake ... | reverse complement strand
TTCTCAATCTAGGTTCGTCCTCCAACTTGCCAATGTCTTCGGGCCTGCCGACACTCATCCCATGCCCCAGCGCAACCACAACGAATTCTCCCGCCGCCTGCGCCGCGAGCAGACGCCGGAGGAGAAGGTGTTGTGGAAAGCCCTCCGCAGCCGCCGCTTCGCTGGCTTCAAGTTCCGCCGCCAGCACGAGGTCGCGCCCTACTTCCTGGATTTCTACTGCCCACTCGCGAAGCTGGCGGTGGAGTTGGACGGCTTCGGCCACGGCCTGCCCGGACAACGCGAACGCGACGCGGAGCGAGACGCCTTCCTCGCCGCCAAGGGCATTGAGTCCATGCGCTTCTGGAACCACCAGTGGAACGAAAATCGCGAGGGCTGCCTGCTGGAAATCTGGGCGGCCCTGACTCTGCGCGTGCCGGCGGAGGAACTGGCGAAGCTCGACACGGCCAGCACGAGATATGTGCCACCAAAGGAGAGCGACATCATCCGGTCCAGCCGTGGGCCACAGTGAACACCCCTCACCCCCCAGCCCTCTCCCCTCCTCCGAGGAAGGGAGAGGGAGTCAATTGCGGCGGCGCGCTCGCCGAGAGCGTGAACTACGCCGTCAAGCGCAGCTTCCTCGAATCCGTCCCCGAAGTCGCCGCCAAGCTGAAGGACGCCCACACGAAGGACCGCAAGTTCGAGGACGTGGTGAAGTCCGTGGAGCAGGCCACCGTGCTGGTGCTGGTGTATTGAGCGGAAATTCTGTCAAGCGAATGGGGACAAACGAATGCAGAAGTCCCATTCCATTCGCTTGACCCCATTCGTTTGCCATCACCTTCCCACGGTTAAATCTTCCTCGAATCCGTCCCCGAAGTCGCCGCCAAGCTGAAGGAACCCGCCACCCAGCCCCGCAAGTTCGAGGACGTAGTGAAGTCTGTCGAGCAGGCCACCGTGCTGGTGCTGGTGTATTGAGGGGAAATTCTGTCAAGCGAATGGGGACAACCGAATGTTTCTCCTGATTCGCTTGACCCCATTCGTTTGTCATCGCCTTCCACCTCCTGAAGCTCACTCGAATCCGTCCCCGAAGTCGCCGCCAAGCTGAAGGAAGCCCACACGAAGGACCGCAAGTTCGAGGAAATGGTGAAGCCCGTGGAGCCGGCCACCGTGCTGGCGCTGGTGTATTGAGCCTGAATTCCGAAATCCGAATTCCCGAAACCCGAATGAAGCCCGAAATCCGAAGGCCGAATCGAGTTTCAGCCGTTCGTGTGAAATAGTGCTGGTCGGCCACCTTTCCCAACGCAGCGTTTCGGGCTTCGGACTTCGGAGTTCGGGTTGAGCACTCCCTCTGCCTCCCACTGGCCTACAACGGAAAGGGATTCCCTCGCGCGCGGGTTTCCGGCACGCTGCCGCCACAGTCACCGATGGACATCGCCTTCAAGTGCCCGCTCTGCGAGGAGGAATTCCGTGTCGGGGCCGCGCTGGCCGGCACGGAGTTCCAGTGCCCGACGTGCCTGAAGATTTCGCTGCTGCCCGATTTGCCGGAGCCGGAGGACGCGTCGCCAGCCGATGCGCCGTTGCCCGCGCCGTTGCCCGTCCCCTCCATCGTGTCCGTCGGCGATCTGCCCACGCCGCCGCCGCCGCCCAAAATCTCCGCGCCCGCCCCGTCCTCCGACGCGGACGACGCCCGGCTCGCGCAGCGGCTCACCGAGGCTTACCAGCGCGTGACGGAGGAGGTCGCCAAGCTCATCGTCGGGCAGGAGGAGGTCATCGAGCAGTTGCTCATCGCCATCTTCGCGCGCAGCCATTGCCTGCTCGAAGGCGTGCCCGGCCTCGCCAAGACCTACATGGTCAAGACGCTGTCCGACGCGCTGCAACTTTCCTTCCGCCGCGTGCAGTTCACGCCGGACCTGATGCCGGCGGACATCACCGGCACCGATGTGATTCAGGAAGACCCGACGACCGGCCGGCGCAACCTGACCTTCCTCAAAGGCCCGCTCTTCGCGCAGATGATCCTCGCGGACGAAATCAACCGCTCGCCGCCCAAGACGCAGGCCGCGCTGCTCGAAGCCATGCAGGAACACAGCGTCACCGTCGGCGGACGCACCTACAAGCTGGAGCAGCCCTTCTTCGTGCTCGCCACGCAGAACCCGGTTGAGCAGGAGGGCACCTACCCGCTGCCGGAGGCGCAGAAAGACCGCTTCATGTTCCATGTGCGCGTGGACTACCCGACCCGCGAGGAAGAACGCGAGATCATCAAGCGCACCACCAGCGCCTACGCGGCGGACATTGACCCGGTCGTCACCGGCGAGGAGGTCATCGCGATCCAGCGGATCGTGCGCAAAGTCCCCGTGCCCGACCACGTCACGGACTTCGTGCTCGACCTCGTTCGCCGCGCGCGGCCCACGGACAAGGACGCGCCGGCCTTCACCAAGGAACTCATCGCGTGGGGTCCCGGCCCGCGCGCGTGCCAGCAACTCGTCGTGGGCGGCAAGGTCCGCGCCGTGCTGCGCGGGCGCTTCCACGTCACGGTGGAGGACATCGAGGCGCTCGCCTATCCCGTGCTGCGCCACCGGCTCGTGCCGACGTTCAACGCGGAGGCCGAGGGCGTGAAGGTGGACGACATCATCCGCCGCGTGCTGAAGGAGACGCCCCGGCACGAGGCGAAGAAGGTGATGTAGCCGCGCGGACGCTTTCCACGGCTGCCCTTCTCCCGGCTCGGAGACGCGTGAAGCGGGGCACCGGGTTTCACCCGAACCCCGAAGTTGCCCAGCGCACGGGCGCGGGTAGCGCAGGCTTGCAGCCTGCCGTTTCGCGGGTTTGTAACCCGTCGCCGCCACGCACCCTGCTGAACGGCGCAGATTTCCAGATGACCTGCCGACTGCAAGTCGGCGGACACAGCAGGCTGCAAGCCTGCGCCACAGTGCCGGGCAGTTCGACTTCGGAGCAGCGGATTTCACAGAATCATGGGCACAGAATCATGCCGATCCATGATTCTGTGGGGCATGATTCTGTGCGGTGCGCCCGCCTTGGGTCGTTGTCCTGAAATTGGGGGAATCGAAAGGAGGCTTCGCCTACTTGGGCACGCCGCCGCCGAGGAGCTTCATCATCGCCTCGCGCATCATCTCGCGGGTGTCGGCGTATTTGCGCAGGTCGCGGGGCAGCTCGAAGGCGGTGCTGGGCGGGGGGCCGAAACGGACGTTGGAGAAGAACAGCGTGACCTGCGTGCCCTTGTCGGTGGCCTCGATGGCGACGGGGAAGTTGCGCAGATCGGTGGCGTTCCAAGTGGTCGCTTCCTGCGTCTTGCCCTGGGCGTCGGTCGTGACGACGCGGTTCTTCACGCACGGGTGGCCGGCCAGGGTTTCCTCGCCGACGCGGGTGGTTTCGAGCTTGAGCGCCTTCGCGGCCTCGGCGCTTTGCTCCTCGCGCGCTGGCGTCTCGGCGTAAGCCTGCATGCCCGGGTAAATGAGGTAGGTCAGCTTCTTCTCCGGGCGGGTGAGGATGACGAGTTCGCCCATGCCGGCGGCCTTGAGCGACTCGGCGACCACGGGCGGCAGGCGGCCGGATTCAAGCTTCGCCAGGTTGAGTTCAAGGCGCGACAGGCCGTCGTGAAACGTCAGCTTGCCCGGCAGCAAAACCATGTCGCCGCGCTGGTTCTTGGTGCCGATGTTCACATCGGCGATGAAGGCCTTGTGCTCGCCGAGGAAGCGGAGCATCGCCCCGCTGAAGGCGACGCCGGGCGCGCTCTCCAATCCGCCGCGGCCGGGAAGCTGCGCCGGAGCGACGGAGACGATGGCTGCGAGACACAGCGCGGAAAGCAGGCGAACGGTGGCGTTCATGTGTGCGGCAGGGGACGGACTTTTAATGCGGCTGTCAAGGTGTTCGGCGGGCGGTGTTCCGAGGGCGGAGGGTTCAGTTGAGGCATCTTGGCACCCGCTCCATCCGACTGCGACGCGCTACTCCCTCTCCTCCATGGAATGGAGGAGAGGGCCGGGGAGAGGAGGTGCGTTATTACACTGAACACGCTCGCACTCTGTTGAAGCCCCCCTCTCCCCATCCCTCTCCCCGCTCGTGCCTCGCAGGGCGAGGGGGTTCATCTCCGGTGGTGCGTGTGACAAGATGCATCCCGATCAGTTCAGCCCGCTCGCCAGCTTCGCCCGCTGCAAAACCTTCGTCGCCACGGCGCGGGCCTGCTCGGCTCCGGTGCGGAGGATTTGCCGGACGTGATCTTGGTTCGCGGCGAGTTCGGCGCGGCGGGCGCGGGCGGCGGCGAAGTGCTGCCAGTAATGCTCGAAGAGGGCTTTCTTCAAGTCGCCGTAGCCGAGGCCGCCGGCGCGCAGGCGGTTCTCGAAATCCGCTGCCACATCAGCAGGGGCGACGAGCTTGAGCAGTTGCACGGCGAGGTTTTGGTCCGCGTCGGGCTTCGGCTCGGCGGGCGTGCGCGAGTCCATGACGATGCCCATGATCTTCTTCCGCGTGGCCTTCTCCTCGCCGAAAATCTCGATGGTGTTGCCGTAGCTCTTGCTCATCTTCTGGCCGTCGAGACCGGGCACGGCCGCGCCTTCCTCGCGGATGCGCGGCTCGGGGATGACGAAGGTCTGGCCATATTGCTGGTTGAACTTGCCGGCGATGTCCCGCGTGACTTCGAGATGCTGCTTCTGGTCCTTGCCGACGGGGACGACGTTCGAGTCGAACGCGAGGATGTCCGCCGCCATGAGCACGGGATAGGCGAAGAGGCCGTGGTTCACGGAGCCGACTTCACCTTCGCCGAGCTTGGCAACCTTGTCCTTGAAGCTGTGGCAGCGCTCCAGCAAACCCATCGGCGTGACCGTCGAGAGCAGCCACGCCAGCTCGGCGACTTCCGGCACATCCGACTGCACCCAGAACACGCACTTGGCCGGGTCGAGGCCGCAGGCGAGGAAGTCCAGCGCCACGTCGAGCGTGTATTGGCGGCGGAGCGGCGCGTCGGTGAGCGAGGTCATCGAGTGGTAGTTCGCGATGAAGTAAAACGCCTCGCCCTGCTGTTGCAGCTCGATGGCCGGGCGCATCGCGCCGAAGTAGTTGCCGAGGTGCAGCGCGCCGGAAGGCTGGATGCCCGTCAAAATTCGCATGGGCGGACGGTAGCAAGCGCGGCGGGAAGCTCAAAGCCCAAGGTGCGGAAGGTGTGCCCGGTGGGGCGGGCGTTCCCGCGAGCCGTCTGGCTGCCGGCAACGATGGCCCGGCTCGCGGGGACGCTCGCCCCACTGCGCGCCACAGTGCCCAAGGTGCGCCGAACCACCGCTTGACCTTTTGCCGCCGCCCGGCATAGTGCGCGGCCCGGCAGATTCCCGCCCGGTGGCCGTCCGCACCCTGTTGGCTTTCGCCGTGCGCGCTGGTTACTTTGCACCGTGGAACCGCCGGCAACCATTTTTGACATGCAGCACATCCGCAACATCGCCATCATCGCGCACGTGGACCACGGCAAGACCACGCTCGTGGACTGCCTCCTCAAACAGTCCGGCACCTTCCGCGCCAACCAGGCCGAGACGCAGGTCGAGCGCCTGATGGACTCGATGGACCTCGAACGCGAGAAGGGCATCACCATCCGCGCCAAGAACGCCGCGTTCAAATACCACAACTTCCACATCAACATCGTGGACACGCCCGGCCACGCCGACTTCGGCGGCGAGGTCGAGCGCATCATGAACATGATTGACGGCGTGCTGCTGGTGGTGGACTCCACCGACGGCCCGCAGGCGCAGACGCGCTTCGTGCTGCGCAAGGCGCTCGAGGCCGGCGCGAAGCCCATCGTCGTCATCAACAAGATTGACCGCGCCAACGCCACGCCCAAGAAGGTGCTGGACCTGGTGTTCGAGCTGTTCATGTCGCTCAACGCGACCGACGAGCAGCTCGACTTCCCGTTCATCTACTGCTCGGCCAAGGACGGTTACGCCAAGACCGAGCTGGAGCACACCAGCGGCACGATGGAGCCGCTCTTCGATGCCATCGTGAAGCACATCCCGCCCCCGCGCGCGAAGGCCGGCGAGGGCTTCCAGGTGCTGGTGGCAAACTTGGATTATTCGGATTACCTCGGGCGCATCGCGTTCGGCAAGATCGTCGAGGGTAAGGTGAAGGTCAGCGATCCCGCCATCTGCCGCCACGGCGACGGTCGCATCACCAAGGGCAAGATCACCGCCATCTACCACTTCGAGGGCATGAAGCGCATCGAGGTGCCGGAGGCGCACGCCGGCGACATCGTCGGCCTGACGGGCTTCGAGGACGTGTTCATCGGCGAGACGATCTGCGATTCCGAGGCGCGCCCCGCGCTGCCCTACATCCCGATTGACCCGCCAACCATTCAGATGGAGTTCGCGGTCAACGACGGCCCGCTCGCCGGGCAGGACGGCAAGCTCGTCACCGCCCGCCACATCTGGGACCGGCTCGTGAAGGAGACGCGCACCAACGTCGCGCTGCGCATCGCGCAGACGAGCGACCCGAAGATTTTTGCCGTGTCCGGCCGGGGCGAAATGCAGATCGCCATCCTCGTCGAGCAGATGCGCCGCGAAGGCCACGAGGTGCTCGTGTCGCGCCCCGAGGTGCTGTGGAAGAAAGGCCCGAACGACACCGCGCTCGAACCCATCGAGAAGCTTTACGTGGAAGTCCCGAACGAGAACCTCGGGGCCATCATGGAGAATCTTTCGCAGCGCAAGGCGCAAATCACGAACATGAACCATGTCGGCGATCAGGTGTCCGTCGAGGCGCTGGTGCCGATGCGCGGCCTGATCGGCTTCGAGACCGACCTCGTGAACATGACCAAGGGCATGGGCGTGATGAGCCACCTCTTCCACGAATACGGCGAGGATCGCGGCGAGATCGCCGCGCGCAAGAACGGCTCGCTTGTCTCGATGGACAACGGCGAGGCCACGCCCTACGCGCTGAACATGGTGCAGGAGCGCGGCCGGCTGCTCGTGGAGCCGGGTGACCAGATTTACGTGGGCATGATCGTCGGCGAGAATGCGCGCGACAACGACCTCGCCGTCAACCCGGTGAAGGAAAAGAAGCTCACCAACATGAGGTCGCAGGGCGACGGCAAGGGCATCCAGCTCGCGCCGCCGATGAAGCTGAGTCTGGAACGCGCCCTCGAATACATTGACGTGGACGAATACGTCGAGGCCACGCCGAAGAACCTCCGGCTGCGCAAGAAGGTGCTGGATGAGAACGCGCGCAAGCGTTCCGCGAAGTCGCGTGTGATCAAGTTCGTGGAGGCGTGAGGGGTGCAGCGCCGGTCTCCGACCCGGCATTATGATTCTGTCACGAAATTGTCCGCGAACACGCCGGGTCGGAGACCGGCGCTCCGTTCACAGCAACCCGCGCTCTTCCAGCTCCTCCTCGTTCAGCCCGAGGTAGTGGCCCAGCTCGTGGATGTAGGTGACGTGGACTTCGTCGAGATAGGTTTCCTCGTCGCCCTCCGCGAAGTCCCAGAGGTTTTCCAGAAAGAGAAAAATCTGCGGCGGCAGCGGCACCGCGCCGCCTTCGCCGTCGGGAAACGCCTCGCCCACGAACAGCCCCAGCGTGTCCGGCTCCACGACCTCGTCGAGCATGTCCGCCGTGGGCACGCGCTCATAGACCACCGGCAGCGGCGCGGCGCGCGCGCGCAGTTCGGGCGGCAAGTCGGCGATGGTCGCGCGCACTTCCTCCTGCGCGAGGGCAAGCAGCCGGGGCCAGTTCGCGTCCATGCGAGTTGGTGGTTCAGCCGCGCCGCGCTTTGCCGCGCGACTTGGTGAACTGTTCGAGCACCTTGGGATTCTGCTCGAAGAACTCCGCGAGGTCCGCGAGGCACGCCACCGTGTCCGGGCTGAGGTGATGCTCGATGCCTTCGATGTCCGCCTGCTGCGTCTCCGCGTCGAGGCCGAAGAGCGAGAAGAAGCGCGAGAGCGTGGCGTGGCGCTGCTGGATGCGGTGGGCGACGGCGCGGCCCTTGTCCGTGAGGATGAGGCCGCGATACTTCTCGTAGTTGAGGTAGCCCTGCTCGGCGAGCTTCTGCACCATGCTGGTGACGCTGGCCTGCTTGACCTTGAGCGAGGAGGCGATGTCCACCACGCGCGCGTAGCCCTTGCCCTCCATCAGCTCCTGGATGCGCTCCAGGTAATCCTCGGCGCTCTGGCTGGGGCGGGTGGAAGTGGCAACGGTCCGCATCGTGTGCGGCGGAAATAATCACGGGCGCGCGGCAAAGGGAAGCACAACTTCGCGCGCGGCGCGGCGGGGGGCGCAGCTCAGTTTCTTGCCGGTTGTTTCAGCGCGATTCGGACCGGGGCGGCGAAGGAGTTGCCGCCGTTCCCCCTCACCCCGGCCCTCTCCCCCGGGGAGAGGGGGAAAGTCAGCCAGCGCTCGAAGTGCTTTGGCGTTCCTGTTGGCTACAGGCGGAAGGCGATCCTCCCTCTCCCCGAGGGAGAGGGCCGGGGTGAGGGGGAAGGGGCGCTACCAGTTGCCGACCGCGCATCAACCAGGCTTTCGGCAGCCTGCAAGAAAGTGAGCTGCGCCCCACGGCGGGCGAGGCTTTGACACCTTGGCACGGCTTGGTAGCCTCCGCGCCCGTCGTCCGCTGCCATGGCCAGGTTCATCATCCTTTCTGGCGCACGCCGGGGGCAGCGCTTTGAGCTGCCTCCGGGGATCGTGACCGTCGGCCGGTCGGTGGGCAACACCATCGCCCTCTCGGACGAGTCGGTCGCCAACCAGCACCTGCTGCTCTCGATTGATCCCGAGGGCTGCCGCCTCAAGGACCGCAGCGGCGGCGGCACGGCGGTCAACGGCAGCCACGTCATCACCGCCTCGCTCAAGGAAGGCGACGTGCTCAAGCTCGGCGAGGTCGAGCTGCGCTACGAGGAGGGCGCGCCGATCCCGAAGCCGTTGCCCGGCCAGCCGCCCCGGCCCACGCCCGGCGGCATGGCGGCGAAGGTCAAACGCGAGGGGCCGCGCTTCGAGGACATCCTGCGCGAGCAGAAGGCGCAGAAGAAGATCAAGGTCTTCGACATCGAGCTGGGGCCGATCCTGCTCTGGACGGGCATGACCGTGCTGTTCGCCGCCGGCCTGTGGGCGGTGTTCAACCCCAAGCCGCCGCCGGCGAAGAAGGCCAAAAAATCCAAGGCCGGCACGGTGGTGCCGGGAATGGTCGTGTCGGGCCTGCCCGGCGGCGGCCGGGGCGAAGGAGCGCCCGGCATGCCCACGGCGGCGGCCCTCGAGGTGCCCCCCGGTTTCGCGCTGGCGAATGAGCCGCCCCCGCTGCCCTACGCGCTGCCCGTGGGCGCGGCGAAGGCGGACGCGAGCGCGGGCCGCATCCACTTCACCTCCCAGGGCGGCGCGCAGGCGGCGGTGGACGCGGCGCAACCGGGCGACGCGGTGGTGTTCGACGGCGCGGAGGGCGGCGTGACCGTGCGCCGGCCGCTGCGGGACGTGCAGTTCATCGGCGGTGCCGCGTCGTGGAAGCTCGAAGCCGACCTGGCCGACTGCCAGTTCTTCTGGCACACGCCCACGGCGATGTTGCAGGCCGCCGGCAAGCTGGAGCGGTGCGCGTTCTACCAGTCGCCCGGCCCGGCCACGCACCTGACGCACGCGGACGCGGTGACGTTTTATCACGCGGGCCGGCCGGTGAACCCGGGGGACAGGCAAGTGGTGGCCGGCCTGCCGCAGCTCTGGCTGCGCGGCTTCGTGCGCGGTGTGACCGTTCACAAGCCGGTGGTCGCCGCGCCCGGCGACGACCGCCGGTGGGACATGGACTGGCCGCCGGTCGTGCGCATCGAGCCGGACGACCTCACCGCGCACGGGCACAACACGTATCTCCTCAGCCCCCATGTGCGGGGGCAGACGGCGTGGACGCCCTTCCAAGTCTCGCGCGCCACGGGCCTGACCGTCGCGCAGCTCACGTCCGAGGGCGGCACCTGGGCGGACCCGTTGCTGGAGGTGGACTACGGGATTGACTGCGCGATCGTCGGCACGGCGCTGGCCGGGCGCGGCGAGGCGGTGAACGCGGGTTATCTGCGCCTGCCGGACAAGCTCCAGTATGCCGGGCGCGAGGAGTGGGGCCACAACCACGCCAACGCGCCCTTCCGCGGCGCGGCCATCTACCTCGGCGGCCAGCGCAACCGCATCATCGGCCACGGGGACTTCCGCCCGTGGGCGGCGGGCCGGCGCGCGGCGCTGCCGGGCCTGCACTACGCCGACGGCATCGTGGCGCGCGACCCGTTTCTCCAGGAGTGGTCGGCGGAGCACGGCGGGCTGAACGCGAACTTCGCGGAGCCGCGCAACCTCTTCCGCGTGCAATGGCGCGGGGCCGCGCCGGTCTTCAACACCACCACGCGCGAGTCGAAGCTGCGCTTCCCCCTGCTGGGCGCGAACCTCGCGCAGCCCGTGCTCGTGCCGTTGCGCGACCTGCGTGCGCCGCCGCCGCTGCTGCTGGGCAAAAAGTTTTCCGACTTCACCGGCCGGCCCGGCCCCGCCATCGAGCGCGCGCTGGCGGCGGGGGAAAACATCTACCTCGGCCCCGGCGAATATGCGCTGGCCCGGCCCATCACCAACGGGCTGGTCTTCGGCGCGGGCATGGAGCGGACGGTGCTGGCCTGGCCGACGAACGTGGACTGCGCGCAGCGCAACTGCCAGGGCCTGCTCAACCTCACCGTGCGCGGCGGCCGTTACGGCTACAACTCGCAGGCCGGCGAGGGCGGCCCCACGAACACCGCCGCCGCGCTGCTGCTGCGCGTGCGCTTCGACGGCCAGGCGCAGGCGGGCGTCACCCTCCACGCGGCGCTCGACCAGTGCTACCAGGACTGCGAGTTCGTCAACGGCCGCGTCGGCTTCACCCACGGGCACGACCGCACGCGCGGCGCGTTCACGGGCGAGCGCGGCACCGGGGGCGGCGCGACGATCACGCGCCTGAGCCTGCTCAACTGCACGTTCCGCAACCTCTCCGAGCGCGCGGTGGACCTGCGGCCCGGCGCGGCGCAGACCGGCGTGGTGGGCATCCACAACTGCGCGTTCGAGGACATCGCGGACACGGCGGTGCGGATTTTCGGCGGCGAGTCGCAGCTCGTGCAAAACTGCGTGTTCCGCCGCGTGGGCCGGGAAACTTCGACCAACGCGGTGATCGAGGCGCA
>Ga0169931_10013594_pt1 | contig 11102 bp, 8 predicted proteins | sample Kivu_15m_20L_FD_129675 | JGI IMG/M metagenome (GOLD analysis project Ga0169931, IMG submission 129675) | Freshwater microbial communities from Lake Kivu, Western Province, Rwanda to study Microbial Dark Matter (Phase II) - Kivu_15m_20L... | ecosystem: Environmental > Aquatic > Freshwater > Lake ... | reverse complement strand
GAGGAGCTGGGCGGCGAGCGCCTCGCCGCGCTGCGCCTCTTCGCGCGCGCTGGCCCGCCACGAAGCGACGCGCATCGCGAGCTGGCTCTGCCGCTCCGACAGCGCGCGCAGGTCGCCGGCGACGGCCCCGAGGCGGCTCTGCGTGCGGTCCAGCGCCGCGACGACCTCGGAGCGCTGGCGCTCCGACTGTTCGATGTCGCGCTCGCAGTGCGCGCGGCGCTGGCGCAGCCCCGCGAGGGCGGCTTCGGCCTCGGAAATGCGCGGCGTCAGGCGCTCGATCTCGGCGTCGAAGCGCGCGAGGCGGTGCGCGAGGTAGCGGCGCCGCTCGCGCGTCCACTCCTCCTTCGCGGCGACGTAGCGCTCGGCTTTGCCCGCCTGGATCTTCAACGAGCGCACGCGGCTGCGCAGCTCGTTCAGGACGTCGTCGACGCGCGCGACATCTTGGTCCACGCGCTTCAAGCGCAGCTCGGCTTCGTGCCGCCGCTGGCGGTAACGCGAGATGCCGGCGGCCTCTTCGAAGATTGCGCGCCGCTGCATCGGGTTCGCCGAGAGCACCGCGTCGATGCGGCCCTGCTCCAACACCGAGTACCCGCGGCTGCCGAGGCCGGTATCGAAGAGCAGGTCCTTGACGTCCTTCAGGCGGACCTTCTCGCTGTCGATCAGGTACTCGCTGTCGCCGTCCTTGAAGAGGCGCCGCGTGATCGCGACCTCGGGGCCGCGGTTCGGCAGCTCGTCGCCTTCGTTGGCGAGGACGATCGTGACCTCCGCCACGCCGAGGGGCGGGCGGCTCGCCGAGCCCTTGAAGATGACATCGGTCATCCCCGAGCCGCGCATCGACGTCGGGCGCGTCTCGCCGAGCACCCAGCGCACGGCGTCGACGACGTTGCTCTTGCCGCAGCCGTTCGGACCGACGATGCCGGTCAGTGAGTTCGACCCGAAGTCGATCACTGTCCGGTCGGCGAACGACTTGAAGCCGAAGAGCTCGAGACGCTGGAGACGCATGGAGGGCGGGGTCCGCTCGCGCGGTCAGTACAGGGTGCCTGTCGGCCCCCCCTTGGGTCCAGTGTCGAGCGCCGTTCGGCGCTCTTCGAAGCTGCGCCAGGCCGCGAGGCGCGAGAGGCCGAAGCGCGCCGTGGCCGCGAACGGCTGCAGTGCGCCCGAAGGGAGCGTGCCGAGGAGCTCGCCAAGGTCGCGGCCGAAGGCGGCCACCGCGGCCCCCCCTGTGACCCCTGCTGGGGCCCCCCCGGCGTGCCGCTCGGCCAGGGACGGCAGGTCGAAGCCGGTGCCGTAGCGCGCCGTGCGCTCGTCCTCGGGGCGCGGCAGGTCGCTGAACAGCCGCGGCTGCTCGGCGCGCTTCGCGCCCGCATCGAGCTCCGCGAAGCGCGCAGCGACCTCGGGCAGCGGCAACGCCGTGACCCGCGCGACGAGGCCGTGGGGCGCTGCGAAGCGCGCCGCGGCGTCGGCGAGCAGGCCGAGCACCCGCGCGCCCTGGGCCGGGCGCACCGCGCCGTCCCCGAGGATGCGCAGCGCTTCGTCGAGGCCGACCGGCACGACGCCGTAGACGGCGCGCTCGCGCACGGGCTCGCCGTGCACCCGGCGCACCTCGCGCTGGTGCTGGTCGAGGCGCACGAGGCCCTCGATCGCGAGCCGCGCGGCGTCGGCGACGAGCGCGAGCAGCGACTCCTCGCGCCACGGGCCCGCGCGCCGCGCGAGCCGCGGCAGGTTCAGCGCGACCGCCGCCCCGAGGGCCAGCGGCGCGCGGTCCTTCGGCCGCCGGACGACGCCGGGCGCCGCGAAGTGCCCTTCGGCGCCGTGCCAGACCGGCACGACGCGGCCCGCCGCGAGCAGCCGCTCGAGGGCCTCTTCGAGCCCTCCGCGCCCGCCCTCCCGCGCCGAGGCCGTCGCGGAGGCTTCGGCGAGGGCCGCCTCGACTTCGTCGAGGCCGAGGAACAGCCGCGGCGCGGCGAGGCCGTCGCGCGCGAGGCCGTCGAGGGCTTGGACGAGCCGGCCGACGACCGCGCCGGCGCGCGAGCCGAGCGCGCTCTGGCCCGAGGGCCGCGCCAGGTCGAGGTGCCTGCGCGCCCCCGCGGCGGCGGCGGCGAGCGCGAGCAGGACCTCGCGCAGGTGGCCCTCGCCGCGCGCTGCGCGCGTCGCCGGGGCGAGCAGCTTGCCGAAGTCCTCCAGCACGAGCCCATGCGCGCACTCCGACGCGAGCGTCGCCGCGTCGAGCGCCACTTCGTACGCCGCGGTCGGCGACGGCTCGCGGCGCAGCAGGAGCTCGGCCGGCAAAGCGCGCCACAGGACCCGGTGCGGGCGATCGAGGTCGACGAGGTGGTGGTCCCCCGTCCGGTGGCGCTCGGCCACCGCGTCGCCGAGGAGGTCCTCGAGCGCGCTCCGGCGCAGCACCTCGCCCGCGACGCGGTCCTCGAACGATGGCTGCGGCGGCGCAGCGGAGTGGGCGTCCGCGTCGGCCTCGGCGCCCGGCCGGCGCGCGCGGTGGTCCTGGAAGAGGCGCTTCAGGTCGAAGCGGGGCACCCCGAGCGCCTCGTGGGCGCGCAGGGCGCGGTCGAGGCCCAGCGCGAGCAGCTCGTTGCTGACGAGCTCGCGCACGAGGCCCGTCGAGAGGCGCCGCAGCCCCGCGCCGGCGACGCGCGCCTCGACGCGCTCGGCGACCTCGTGCGCGCGCTCGCGCGGCAGGCCCGCCTCTTCCACGAGCGCGGCGACGATGCGCGCGGGGTTCCAGGGCGCGGTGCCCGCGGCGCCGCGCACGTCTGGGAGGCGCCCACCGACGGGGCGCGCGGGCTCCGCGCGCAGCGCTTCGCGCGCTGCTTGCCGGCGGGCGCGGGCGACGATGTACGCGCGCGCGACCGGTGCGCGGCCGAGCTCGACGAGCGCGCGCTCGACGAGCTCGCCGACGAGCTCCTGCGGGACCTCGCCGCGCGCGCCGCCGCGCGCCGCGGGCACGTCGCCGCGCGCGAGGGCGAGGGCGACGATCGCGGCCACCTCGTCGGCGAACCCCGGGTCATCGTCGCCGGCGTCCGCCTGGGCGCGGCGCACCGCCGTCGCGATGCGCGCGCGGTCGAAGGCCTGCGTGCGGCCGTCTTCGTCGCGCACGAGCCCCGCCCGGCCGTCCCAGCGCGGGGCCGACTCCGCGAGAGCGCTCGAGGAGCCCTCGCCAAGGCGCGGCTCCTCGCGCCGCGTCACTCGCGGCCCTCCGGCGCGCGCTTCGCTTCGGCCTGCTGGCTCGCCAGGATCGTCTGCAGCTCGTGCATGAACTGCTGCACGTCCTTGAACTCGCGGTACACACTCGCGAAGCGCACGTAGGCGACGTGGTGCAGGCGGCGCAGTTCCTCCATCACGGCCGAGCCGATCACCGCGCTGGGGACCTCCCGGTCGAAGTCCGCCTGGCAGCGCGCCTCGACCCGCGCCGCCGCGTCCTCGATCGCCGAGACGGACACGGGCAGCTTCTCGCACGCCCGCACCATGCCAGCGAGGATCTTCTCGCGGTCGAAGGCGACCCGCTCGCCGTTCTTCTTGATGACCCGCAGGGGGCTCTCCTCGACGCGCTCGTAGGTCGTGAAGCGCATCGCGCACCCGAGGCATTCCCGCCGCCGCCGGATGACCGCCCCCTCCGCGGAGGAGCGGGAGTCGACGACCTTGTCGTCGTCCTTACCACAGCGGGGGCACTTCACGGGGAGGCGGGCGGGGGCGCAGACGGGCAGGCGGACGGGCTTCCCGGGAGGAGACCACCCCGCCGGTAGCGTGTCAAGGCCGGACGCCCCCTCCAGCACGCAAGGGGTCGGGGGTGTCAGGGCTCGATGTCACAAGACCACCCGCAGGAACGAGCAGCTCGCTTGTGCAGGGTTCGAGGACCTCGCGTTGTAGGTGCGCCACCAGGGGCACCGATGGCTCCCGCCGCAGGACGAGCGCTGGATTTTCGTCTCGGAATGCGTTACCGCCGCCGAGCGTGGTGCTCGTTTGGGAGTGTGCGGGGAGGTGGAGAGCCCTCCCGTGCGCGCAGCTTCCGGTCGTCTTGCGGCGGTGACGCTGCGTGACTGCCCGCGGCCGCAGCCTGCCAACGCCCAGAAGAACGTGCCTGGCACCGTACTACTTCCCGAGACAGAAGCGCGCGAAGATTCGGTCGAGGAGGTCCTCGGGTGTCGTGCGGCCGGAGAGGGCGTCGAGGGCTCCGGTCGCGTCGCGCAGGTGTTGGGCGACGAGGTCCAGGGGGGCGCCCGCGTCCAGCGCGGTGCGGGCGCCGTCGAGCTCCGCGGCGGCCGCGCTGAGCCGCTCGGCGGTGCGGGCGGCCAGGTCGAGTGCGCGCGGGGCGGCGGCGCTCGAGTCGCCCAGCGCGCGCGCGAGGGCTGCCGCGAGGCTGTCGAGGCCCGCGCCGGTCACCGCGGAGGTCGCGACGGCGGCGCGCTGTGGTGGCCCAGCGCCCGGCGAAGCAACGCACGGGGATTCCGTGAGTGGCGTCGCAGGGGCCCGATCAACCTGGCTCCACACGAGGAGCGCGGGGGCTTCGGCGTCGCCGAGGGCGCGCGCCGCGTGCCGCTCGGAGGCGAGCTCGGGGTGCCGCGCGTCGACCACCCAGAGCAGCACATCGGCCGCGGCGCGGGCGGCGAGGGTGCGCTCCTCGGCGTGGGCCTCGGGGGCCGCGGCGGACGCCGAGACGGCAGAGAGCTCGAGCCCCGCGGTGTCGACCAGCGCGACCCGCCGCTCGCCGAGCGCGAGCAGCGCGACCTTCGTGTCGCGGGTCGTCCCGCGCACGTCCGCGACGAGCGCGAGGTCCTCGGGGCCCGCGGCCCCGTGCGCGACACCGAAGCGGTCGCGCAGCACGTTGAAGAGGCGGCTCTTGCCGGCGTTGGGCTCCCCCACCAGGACCACCCGCGCCTCCGCGCGCTGGCGCTCGCGGCGGCCCTCGAAGAGGTGCGCCTCCGCGAGCGCCGCGTGCGCCGCGCCGAGCTCCGCGCGCACCTCGTCGAGGGGCACGTGGCCCGTATCCCCTTCGTCGAAGTCGAGGCTCGCCTCGACCAGCGCGCGCGCGTTGTCGAGTGCGTCGCGGACGCCGGCGAGGCGCCGCTCGAGGCCCCCGAAGAGCAGCGCCGTCGCCGCGCGCCGCTCCCCCCGCGTGCGCGCCTCGACGAGCGCGAGCACCCCCTCGACGCGCGAAAGGTCGAGGCGCCCATGCTGGAACGCGCGGCGCGTGAACTCACCGGGCTCGGCGAGCGCCGCGCCCGCCGCGAGCACCCGCTCAAGGGCCCGGCGCTGCAACGGCAGCGCGCCGGGCAGGTGCAGCTCGGCGACGTCTTCCCCAGTGAACGAAGCGGGCCCCGGAAACCAGAGCACGCACACCGGCAGCGGACCAAAGGCGCCAGCGAAGTCGGCGGCGACCGCGCCGCGCGCCGCGAGCGCGAGCGGCTCACCCGCGACACGGCACGTCGCAGCGATCACCCGCGCCGCGTCCGGCCCGGAGATCCGCAGGACCGCGCGGCGCGCCCCGCCCGCCGGCGAAGCGAGCGCCGCGATCGTCGTGCCGCGCGCGCGCGCCATGCGGGGTCAGCGCCCGCCGCCCTTCTTGCCCACGCCCCCGGGCCTCGAGCCAGGGCGCCCTTGCTGCTGCTGTTGCTGCTGCATGCGCTGCGCCTGCTCCTGCAGCTCGGTGAGCTTCGCGAGGAAGCCGCCCTGTTTCTTCGGCTGCTCGCGGTCGTCGAGCGGCCAGATGCGGCGGATCACGGTGAACTCCGCGATGCCGAAGAGCGACGACGTGATCATGTACAGCGACAAACCCGCCGCGTAGTCGTACAGGAACACGCCGAAGATGATGGGCATCCACATCATCATCTTGTGCATCTGCAGCGCCTGCGGGTCGGTCGGCTTCGGCATGACCTTCTGCTGCGCGATCCAGAGCACGACCATCAGGATCGGCAGGACGTTCAAGTACGTCATGTCGATCACCCAGAGGTCGGCGCCGAGGCGCATCAGCTTGTCCGGCTGGGACAGGTCCGTCATCCACGCGACAAACGGCTGCTGGCGCAGGTCGAACGCCACGCGCAGCGCGCTGAAGAGGCCGAAGAAGATCGGGATCTGGATGAAGAGCGGCAGGCAACCGCCGAGGGGCGGGATCGCGCCCTCCTGCTGGATGATCTTCGCCTGCTCCTCGCGCAGCCGCTTCGGGTCGTCTTTGTACTTTTCTTTGACGGCGTCGATCTTCGGCTGGATGCGCTTCATCTTCGTGCCGTGCCGCGCCATCGCCGTCTGCATGCGGCGGTTGAGCGGGAACAGCGCGCTGCGCACGAGGATCGTCAGCAGGATGATCGCGACGCCCCAGTTGCCGACGATGCCGTGCAGGAAGCGCAGGAGCTTCAGGATGAGCCCTGCGACCCCGTCGAAGAAGCCGAGGTCCTCGCTCAGGAGCTGCTCGAAGACCTCGTCCTCGGGCGCGAAGTGGTCGGCGCTCTTCGGGCCGACGTACAGGACGTAGTCCCAATCGGCGCGCCCGCCGACCTGCGGCACGGTGAGCTCCAGCACGGCGTCGGCCGCGACGTAGCGGTAGCCCTCCGCGCGCAGCTCGGGGCGCTGAGCGGCGAACACGCCGTCGAACACCGGGCGCGCGCTGGCTTCGACGATCGAGCGCGCCGCGTTGGTGTCGGCGGGCCGCAGCAGCGCGGCGAAGTACTTGCTGTGGCTGCCGAGGAACGTGATCTCGCCCGGGCGGCCCGAGGTCTGGATCACCTTGGCGACGCCGCGGCCCGAGTACTCGCGCTGGACCTCCTCGAGGCCGTCGTCGACGTGCCCCGCGACGGCGCGCGGCTCGACGTAGTACTTCTCCTCGGACTCCGGCGGCACCGCCTCTGCGGCGGTCATGACGAAGCGCACGCGCTGCCCCGCGGGCCCGGCCGCCGCGCGGTTCTCGAGCCCAAGGCGCAGCTCGATGTGGTTCGTGCCCGCGCGGTGCTTGAACTCCTTCGTGAGGACGACTCCACCGGGGGTCGCGTAACTGAAGCGCACGCCGCCGTCGGGAGTGCGCTCGTGCCGCCAGTTGGCCCGGTCGAGGTCCTCGGGCGCGAGGCCGCGCGCCGACGCGCTCGGCGCGAGGGTCAGCGAGCCCTTCGTGCGGTCGACGCCGCGGTCGAGGAAGCGCACGGGCACGAGGATCGGCGTGCGGTTCTCGAGCACCGCGCGCTCACCCTCGTCGAGGCCGCGGCGGACCCAGTATTGCCCGCTGCGCACCTCGAGCAGGCTGCCGCCCGCGGCGCTGAAGCGCGCGAAGAGCGAGCCCCGCTCACCGGGTGTGCCGAACGTGACCCACTCCTCCCAGTCGGGCGCCGCGGCGAGGTCGTCCCCCGCCGGTAGCGGGCCGATCGAGGGCACTGCGGGCGGGGCCTCCGCCGCCACGGCTGGGCTCCCCCCCACCGCCTCGGCGCCGCCCTCGGGCGCCGCGGTCTGCTCTCCGGGCGCAGCACCAGCCGCGCCTTCGGCCTTGGACTGGCGCGCCGCTTCCTCCGCCGCGCGCCGCGCGTCCCCGGTCAGGAACGGCCACGCAAACAGGACGACGAAGGACAGGAGGAGCGCGAGCGGGAGTCGCTTTTCGAGGCTCATTGCGGATGCAAACGGTGGATGGGGTGCCGCGCTCAGCGGCCGGCGGCGAGCCGCTCGGCGAGGTACTCGGGCAGCTCGGGCACCCCGCGGATCGCGGCGGCAGCCGCCGCCACGTCGTACTCGCAGCGCACGAACGTGACGTGGTCGCCGTCGAAGAGGACGTACGAAAGCCGCGGGTCCCCGTCGCGGGGCTGCCCCACGGAGCCGACGTTGATCAGCGCGCGGTTCTGCGCGAGGTCGCCGAGCTCGTACGGCCCCTCCGTGCCCTTCGGCAGGAAGTAGCTGCCGTCTTCGTAGTACACCGCGGGCACGTGGCTGTGGCCGATGAAACACAGCGGCCGCTGCATGTGCTCGAAGAGCGCGCGCATCTTCGCGGTGTCGCGGATGTCGCGCGGGAGGACGTACTCGCGCACCGGCTCACGCGGCGAGCCGTGCGCGAACATCGCGCGCTCGTCCGTCGCCGACGCGGAGAGGCGCCCGAGGAAGTCCCAGTAGAGGTCGCAGCGCTCGGGGTCCCGGTTGACCTCGTCCCGCGTCCACTCGATCGCGGCGCGCGCCTTCGGATTGAAGTCATCGGCACTGAAGAGCAGCGCGTCTTCGTGGTTGCCCTTCAAGCAGAGCCCGGGCGCGAGCGCGCCGCCCGCAGGATCGCGCGGCTCGGCCACGCACAGCGCCATCACGGCGTCGAGGCACGCGCGCGGCTCCGCACCGTATCCGACCATGTCGCCGAGGCACACGTAGCGGCGCGCGCCGCGGGCGCGGGCATCGGCGAGGGCGACTTCGAGCGCGGGGCGGTTCCCGTGCAAGTCGCTGAGGATCGCGGTGAGGGGATAGGTCACGGGCGTTGCGGTCGACGGCGGCGCGGCGGGGTCACGCCCAGCCCCCCGCCGTCAGAGCGGACCATGATCGGCGCTCGGGTCCTCTGGAGCAAGGGTGTCGGGGTCCGGGGTCACCTGGAGGGCGACGAGGAAGAGCGCGAGGGTCACGAGCGCCCCGAGCGGCACCATGAAGCTGCCTGCGCCGATGCGCGCAGCCAGCCACGTGGGCAGGAGCAGCCCGAGCAGGCAGCCCGCGACCGCGACGGGGCCGAGCCCGAGGGCCTCGAAGCGGTGCGCGAGGTGGCGCCGGTCGCCCTCCCACGGGCGCCGGCCGAGGCGCTCGCGCACGAGCGCGAGCCGACCGAGGTCGAGCAGCGGCACGAGGAGCAGCGGCTCGGCGCCGGGCGTGGCCGCCACCATGACCCCGAGCAGGTGGCTGCCGCTGTCGCCGAGCATCGCGACCGGCGGGCGCTCACCGCCGGTGCCGCGGCGCCGCACGAAGAGGTTGAACGGCAGGAACCCGAGCAGCGCAGCGCGCGCTCCGCCGTGGGGCCAGAGCGCCGCGAGGCACAGCGTCGTCGCTGCGCCGTCGGCGTTGTCGAAGGTGTTGACCGCGTTCATCGCAACGATCGCGAGGATGAACAGTGCGGCGTGGTCGAAGAATCCTGCTACCCCCGCCGCGCCCGGGAACAGCGCGAGCAGCAGCGCAACGACGGCCTGGCCCCAGAGCTTGTGCCGCGGCGCGAGCCCCCCGGGCACGAGGTCGTCGACGCCACCCAGCGCGAGCGCGCCGAGCAGGGCCGGCCAAGGCAGGCCGCTGCCCCCGGAGAGGTCCCACGCGGCGAGCGCGAGCGCGAGCGCTGCCCCGCCCACGAGGGGCACGGGCGAGCGGCGCGGCTTGCGCTCCTCGGCGCCCTCGCGCCGGTCGATCCAGCCGCTGGTGAGGGCGTGGCGCGCCAGGATCGGCGTCGCCGCCGCGGCCACCGCGAGCGCGACGAACGGCGAGCCGACGTCAGGCATGGCCGGCCCCCGGGCCGCGGTGGAGGCGTGGGTCGTCGTCCTCGTCGTCCTCGTCGTCGCCCTCGGCGCCGCCGGTGCGTCGCCCGCCGGCGCCCTCACGGTCGCCCGCTGGCCGCGGCCAGCCGTACGCCCCGTGCTCCTGGATGAGGTCCAGCGCGAGGTCCGGCACGAGCCCCGAGCAGTCCTCGCCGCGCGCGAGCTTGGCGCGCACCTCGCTCGAGCTGACCGGCAGAGGCGGCAGGCGCAGGAACCCGCGCTCGAGCTTGCGCAGGTGCTCGGCAGAGAACGCGGGGGCCACCTCGCGCAGCAGCGCGTCGGGGTCCCCGTCGCGCCACGCGATGATCGGCTGCACGAGGTCGAGCAGCGCGCGGGCTTCATACCACTGGGGCAGCCCCGGCAGGTTGTCACTGCCGATGACGAGGTGCAGGTCGAGCGCCTCGCGGGGCACCCCGAAGAGGCGCGGGGCGACGCGCACGGTGTCGTAGGTGTACGACGGGCCCTCGCGCGCGAGTTCCTCCTCGCTCACATCCCAGGAGGCCCGCTCGGCCGTCGCGAGGTACAGCAGCGCCAAACGGAAGGGCCCGGGCGCCAGCTCCCGCCCGCGCTTGTGGGGCGGCTCCGCCGCGGGCACCCACAGGACGCGGTCGAGCTGGAACACGCGCTCGGCCCGCCGCGCGGTCTCGACGTGGCCGAGGTGCACGGGATCGAAGGAGCCCCCGTAGAGGGCAGCGCGGAGGCGGGTCGACACGCGGGCGGGGTCCGGGGTCCGGGGGAGCGCGCCAGGATAGGGGAGCCGGGGCCCGGTCCGCACGGGACTCCGGCGCATATCGCCGCTCGGCACTGGACACGGCGGCCCTTGGTCCGGAGAATCCGGGCTCTCCCCCCAACCGGGACCTTCCGCCCGTGTGGCCTTCGGCCGCGCGGTCCCTGAGGGCGCCCCACCCGTCGCGGCCGGATCGTCGGCCTCCCCCCGTTTGACCCCCATGTCCAGGACGTTCCACCACGAGATCGAGTCCGCCGGCCGCGCTCCCCGCCGCGCCGCGCTCCCGAAGCTGGCCCTCGCGAGCGCAGCGCTCTTGCTTCTCGGTACGGGTTGCCAGTCCGCGGCCCGCGACATCGACAACCACTGGAACTTCGCGTCGGTCCCGCCGCGCATCGCGCGCAACGTGCTGGGCTACGATGCGGCGCGCGACGGCGCGTACCGCGACTTCCAGTGGGAGCGCAAGAAGGACATCAACCTCACCCTGCGCCGCCTCTTCCTGAACGACAACCCGGAGAACCCGTTCCAGGAGTACGACCCGACGCTCTACGAAGGGCGCCCGGTGCACTCGATCCTGCCGAACCCGATCCGCTACATCCACCTCGAGGGCATCCTGCTCGGCTGGGCCATCACGGGCGCGGGCGGCGGGTTCTTCCCGATCCCGGTCGACTCGCTGATCGGCACGTTCGATGCGGGCGGCGGCGAGGAGTTCTCGCGCGGCATCTCGGCGACGCTCACCGGCAAGGGTGTGCTGACCGCCTCCGAGACGCCCTCGATGTACGCGGCCGACCTGCAGACCGGCGAAGTCGCGACGATCTCGCGCATGTGATCGAGCGCCGCGCGCGGCGGCGCGCGGCAGCACTCCAGCGTCTCAGAGTCCGAGCGCCCGCGCCGCAGCAGCG
>Ga0169931_10013593_pt1 | contig 11102 bp, 12 predicted proteins | sample Kivu_15m_20L_FD_129675 | JGI IMG/M metagenome (GOLD analysis project Ga0169931, IMG submission 129675) | Freshwater microbial communities from Lake Kivu, Western Province, Rwanda to study Microbial Dark Matter (Phase II) - Kivu_15m_20L... | ecosystem: Environmental > Aquatic > Freshwater > Lake... | reverse complement strand
GGCTTTAAAGGCTATGGTTTTTATGAAGAAACCTATCGCCGTGAGGGAAATCGATGGCTGATCACTTACTCGCGGCTTAGCAGGCTTCGTGTTGATTTTTTAGCAAACGACCATCCAGCACCAAGAAAAGGAAGGCTTACTCCTCAAACAAATTGGATCTAACCTTAAGATCGTTTAACTATTAAGTTATTACTGTACTTACTCTACTTATCTATCAAAGGCAGCGGGTTTTTACAAGGCTGCACGTCGAAGGATCAGTCGCTCCTTCTGCAGCCTTACAAGCCGCCATCGCGGCGTCCTGCGCGGTAATCACCGAAGCACCCGAACCTACGCCATACAAAAGCTTGCTTGTCGTCAGCGCAATACTGCCGCAAAAGGTCGATTCGTTCGTACCCTTGAAGGTGAGAACCACCTTACAGTCAGCGCACTGTTGAGCAATTGCATTTGCTGCCTCTGCAGCTGACAAACAGCGCCCGCTTGGTAACCCAGTGGAAGAAGTACTCGAGCCGGCACCTGCTCCACAGGCAGCATCGCCCGGTGCGACGATCGGGTCGGCACCGGACTTAAAGCCGATCGCACCGAACAAGTCTTTGGTACCGTCAATACCACCACCGCAACTGCTCAAAACGAGCAATGAGGCGCCGCAAAAAAGGAGAAAGCAAAAGCAACTGAAGCGACGAAACATTTCTTTATGCACCATGGTCTCCGATGACAATCCTGATTCGACGAAACCATGATCATAATCCAGCTTTTTGACAAGCTCGTCGCAATAGTGCTCCCAAGCTTTATCTACATAGTTGTCGCAAGTCAGATCTTTTCAGCGAGCCGGCATTTGATCGCCTGCAGTAGCGCTAGGCCTTGCTGCCACCGAATCACGCCACCGTTGAATATGGTGGTAGCCCGCATCACCTGGCTTAAATTTCATGACGCGCGCGAATTCGACCGCACAAAAAGCAGTAATGTCAGCTATTGAGAAGCGCTCACCAGCGACCCAGGGATGAGACTTAAGTCTTTGTTCAAGCCATTCAAGACCAGCCTCGCGCTTTTTCGCTTGATTTTCAGCAAACGCTGGAAACTGCGGATTTTCAAGAGCCGCCAGACCGGGATGGCCGTGACGTACCCACTGCGCCGTAGGTAGTAGAACGTACCACTCTACATAGCGATCATACATTTCGATGAATGCCCGCTCTTCGTAAGCCTCCCCCATCAGATTCGGATCGGGACAGTAGCCCTCGAGCCAGCTGCAAATCGCTCGGCTCTCGCTAATACAGCGTCCATCGTCAAGCTCTAACACAGGTACACGTGCTAGCGGATTAAGATGCAGGAAATCCTGCTGACGATGTGCGCCAGCATTCAGATCAACGGCAAGCCACTCGATCGACTCAATACCCTTCTCAGCGATAAACATGCACACGCGTTTCGGGTTGGGTGCTCGCGGTGACATATACAATTTCATCGCTGAAAAATCCTTCTGTTCTTTACTACACATGTGGTCGATAAGCGCATCTTACTCGTGACCCAAGCCTCGGTAAACTGCCGATTCAAAGGCGAGATAAGTTGGTAAGGATTGCTGATCCGCAAAGGGAAAAAGCTGGGTGATGTACACACCTGCAATACCTGTTTTTTGATCGATCCAATAATAAGAATTCGCAAGCCCAGCCCACATCAACCCGCCTGATGGTCTTCCTGTCGACAGGTCTTCATGATTGACTTGGAAGGCAAGGCTCCAACTTTTGGGCGAACCCGGGAAGAACTCGGCATCAAGGGTCAGAGGTATTGCCGCTACAAGCGGTGTAACTCGACAATCCCCCATCTGATTTTGCCCAAGCGCCCAAACAGACTCGGGCTTGAGAACACGCTCTCCCGCAAGTTGCCCGTTATTCAAAATCATACGAACGAATCGCAGATAATCACCCGCAGTGCTATAAAGACCGCCACCACCCATCTCAAACTCTGGCTCTTGGGGTAATTCAAATGGAAATGGCGCAAGACTGCCATCTGGCCCACGCAGGTGCACACCTGACATACGTTCGCGCATGGATGCACTGATCTTGAACGATGTGCTGCGCATGGCTAGTGGATCAAAAAGATTTTCTTGCATAAAAAGGCCAAGCGACTTCCCGCTGACCGCTTCCACCATCTTCCCAGCCCAATCGATGTTGATACCGTACTCCCATCGCTCGCCAGGGTCAAACAGCAAGGGAAGGCTCAGTGCCTTATTTCGGCACTCGGTGACGCTTGGAATTTCGAGTGCGGCTTGCACTTTTTGGATGTCCTGATTCCAGATTTCATAGCTGAAACCCGCACTATGCGTGAGCAAATGCCTTAGCGTGATGGCCCTCTTAGGCGCTCGGTAGGTAGGCATGCCTTGGTCGTCAAAACCAGTGAGGACTTGTACGTCGGCAAGTTGTGGCACAACAGCACTCGCCGGCGCATCCAATTCAATGAGACCTCGCTCGACGCATTGAACCGCGCAAACCGAAGTAACCGCCTTCGTCATCGAGGCAATCCAGCAAACTGTATCAAGCGTCATGGCCACACCACTACCAAGCAATCGCTCGCCAAAAGCACCTTCGTAAAGCGTTGCCTCGCGAGAGCAAGCCATCGCAACAATACCCGGCAACTTTTTATCACCGATGGCAGAAGTGAGTATCCGATCAATCGCAGCAGTATCGACTTTCATACATAACCCCTTAAGAAGCATCAGACCAAGATGGTTAACCGCAGGCAAAAGGCCGTTGAGAGGCGTTCACAAGGCCGTTGAGAAACATTCAACATGCCGTTGACGGGAATTCAAAAGACCGTCGAAAGGCGTTCGACTGAGACAGCTTAAAGATAACGGCTAAGCTCTTCAACATCATCATCGAGCATTTCACGAACCTCAATTTGTCTCAAGACCCCAGCACGGTCAAAGACAAAAAGTTGAGGCAGACCTTTTCGCTGCCTGAATACAGCCTGCCAGGGAGCTGTAGCAAAGCCAACCTCAAATTCATAGGCGTGTTTTGCTACATACTGACGAGCCAGCTCCGGCGTTTTATCAATACTGATCGTGACCATGGCTAAACCCCTGTCCCGTTGGCTGCGGTAAAGGCGATCGAGAAGAGGGTTTTGACGTGCGCAAAACGGGCACCAAGAAGCCCAAAAGACGAGAATCAGCACCTTTAACCGATAGCTTGTCCAGTCGATCTGCGTACCGTCAAGGCGAGTAAGCGGCAAAAATCTTGCCCGCTCACCTAGCTTCCATTCGGGAATCGGAAGCTGCGCTGTACCTTGTTGCGGCAGCGCACATCGAGGCCATGATAGAGCCATCCCGGCTTGCGTAAGGGACTTAAGAACTCTTCGCCGCTTCATCTTCGAGCCGCCTTAATCAAAGCTAAAGTCAATAACGCTATAAATCATTTGGCCAACATGCGCTCGCGGAGGTATGCCACCAAGAAAGCGATCATCATCGTGAGCAATCAGTAAGCGGCAGTCAGATCCAATCACTGCCATGCCTTCGGGCTTATGAGAAAAGTGAATGGCTGTGCCCTGTTGATCTCGCACAAGCACGGGCCTTGCTCCCGCCAAGAACTGCCCTCGATGCTGAGTCAATAAGAACCCTTCCATACCATTTTTGGACTCTGCACTTAGCAAAAAGAAGAGTTGATCTTTGTCCGCGCAGTATTCAATCGACGACAGGCCCCAGTCTTTGCTTGGGTCTGCTTTGGTTTCGCCATGAATCAGGTCGCGCGCTGACCAATCTGCAAGCACACTCACCTCGTCAAGCAAGTCAATGCTCCTATCATGATTAATGCTATATCGCATTTCAAGGACTAAAAAGCGAAACTTCGGCTCACGAAAGCTCAATCCGGTCTCGCGAATGCCAAACATCAAGCGGCGTCCCGGCAAGGCGGCAAGCCCCTCAATTTTGAAATAGGGCGTTTTAACGACCGATTCAAATACTGAACGAAGCTTGATCGAACTCACGACTGACTCCCGCTCGGTCGGCTGGATCACTTGTGCTTGATCCACACGCCCACGCGGCCAATAAAAAAAGGCATTGAATCGGTCCCAACCTGCACGAGCAGGATCGAAACGGTCAAACGCGGTGATGGCAAAGTCGATGGGGTCATCGACCGCCTGCGCGGCCGCTTCAAACTTTGCGCCGTGATCGAGGGGTGAAAAAGTACCAGCCACAAGGGGCGAGAGGCGACCAGCTGAATCAATGCTTGCACGCAAGACGACGGGTAAGGCAGGCAGTGGCTTGTCATTCAAAAACAATAACTGACCGTCGTGGTGGATGATGGCTGAGACTTCGCAGCTTAGCGCCGGATCATCGCGTCGATTTGCTGGCAAAAAGTCAAAGCAATTGGCAATCTGCTGCGACTGCTTTGTGGCGGCCCTAGGGCCTGCAGCCAGCACACCGTCATGCTGGATCCCTAGTAGCACTAAACATAACATCGAACGCGCTAGGAACTGCTTACATGTGTGCAGCCACACATCTTGGTTTATAGACTCGGCATGAGCACAATCACGCTCGACAGTTAAGCCTTTCAAGGGAGAAAACATCATGTCAGGTGGCGCCCACGTCGATCCGTCAAATAAAAAAATCGCTTTGTTAATCTCTATTCTCGCCCTCATCCTCGCAATTTCTGAGACGCTCGGCAATGGGGCACAGACAAAAGCGCTAGCGGCAAACATCGAAGCGTCGAATCTTTGGAATTTTTTCCAGGCAAAGACGGTTCGGATGACCGTGCTACGTGCCACAGCAGAAGCAATGGAAACCGAGTCTGCCGGAAAGCCGAGCCCGCAAGCGGCGGCGCAAATCGAGAAGTGGCGAAAAACAGCAGAACGTTATGACAACGAACCCGACACTAACGAAGGCAGAAAGCAATTGATGGCGCGCGCTAAATCACTTGAATCGTCGAGAGATCTTGCGATGTCAGCCTATCACCAATACGAAATTGCTTCGGCAGCGGTTCAAATTGCGATTGTGCTTGCATCGTCTGCTGTGATTACCGGGCTAAGCGCTCTAAGTTTTGCGGCGTTCGGATTAGGCGTAGTCGGGGTTGTCTTCACCTTGATTGGGCTTTTCGCTCCAACAGCGGTCCATCTTTTTTAGCCACGATAGATTGTACGCTTCCCGCACCCTTCGCTTTTTCCTTAATTATTGTCAAACGATTATCGAAATGAACTGATCGATTTAGTCGTTATGCTTGGCGCTCCAAAACGCATTTGGTCCTCCCATGATCGACCTATTATTTAGCCCCGAAGCCTGGATCGCCTTTGCCACGCTCACCGCACTCGAACTCGTCCTTGGCATCGATAATATTATTTTTATTTCGATCTTGGTTGACCGACTGCCGGCACAGCAACGAGAGATAGCCAGAAAGCTTGGATTAGCGATGGCCATGTTCATGCGGATTGGTTTGCTATTAGTTTTAGCATGGATAATCGGTCTTGTAGCACCCTTGTTCACAATGCTTGGCCAGGCGATATCAGGTCGCGATTTGATCCTGATTTCAGGTGGACTTTTTCTTGTTTGGAAAAGCACAACCGAGATTCATCATGCGATCGAAGGTGCCGAGACCACGACCCAGACAAAATCCAGTGCTGTTTTCTCATCAGTTATTCTTCAAATCATGGTGGTCGATCTTGTCTTTTCGCTTGACTCGATCATCACAGCAGTTGGCATGGTCGACGATGTAAGAATCATGATCAGCGCTGTCGTAGCATCGGTGGCCTTGATGATGGTCTTTGCAAAGCCGATCGGTCAGTTCGTGTCTGAGCACCCAACAGTAAAGATGCTCGCATTGAGTTTCCTGGTCGTCGTCGGCATGGTCTTGGTTGCCGAGGGCTTCGATCACCATGTCCCCAAGGGCTATGTTTACTTCGCCATGGCTTTCTCCCTCACGGTGGAATTGCTCAATATTCGACTACGAAAACGAGGTACCCCAGCCAATCTTCATGGCAGCCGGATTCCGGGGGAGCGTTGAGACCAAAATTTGCCCATATCGTTGGCATCGATTACGATCCTAAGCGATGACAAGCGAATTCGACTTACACAAAGACAAGGATGATAGTCAATCACTAATCGTGATGCTTGAACCCTTTACGCACAGAAAGTTCTTAGAACCTTTCCTACAACGTATTGAAAAGGTCAACCAGACCTACGAAGACGATGTAGTTGCCACTACTATTGAGAATCTTTCTCAAATTAATGCTGCTATCGATAGCGCAAAGGCAGGTGACCACATGGTTTGTCTGCTTCTACGCTATCCGAATAAGGTCATGATTCCCTACGGCTCAGATCTGTTCCCCGCAGACGATCTCGATAGCATTGTTAACAGTGCACACAACTGCCTGGACATGATTCGCGACGTTAATGAAGGCGAACTGATTTATCGGCACGTCCACTTCACCTTCAACAAACTTGTCGCCTTTTCAATCGGATGTGTTTGCAATGTGAGACTCCTGGAAGAACAACTTGCTCGCGCACAGGCACAATTGATCAAAAGTTAAGCTCTAGCACTAGTCAAGCCAGCTTGCTAAGAGGGGATACGATCCTTATGGATATCAAAGTCACAACGATTCAACATGCAGCCGATGGCATTAGCGAATTTAGTGAAGCCGGCTTTGCTCGATTTGGTGAACAAGCAAAGCATCTTGGCTTTGATGAAGTACTAAAGCGGCGCTGGGATCCAGGTGTTTTCCTCGATACCCATACCCATTCATTTGCGGTTCAAGCCCTTGTCGTTGAGGGCCGTATGTGGCTTGACTTAAATGGCAAGTCTCAGGAGCTTGGACCTGGAAGTCGCTTTGAAGTCGACCACGAGCTTCCACACGCTGAACGTTACGGGCCAGACGGTGCCGTGTTTTGGGTAGCGCGCCGCAATCGACACCCTTAATCAGGCGCCCAGGACCCATAACAACTCGCCCGCTATGCGCTACCAACGCCGATTCGAAAAACCACCTGGACTTGCTGATGCACGATGCCCGTAGTAGTGATCCAACCAGATTGGGCTGGATGAATGCTTATCCGCCGCCCGTTGAGAAAAGGATCTTAGTCAGCGACGCGAGTGCTTACCGTTTCCCGCAAATTCGTTGGTCCTTTTCCCACTATCAAGAACTCTATCCCACAAGGCCGATCGACCGAGGGATAGGCCCGATACGGCCCATCGATCTCAACTTAAGAGATGATTTGGATGCGATCTCCTTCACACCAACGGGCTCAAACGAGCCCATGCGATGGGAGCAATCGCTCGATAAGAATTTCACGGATGGCATCGTCGTGCTTCATCGCGGAAAGCGCATCTATGAGAGATATTTCGGTGCACTAAGGGATCGAGGGCATCACTTGTGTGCCTCAGTGACCAAGTCTTTTGTGGGTACCTTAGCTGCCTGGCTCATCGACGAGGGGCGACTCGACCCAAAGGCGCCAGTCATTGAATGGGTTCCCGAGCTGGCGCAAAGCGGATTTGCCCACGCGAGCGTCGAGCAAGTCATACATATGACCACGGCAATTCGTTATGACGAAACCTATGCAAATCCTGAAGCAGATATTTGGAAGCACTTAAAAGCAGGCGGTGTATTTCCTCGCTCAGCAAGCGATCAAGGACCAGGGAGCTTTAGTGACTACCTGCTAACCGTGGTTCAATCTGGCAGTCATGGTGAGCAATTCGCCTATCGCACACCTAATACGGATGTTTTCGGCTGGATACTCAAACGTGTTGCGAATCAATCCTTGAGCGATATGATTTCGGAACGCATTTGGCAGCCCATGGGCGCAGAACGAGATGCGGCCATGCAAATCGATACCTTAGGATTTGAATTTGCTGGCGGTGGCCTGCTCGCAGTTTTGCGTGACCTTGCTCGGTTTGGTGAAATCATGCGCATGGAAGGCAAACAGGCAAATCAGCAAATCATTCCGAAATCAGTCGTCCACTCGATTTGTCAGGGCGGTGACCAGGCAAAGTTTAAGCCCGCTGGCTACTCAGGTTTGCCAGGATGGAGCTACGGCTACATGTGGTGGCACGCCCATGATGATCATCAAGTCTTCACCGCGCGGGGCGTACATGGCCAAACCATTTATATCGATCCAAAAGCCGAAATGGTCATAGCGCGTTTTGCGAGTCACCCGATTGCAGCCAATGCGCAAATCGATCCGCATTCGCTACCCGCCTATCGTGCTCTTGCTAAGCACTTGCTTCGCGAGGGTTAATAGCGATGTCAGGCCTGCTTTTTAGATCAATCGTCGAAAAACTTCGATTACCTATTATTCAAGCGCCGATGGCTGGCGGCCCCTGCAGTGTTGAATTCGTTGGGAGTGTTCTAAAAGAAGGGTTGATTGGAAGCTTTGGCTTTGCATACAGCAAACCTGAGACTATCTGTGATGAGTTGAGCAAGGTACGCAGCATTCGCAAGGGTCCAGTCAATGCTAATTTCTTTATTTTCCACCCACTTGAAGCCCCCGCAGCAGCCGACCTCCAGGAAGCGGTTCTTGCTTTGCAAAGACTCGCTTGTTTGGAGCAATCAGCCGAAAACGAGCATCACGGGCAAACACTTTTTGAAGAAACAGAGCAAACGAATTTTGAAGATGCTGCAAAAGCGTTTTTTGAAGAGTCTGCCAAAAAGCTCTTAGCGCCGCCCTTTTTTCCTTCGCTCGAGGCCCAGCTTGATGCGCTCTGGTCGTCACCGCCTGATCTATTAAGTTTTCACTTCGGCTTACCACCGAGTTGGGTGTTGAAAAAAGCGCAACAAATACAAACCCCTGTTCTGGTTACAGCGAGTTCAGTCGATGAAGCTTTGGCCATCGACCAAAGCGGAGCGTCGGCCATCATTGCTCAGGGTATCGAAGCCGGAGGGCATCGAGGTTATTTTGACACGGCGCGATTAAATGATCCGCTACATGGTTTGCCAACGCTCGATCTGGTTGAAGCGATTGCCAAACATGTCAAATTGCCAGTAATCGCTGCAGGCGGGATTATGCAAGGGGGGGCCATTCGCGAGGCGCTTCGTCGAGGTGCTTGCGCGGTTCAAATGGGTACTGCCTTTCTTGCTTGCCATGAAAGCGGGGCAAGCAAGGAACACAAGCAACTACTCACCCAGGAGCCTCACCGTGGAACCGTCTTCACCAAGGCGTTTTCCGGACGCTACGCGCGAGGTCTAAGCAATCGATTTACCGAGGCTATGAAAAACAAACCCGTACTCCCCTTTCCTCAGCAAAACAGCCTAACAGGGGCGCTGCGTCACCGCAGCACCCAAATCGGCAATCCAGAGTATCAAAGTTTGTGGGCAGGTACAGGCTACCCCTATTGCCGCGCAGAGTCAGTTAAAGACCTTGTTGATCGCCTAGAAGCCGGCTACCACGCTGCTTAAAAGCGTGCTCGCTAAGCGAGAGTGATCGCTAAGCGAGCTAGCGCACTAGGCTGCCTTTCGAAGTTCAAGTGAGTGATTCCTAGGCTTCGACGCTTCGTTTGTGCCTTCGTGGTTCTTATTCGCAAACGATGAATCCCCATGTTGAGGCGTTCTACGAATCAGATCGTCGAATGCGCCTAGCGCTGCTTTCGCACCATCACCTGCTGCGATGATGATTTGCTTAAAAGGGGTTGTGGTCACATCCCCAGCGGCAAAAACTCCCTTAAGACTCGTTTGTCCTTTCGCATCGACGATGATTTCACCTTGGGTATTCAGCTCAAGCGTTCCTTTAAGCCATTCTGTATTAGGAACTAGACCAATCTGAACAAATACGCCCTCCAAGGCCAAACGGTGCTCAGTACCATCGCGCTGGTCGACATAAGTCAAAGCGGAAACAACACCGTCCTCACCCTCAATGGCCCGGGTCATTGCGCCAGTCATCACCTGCACATTAGGTAACGAACTGAGTTTTTCAATCAGCACTGCATCGGCTTTGAGATTCGGTGCAAACTCCAATAAGGTCACCTGCGATGCCAGCCCTGCAAGGTCAATCGCAGCTTCGACGCCAGAGTTTCCACCACCAACCACTGCAACACGCTTGCCCTTATAAAGCGGGCCGTCACAATGCGGGCAATAGGCAACACCCTTATTTCGATAACGATCTTCGCCAGGAATACCCAATTGCCGCCAACGTGCCCCGGTACTAATCACAAGGGACCTGGCTTCTAGCTGTGCGCCACTTTCTAAGTCAATTTGCACCAAACCTTCCCCTTTATCGGTCGGTCGGAGCTTTTTGACACGTTGCATGGTTATCAGATCAATGTCATAAGTTTTCAAATGATTCTCAAGCGCCGACGAAAGCTTTGGTCCATCAGTCAATGGTAGGGAAATAAAATTTTCAATCGCCATGGTATCGTTTAGTTGACCACCCAGACGATCGACGATCAAGCCTGTTCGAATGCCTTTACGAGCAGCATAAATAGCCGCTGAAACGCCGGCGGGACCGCCACCAATGACTAGCAAGTCGTAGGCTTCTCGCTTTGACAACGCTAGGGCCTGCTCAGCGGGCAGGCTTTGATCTAATTTAGCGAGGATTTCGCTGAGTCCCATTCTGCCCGCACCAAAAAACTCACCGTTCAAATAAATGGACGGGACAGCCATCATTTTTCGCGCATCGACTTCACTTTGAAAAAGTGCTCCATCAATCACAACAGTCTTGACCGCAGGATTGACTAAGGCCATCAAGCTCAGTGCCTGGACCACATCCGGACAGTTATGGCATGAAAGCGACATGTACACCTCAAAGCGAAAGCTGCCCTTTAAAGATTTGATCTGTGCGAGTTGCGATTCGGCAACTTTGGGCGGATGCGCACCCGCCCATAGCAAGGCAAGCACGAGCGAGGAGAACTCATGGCCAAGCGGAATAGCTGCAAATCTTAGTGCTTCCTCAGTAGCGTCCTCACCAGCCATCGCATCTTGTCGAATCGAAAACGAGGGTTTACGTGTGTCGCGTCCATCAAAGGACAAGCGAATCTTGTCCGAACTCGATTGAAGGGCTTGTAAGAGTTGCTTCAGTTGATTGCTTGCTGCAGTCTCGTCAAGACTCGCTTCAATAGCGATAGGCTTTCTGATCGACTGCAAATGCTGTTTGACTTTTTCCAGCATCGATTGTGTGATCATTTCTTTATCCTTTTCGAAAAGTTATG
>Ga0169931_10013592_pt1 | contig 11103 bp, 11 predicted proteins | sample Kivu_15m_20L_FD_129675 | JGI IMG/M metagenome (GOLD analysis project Ga0169931, IMG submission 129675) | Freshwater microbial communities from Lake Kivu, Western Province, Rwanda to study Microbial Dark Matter (Phase II) - Kivu_15m_20L... | ecosystem: Environmental > Aquatic > Freshwater > Lake... | reverse complement strand
TGGAGTTTGGGGAAACGGACTACGCCAGCCATGGCCATGGGATTCATTCAGCGCCCCTTGAAGCTCTCTGAAATTCTAGTATCCAGGGGATTTCAGACTCTCACTCTTTAATAGGACAGTGCCCGGCCACCGTCACCAGGGCTTAGACTATCAGCCACCGAAATTTAGTTAACTAGTTAATAATTTTGTAGTGAAACATACAAACCTTTTGGAAATCATTCTCTATGATTTTGCCATAAAATAGCTTAAAGATTCCGTCAAACGTTTTTTTAGGGCAGGTTTATCTGTGCAAAGGTAAGGTTTTTAAGTTGATTCCACCAGGCACTAAGTTCGATTTCTAGTGCTCACGAGATCAATCTTGGTGAAGTAGTTGTATCAGCCTACTTACTTAGCTATATTGATCTTTACTGATTGCAACTTCAACACTACTTGGATGATTTTGATTAGGTGTATATGTTGTTTCGGTTTTATTAGTCTAACTCAGAGACTGCTAGAGACATGCTGATAGAGACATTTGGGCTGACACTGCTGATTGTGTTTGTTTGTTTCTATAAGTCTCGTCAATAGAATATTTTGCAAAGTTTTTTGTGTTCGGAATAAATTGTTAAGGTCAGCTTTCTTTAGTTGAGTTTTAGTCTGATAGTAGCAAAGTCTAGATTTTTACGAAGGGAGTAATCAGAGTAACATGAGTAGATTTGTCCGAAAAACGAGTCGTAGAAAATTCCTTCAATATAGTTCCCTTACAGTGGGTGCAGGTGTCTTAGCAGCCTGTGGAAATACCTCGAGCAAATCTTCTAGCTCTGGCAGTACCGCCGATTTGGGCGAAAATCCTATCAAAGTTGGTGTATTGTATTCTACTACTGGATCAATCGCTATTGTAGAAAAGTCCTTGCAAGATGCCACATTTTTGGCAATTGATCAGATCAACAATGGCACCGGACCTTGGGCAAATAACGGTGCCGGTATAGCTGGTCGAAAAATTCAAATGGTTGTCGTCAATCCCAACTCTGACTGGGACTTATATAACCAGATGGCAAAGCGTTTGATCGATGAAGATAAGGTAGTTGCTGTTTTGGGCTGCTACACCTCAGCCAGTCGTAAATCAGTGCTTCCCGTATTTGAAGAAAAGGATTCCCTGCTCTACTATCCGGTGTACTACGAAGGTAACGAATGCAGTTCTAATGTCATCTACACTGGTGCTGCACCTAATCAACAAATCACCGATTCTGTCCCCTATGCCTACAAGAATTTTGGCCCTAAGGGGTTCTTCATCGGCTCTGACTATATTTATCCTAAGGAAAGCAATCGCATTGCAAGAGCAGAATTAGAAAACATTGGAGGGCAAGTCGTCGGTGATGAATATGCAGCACTAGGCACTACAGAATTTATCACGATCATCAACAAAATCAAAGCCGCCAAACCGGACTTCGTGCTAAGTAACTTAGTGGGAGATAGTATTCCCGCCTTTTACCGGCAGTACAAAGATGCTGGCATTAAAGCTGAGGATATCCCAATTATGGCTTACCCCACCACTGAAGAAGAAATTCAGGCTATGGGGCCAGAGTTCTCTACCGGACACTACACGAGCTTTAACTACTTCCAAACCGTAGATACCCCTGAAAATAAGGCATTTGTAGACGAATTCAAAGCAATGTTTGGTCAGAATCGCGTTACTAACGGCGTTATGGAGGCAGCTTATTTGCAAACCTTCTTCATGGCCCAGGCAATGAAAAAGGTATTAGAAGAAGGGGATGAGTTAAATACTGCCACGATTCGAGAAGCCACTCGAGGACAGGAATTTAATGCGCCCCAAGGGCGAGTCAAGGTTGATCCTGACAACTACCACACCTATCTACACTCTCGCATTGCTAGATGGAAAGAAGACGGTCAAGCCGAAATCGTATTTTCAACTGATTCTGCTGTTAAGCCGATTCCTTGGAGTCAGGCTCTATACAAGGGGCGTATCTGTGTGCATCCCACTCCTGACGATCGAAGTAATCCAACCAAAGAAACTGGTAAGGATCTAGAGCCAGAATTTCTGTAATAACCGAAGCCCTCTGCCCCGATATCTGTATTTATTGGGGCAGAATATAAGGTTTGAGTCGCACTGTAGAGTAAGGCTAAAAATGTTCCACTGCATATCGTTTTCGACTGGTGTGTCCTTATATTTCCTTGCCCAGGAGGAGGCTGAAGTCACTACCGGAATTGACGGCCTTGCCATTCTAAATCAGCTGTTGAACGGATTTGGTATTGTCGGTGTTCTATTGCTAACTGGTTTAGGGTTAGCCATCACTTTTGGAGTGATGCGCATTATTAACCTAGCCCATGGTGAATTTATCATGCTAGGTGCCTATGTAACTTTTGTGATGCAGAGCACGTTTCAGATGGATTTGTTGCTTACTATCCCATTTGCCTTTATCGTCACAGCCGCTATCGGAGCCGTGGTTGAATTTATTATTATTCGCCGCTTATACGGTAATCCATTGGAAACTCTTTTAGCAACTTGGGGACTGGGCATTGTTCTACAGGGGATTGTCAAACTGCTCTTCACCGCCCAACTGAAATATGTTAAAGCGCCAGCCTATTTGTCAGGTAGTTTAGTTTTGTTATCCGATAGTTCAGGCGCTGCGCGGGTGGCAATTTCTTACTATCGTCTGTTTATTGTTCTTGTCGGTTTAGCACTACTGGGCATCACCATGTTTTTGTTTTATGGCACCTCCTGGGGACGCCAGATTCGCGCTGTAACGCAGAATCGAGATATGTCAAAATGTCTGGGTGTTAATACTCAGCTCATAGATATGGGTACCTTTGCCTATGGCTGTGGTCTAGCAGGAATTGCCGGAACCGTTATATCACCTCTGAAAAGTGTGGCACCCCCCATGGGACAGGATTACTTAGTAGATGCATGGATGGTTGTCGTTACTGGTGGCGTTGATCGCTTAGTTGGTATTTTGGCCGGATCATTTCTAATTGGTGAGTCCAACGCTTTAATTGCCTTTTTGCTCAATGATCCATTGGCTCGAGTAATTGTTCTAACCGCTGTCATCGTGCTAATTCGTTATCGTCCTGAGGGATTGTTTACGGTGCAAAAACGAGTTTAGCTTAGCGATATTTAACTTTATTGGTGGATAGTTAACTCTGTAGGAACTCTCGCATGACTAATACAGTACTTGGCTACAAGCAATCAACCTTTCCTACCCAGTTGATTGTCATTAGTACAATTGGATTCTTAATGTTTGCGATTCTTCCTTTTGCTTTGGGAGATTTCCAATTATCGTTAGTGTCTAAGCTGATTATTTTCGGATCGTTGGCTGTTTCATTGGATTTGGTTTGGGGATTTACAGGTATTTTGAGCTTCGCTCACGGCGTTTTCTTTACCCTAGGGGGATATGCAGCAGCCTATTATCTCAAACTGAATCTCTCAGCCTCGGCCAATAACTATGGTGGAGAATTGCCCGACTTCATGGTGTGGAATGGCCTAGAATCTCTGCCCTGGTTCATTGCGCCTCTGAAACACTTTCCCATTGCCCTATTTGCAACGGTCGCGGTACCAGCTTTATTCGCTTATATTATCGGCTATTTTATTTTCCACTCTAAAGTTAGTGGAGTTTATATTACAATCATTACCTTAGCTATTTCATCAGCGCTGACGACCTTTTTTGTTAGCCAGCAAGCTTATACTGGCGGCACTAATGGCATTACAGATGTGAGCAGACTAAACTTTTTTGGCACTCCTATATCTGCTACAGGCATCTATTTCCTGATTTTAATTTATGCGACCTTTGTTCTAGCCCTGAGTTGGTGGCTAACCCAATCTAACTTCGGACTGATATTGCGTTCGATCAACGAAAACGAGCAGCGAATTGCTTATTTAGGCTATGATGTAGCTCAATATAAGATCTTTATTTGGACTCTCTCGGCTGCTTTGGCTGGTTTGGCAGGTGGTCTGTTTGTTCCTCTCAATCGGTTTATTTCGCCAGTTTATTTAGCCGTTGCTTTTGGCACTCAAGTCGTGATTTGGGTAGCTATTGGTGGTCGTGGTACCTTGATCGGCCCGCTGCTGGCCGCTATGTTATTGGGTCAAGTGCAAAACTCTGTTGAAAAGGTGACGCAGGACTGGCAGCTGATTGTTGGCATTTTATTGCTAGTAGTTGTTTTGTTTATCCCCAGCGGATTGATGAGTTTGCTGCCCGAACGTTTTAATTTAACAAATCTATCTAGACCTAAACCAATTGAACCACGGATTCCATCTGAAAAGGGGTCTTAAAACTGCAGATTGAAAAGGTAGACACACTGTTATCTTATTTATCCTGACATCAAATCTTTCGAGGAGTAAACTATGGGATCAGTTTTATCAGTAAGGGATTTAAATGTCGTATTTTCGGGATTTAAAGCACTAAAAGGTGTCAATTTAGAGGTTTACGAAAATGAGATTGTGACTATTATTGGGCCTAATGGAGCTGGAAAAAGCACCTTGCTAGATGCTATCGTCGGTAAGTCTATTGTTGCTTCAGGACATGTTTTTTATCACGATAAGGAGATTACGAACAAAAAGCCCCACATTATTGCTCGTATGGGCATTGGTCGAAAATTTCAAAACCCTAATGTTTACAACCAGCTCACAGTCTTTGAAAACATTTTGCTGGCCTTAAAAGGCACCCATAGCATTACGAGCTCAATTACAGCTAAACTGACCAAAACTAAAAAAGGGAAAATATACGATGTTCTGGAACGAACAGCTTTGTTAGATCAAGCTTTTGAACCTGTATCATCGCTATCCCATGGTCAAAAACAGTGGGTTGAAATTGCTATGGTATTGGCCCAAGACCCGTCTATTGTCCTGCTTGATGAACCTACTGCGGGTATGACAGCAGACGAGACTTATATGACAGGGGAAATCATTAAAAGCATTTCCCAGGCTCACTCTATTGTCGTCATCGAACACGACATGGACTTTGTTAAGCAAATTGCTGAGCGTATTGTGGTTTTACACCAGGGCAGCGTGCTGGCGGAGGGATCAGTTCAAGAGATTCAAAGTAATTCAGATGTAATCGAGGTTTACTTAGGTCGTGAAACAATCAACACCGCTGCTTGAGAAAGAAGAAAATAAGGCTGTTAAACCACTTCTGGATGTTAGCAATCTTAGCGCTGGCTACGGTTCGACAAATGTCTTGTTTGACATTTCTTTTATGGTGAATCGTGGAGAAATTGCTTGTCTACTAGGTCGCAATGGAGTTGGTAAAACCACTTTACTTCGCAGCATTATTGGACTTAATCAGCTGACTACTGGTCAGATTGCTTTCGACGGTAAGAATATTACCCGATTGGCCACGTTTAAGCGAGCGCGACAGGGCATTGCTTATATTCCTCAAGGGCGAGAGATCATCCCCTATTTATCTGTGCTTGATAACCTCAAAATGGGATTTATAGCTAGTGGCGAAAAGAGCAATCGAATTCCTGACGAAATCTTCGATTTCTTCCCAATGCTAGCGGAGCATTTGGACCGTCAAGGTGGCTTATTGAGCGGCGGACAGCAACAGCAGTTAGCGATCGCACGCGGGCTGCTGTGCAATCCCAAAATTATGCTGCTTGATGAACCTACCGAAGGCATTCAGCCATCTATTATTCAGGAAATTGAGGACACCTTGAGGCGAATTAATCAAGAGAAAGGCATTACGATTGTGGTGGTAGAGCAAAAAATTGAGTTTGCTCGAAAACTAGCCCAAAAATTTTTCATTATGGAAAAAGGTTCTATTGTTGAGAGTGGTGATACATTGCAGTTGACTGATGAGTTACTGCACCGATATTTGGCTGTCTAAGACTGTAATACTTTGGTTCTCCGAAGTTAGGGTATTTAAGTTTTTTGTGAGGAGTAAACATTATGCCTAAAACTCTCTTTAAAGTTGATCTAACCAAGCCTATGAACGAACAGGAGTTGCCTGGACACAATCGCTGGCATCCTGATATTCCTGCTGTGGCTTCAGTCAACCCAGGAGATGTGTTTCGCATCGAGTGCAAAGACTGGACTGATGGACAAATCAAAAATAACGATGACCCCAGTGATATTCGTGACGTTGATTTGACTGTCGTGCATGTGCTGAGTGGTCCAATTTATGTAAATGGTGCTCAACCTGGCGATATTTTGGTCGTTGATCTAGTTGATATTGGTGCGTTACAAGGTGATGAATGGGGCTTCACTGGAATCTTCTCCAAAAATAATGGCGGCGGCTTTTTGACCGATCATTACCCTGAAGCCGTTAAAGCTATTTGGGATTTTCAGGGTATTTACACTTCTTCGAGACATATTCCGGGGGTGAGGTTTGCTGGCATTACCCATCCTGGTCTGATTGGGTGTGCTCCCTCTCATGAGCTGTTGGCCAAGTGGAACAAGCGAGAGGCAGACTTGGTAGCAACCACCCCAGATCTACGCACTTATGGAACTGGATTTTCGAGTAATCAACCGGTGCTGGCTGCATTACCCAATCCGACTAATGCTATTTTGGGCACCCTTCCAGCCTCTGAGTATGATCGTGTAGCGGCAGAAGCAGCGCGCACTGTGCCACCTCGTGAACATGGCGGCAACTGTGACATTAAAAATCTTTCCAGAGGAACTAGAATTTACTTTCCAGTCTATGTGGAAGGTGCCAAACTCTCAATGGGTGACATTCACTTCTCCCAAGGAGATGGCGAGATTTCTTTTTGCGGAGCAATCGAGATGTCAGGCTACATTGATCTGCATGTCGACATTATCAAAGGGGGCGTGGAAAAGTATGGGATGGTTAATCCAATTTTTAAGCCCGGCCCGGTTGAACCTCATTATTCGGAATATTTAGTCTTTGAGGGAATTTCAGTGGATGAGTTTACTGGAAAGCAGCATTACTTAGATGTGCATATTGCCTACCGGCAGGCATGTCTAAATGCGATCGAATATCTGAAGAAGTTTGGCTTCACGGGGGAGCAGGCCTATTTATTGCTAAGCTGTGCCCCGGTAGAAGGACGCGTTAGCGGCATTGTTGATATTCCTAATGCCTGTTGTACCTTGGCCATTCCTACGGCAATTTTTGACAAGAATATACTGCCTGTTTAGTTCTTGTCCTTAAAGTGTTTGTTGTGGGTGAACCTGACTCCACCCACGACTTTCTTTTTAGGCAATCTCTATAGCAGTTTTCGCCCGGGTGAGTATGAGCGTGATACTCAGAACTATGAGCTGATAGCTTCTTTCTTAGTTGGAGTGTATCTCATACGTTTAGGAACCGCTATAGACTCTGATAAAACACTATCTTTAGAGGAATGAGTACTGTGCCACTCTATGATTACCGTTGTGATACCTGCGGAGACTTTGAAGCCTGGCGCAGGTTGGTGGATTTAGAGCTAGCCATGATCTGTCCAACCTGTAGCTCACATGTTCAGCGCTTATTTTTGCCGGCAAATATTAACTTGAGTTCATGCTCTTTCTCGAAAGTCAGTCGAACATTAGGAGAACCTAGGATGGTTACCAGGAAAGTAGAGGGACCTTCTAAGCCGAGAGCTCAGGCTACCTCTTGCAGCCGTCCGTGGATGATCGGCCATACACCTGAACGATTATGAGTGAGATTCCTTAAGTTGGGAAGTTTCAGCTTACATTCCACTTGCTAAAGCCATTGAAACCTCGTTGGTCACACTTCGAAACCCAGGGTCAACGTGAGTTTCGAAATATTAAGTATGTGGCGCGATGAAGAATCTGCTCCAACCCTACAATCCTTGTAGAACATAGATCACAAACATGCTCTTTTGTCATAATCGAGCGCTCACCCTAAGTCCCTCTCCCAATTTGGGAGAGGGACTTTGAATTACCTGCTGTTCTCCTTCTCCCAGTTTTGGGAGAAGGGGCTATTGAGCTAGGGAGATTCTTCAAGAATCAGTTATATAGAACTAAGCTTTTCAGCTAATCACCCTGACTATCTGGAGTTTGTTGAGTGCTAGGCCTTCACACTTACCGACACCTGATCAACTGGTTTCGTCACCGAAGTCGGTAGTTCTTGCTTCGCCTCAGTGGGAATGCCCTCAATCGGGCATTCCTCGGTGCCAGCAGTGTCACGGGTGATCGACTCAGCCCGCTCCTTTGCCTTCTTCGGATCGAGTACCCACTCATGATAGAAGTCGAATGGACATTCAGCCATGCCTTCGTAGCCGTCATCTGACTTACCGGTTCCGGTATAGCCTCGGTGCAGCAATTTGTACAGGTGATTCTGAGACTGCGCATGCTTGCGGAAATCACGAATGGCAAACTTCGACAGGGCTGCATACTGGATGCCATTCTCTTCCTCACCGCATTCGCCCAAGGTGCGCCCGTCGAAGCCGACAATGGCAGAGTGACCAAAATAACTGTACACTCCATCAAATCCGGCAGCATTGGCGACTGCCACGTAGGTATTATTCATCCAAGCCATCGCCTTAGAGACAATAATTTGCTGATCTTTGGCTGGATACATATAGCCTTGACATCGCACAATTAGCTCAGCTCCCTTCATGGCACAGTCGCGCCAAATTTCAGGATAGTTGCCATCATCACAGATGATCAAGCTAATTTTCAGCCCTTTTGGCCCTTCGGACACATAAGTGCAGTTGCCAGGATACCAACCTTCAATCGGCACCCAGGGCATAACCTTGCGATATTTCTGCACAATCTCGCCCTGATCATTGATCAAAACCAAAGTGTTGTAAGGCACCTTGTGGGGATGGGCCTCGTGCTTTTCACCCGTAAGCGAAAAGACTCCCCAAACCTTATTGCGAATGCAGGCTTCAGCAAAGATGTCGGTCTCTGCACCAGGGACTTCAGCTGCGGTGTCCATCATTTCCTGATGGTCATACATAATGCCGTGGGTCGAGTATTCTGGAAAGATCACCAGATCCATCCCCGGCAGACCCACTTTCATGCCATCGATCATAGAGGCAATTTTTTTACAATTTTCTATGACCTCGACCTTGGTGTGCAAACGCGGCATTTTGTAATTAACAACCGCAACGCCCACTGCATCTGAACTAGACGAAATATCACCGTGATAAGCCATGATTCATCGCTTCCTAAAACTACAATAACTTAAAGACCAAGAGTTTCCTCAACACTTAGGAACATATCAGTAAAAGCCTTAAAGTTACCTAGGATTTCGCAGAACAATTCTTGCATTTTCAGAAATACAGCTCACATCGTCAGATAAGCTATTTCCAAGGTGAGAATTAGTCACCCCAAGACCAAACAGTTATCAATGCAAAGCAGATAACTGGCGCCAAGCTTCCACGCACTAAACATTTGTGCTACTTCAGCAGTGGCTTAACCCAATTCCCCACATCAGATAAATTTCTATCGACTCGCTGAAAATTACTGAGAGAAGCAAGAGTCTTTTCAATAATTTTTTCTACATTCATTGAATCAACTAATTTCTCAACCCAAAACATAACTCTCTCACAAAAAACTCCGCTTTTAATCTGAGCTTGATCTAAATACTAATCAATCAACGCCAGGAACTTTGTATCAGCGTTTACAAATAGTCAAAAAGTCAACTATTTACAGCTTAACTACTCGCATCTCTGGGGGCGTCGGCCGTGGTATTCAACAGTCCGACAAGCTCCATTACCAACTCGATCCCCTGTGTGCCAACATGAATGAGACAGTACCCCTACCGCAAATTACTGTCTCAAGTTAGGAAAAGGTAAATGACTCATGGTCATGCCGTCAACCCATACCATCGTCAATTCTTCGGCTCATGCTATCGCAGCCCCGTCGCGGGTTGACCCAGAAGTGACGGAGAAACCCGAACAACATCAGTTCAGCGCCGCCTATAAACTGCAGATTCTGCAGGAGACCGATAGCTGCGAAGCGGGACAAATCGGGGCGGTTTTGCGACAAGAGGGACTGTACTCCTCCCATCTGCCCTGCTGGCGTCGACAACGACAACAGGGCCAGCCGGGCTGCAAAGGATAGGGAATTGTCGCCAGACATTCACTATGATAGGGAGATATTAGTATCACGTAGGAAACGGCGCTAACCTGACAGGTAGGAGCCGTTTTTCCATTTACCACCCTTAAATCTTAACGGCTTTGCTGTTCTGGGGGTAACCCTTTAGTGCTATTAAGCAGGCCGTAATCATCCGTAATCTCTGGTCACAAAATATCGGATGTTTGCAGAGAGGCGATATTCGTTAACATTCGATGAACTTAAGAGCAGATCACTATCGCGATGGGGATAGTCGGGGGAGGATGATTTTGTTAACACCTCTAAAGCCTCTATTTCTAATCTCCTATATCTAAACCAACCCCTGGCGCCCATCCGCGCCAGGGGTTATTTAATGGAATGCCAGCTAGCCTCCAGCTCTTTCTCCTTATTTAGATGGCGTACACCTGACGGAGGAGCAGTTTTGGCAACTGTGTCAGCGCAATCGAGACTGGCAGTTTGAGCTGAGGGCCACGGGAGAGTTGGTGGTCATGGCCCGGTTGGAAGACCTACCGAACCCCTCGGATGGGTCAAGGGTTTCCTGAATCCCCACCCGATGGGTGGGGGCAGAGTTGGGGTCCATGGTGGGGGGTGACAGGGCAGATGTCCTGAGGGGGTGATGTCTATTCGAAGGAAGCAAAGCCAGGTCTGCAACCCAAATCCAACAGGCGCTGACCGGCACCAAAATCGGCCCGATGCGAACTGGCTAGGGCATGATCGCGCCAGATGGCGTACTGACCTTCCAGACGCTGCAGTTCCAGGTTTGTGGTGCCGAGCCCATAGCTGCTCTCTAGAGCCCTTATTTGGTTGTTCTCATCGCTTTTTTCGATCATTGGGGCAGCAGCTCGCCGCTGAATATCAGCGGGAACGGATTGCCTTGCTCCTGGCCGATGCCAGCTCTGGCCAGCAGCTCAAAGCGCTGCTGCACCTGCTGTTGTTCCTCGCTGGAGGTGGCCTGCCACTGCTGACGGCTGGCCCAATAAATCAGCAAAGTGCCCTCCTGCCGCTGGGGATCCCAGAACAGCTGGCGCTCTATAAATCCTGGCTGCTGGGCTAACCAGGGCCCCCAGCTACCGCGTTCGGCCTCCAGCCAAGCCTGCAGCGCATCGCTGGGCACCCTTAAGCGCAACTGT
>Ga0169931_10013591_pt1 | contig 11104 bp, 6 predicted proteins | sample Kivu_15m_20L_FD_129675 | JGI IMG/M metagenome (GOLD analysis project Ga0169931, IMG submission 129675) | Freshwater microbial communities from Lake Kivu, Western Province, Rwanda to study Microbial Dark Matter (Phase II) - Kivu_15m_20L... | ecosystem: Environmental > Aquatic > Freshwater > Lake ... | reverse complement strand
GTCGACGGTCACCGGCAGGAAACTGCCTGCGTCCGGCGCCCCGCACGAGGCCTCCGCCGGCGCCTCCGCACCGCCCAGCCGGCGCCGCCACGCGTAGAAACTCGGCGCCGAAATGGACTCCGCCCGGCAAAACTGCGCCACCGTCATGCCGCTCGCTGATTGCCGAGCAACAATCTCGCGCCAACGCGCAACCGTCTCTTCCGTCCGGCGTTTACCCATATCCTGCGCTCCTGTGCGGGAATCAAACACGATCCGCCAAAACAGAGCGCACGAAATTCAGGGGCAGTTTAGAGAACGCTGACGGTCGACGCCCGCGGCGTCCTCTACGTCGCCGATCCGCCGCGGCGCCGGGCGGTGGCGTTCCAGCTGGAGGCGGCGGGGCCGACGGCCAGCGCGCCGGGAGAGGCGTCATGAGCGAGGCCTCGGGGCGGACTTTTTTGGAACGAACGGGCCAGGCCGCGTGCGGGACGGCCCTGTCCGGCACGGCCGTCTGGTTGGGGCGTCGCAGCACGGCGTTCGACGCTTGGGAGATCGATCCGACGCGGTGCGTCAACATTCGGCCCGGCGTGCTCGGAGCGGGACAGACGTGCGAGGTTTTCGCGACGGCGTGCGTGCTCGCGCTCTCGGCGGTGCGGGCCGTCAATGATCCTGCGCGGTGCGGACGGTGCTGCATTTGTCCCGCGTATTACAACGTGCAGAGCCCCGTCGGTCCGGACGGGCTCCCCTCCCAACGACTGTGTCCGCGCGACGCAATCAGCCGGCAGGCGATCGGCGAGATCGATCCGAGCGATCCATTCAACAATTACTACGACTACGCCATCGACGAAGATCTCTGCAACGGTTGCGGGCGATGCGTCACGGAGTGCAAGGACCCCGCCGGCTTGGGATCGATCCGGCTCGAGGTCCGCTACGATCTTTGTCTGCGGTGCAATCGGTGCGCGGTTGCCGAGGCGTGTCCCGAAGCGGCTTGCCGGCGGCGGACCGCTCCGCTCTCACGCGGCTCGCCGGAGAATCTCCGCGAGGGGAGATTGCCATGAGGCGGCCATGGTGGCGCCGTGCCGGCGTTGCGGCGATCGTCGCGGCGCGCGTGGCGGCGGCATGCGGCGTCGGCACGGCCGCCGACGCGCCGCTGCGGGACGACGGATCGGGAGCGGACCGCGTTTGGGACCGCCCCGTGGCGGCTGCGCCGCAACCTGCCGACATCGGCGGCGACTACGTCGTGCCGGCGGTCCGGCGTCCGCTGCCGCGCGGCGGCTGGCTGCAGGCGGCCGACGCCGTCGCGCTGGCGGCGGCGCTGGGCGCGACCGCCGTCCTGTGCGTCCGCGGCCGTCGCCGCTGGCAATTCGCCGTCGTGTCGTGGGCCAGCCTGGGGTATTTCGGCTTCTACCGCCAGGGGTGCGTCTGTGCGGTCGGGTCGCTGCAGAACGTGGCGACGGCGTGCGTCGAGCCGCAGGCGGCGGTTCCCTGGATCGTGACGGTCTTCTTTCTGCTGCCGCTGGCGGCCGCGCTGGCTTTCGGGCGGGTGTTTTGCGGCGGGGCATGCCCGCTTGGCGCCCTGCAGGACGCGGTGGCGATCAGGCCGCAGCAGTTGCCTCTCTGGGTCGACCGTTGGGGCGGCGCGCTGCGGTACGCGCATCTGGCGGCCGCGATCGGCTACGCCGTCCAGCCTCTCAGCCGCCGCGAGTTCCTCATCTGCCGCTTCGATCCTCTGGTGGGGCTGTTCCGTCTCGAAGGAAGTCCCGCCCTGCTGCTGTCGGGCGTCGCCCCGCTGCTGGTCGGCGTCGTGGTCGGCCGACCGTACTGCCGCTTCCTGTGCCCGTACGGCGCTTTGCTGGGCATCGTGGCCCGCTTCGCTTGTCGGCCGGTCGCCGTGACGCCCGATCGCGAACTCGATTGCGGACTGTGCGGCGACGCATGCCCGTTTGGAGCGATCGTCGAGCGCCGCCCCGAGCCGTCGCGATGTCTGGCTTGCGGACGCTGCTTCCGAGCCTGCCCACGGCAACGCCGCGCCTGGGGTTGGGACGTCGAGGCGCCGCCGCCCGAGGGGCCGGGCGTCGCCCGCGACCCGGCTGGGGCAAGAAGGCGCGCGATGCGATTGACGACTGCGCGGTCAAGAAACCCGTCCGCCGCTCCCCACGGAGGAAAAAGCCGGAGGCGCACTGCGAGCGGCGGCTCATTAGCCGCGCAGACGTCGCCAGGCATCGGCCGCGCGTGGCCGTTCGCCCGCAGATTCCGCCGTCTGGCCTCCGGTTGGCTGCTCGCCGCCGCGGCGACCGGCGCGCTGTGGGCGGCCGACGTCGTCGGCAGCGGTTGGGGGGCCGTCCAGCGGCAGCAGGCCCTCCGCGCTTGGGCGCAACGCGCGGCGACCGAGGCGGCGGCGGGGGCTCGATTCGCCGACCTCAGTCGCGCGGGCACCCTGGCCGAACTGGCCCAGGCGCGCCGGCAACGCGCCCTGGCGGCGGCCACGGCGGCGTTGACCGCGCTGTTCCTGGCGACGCGGCGACCGGGTTCGCAACCCGCATGCTTGCCGCGGGCCGTGCGGCGACGCCTCGCCGCCATCGCCGCCGCTCCCCCCGCGCTCGCGCCGCCCGGCGGCCAGGACGGGGCGGAGGTCGCGCGCGCCGACTTGCCGGCAGAGGCCTTGCCGCAGGTCGACGCCTTGGTCGCAAGCGTCGGCGGACGGCCGCGCGACGCGATTCGGCTGCTGCAGGAAGTGCAGCGTGCGTGGGGCTTTCTTCCGTCGGCGGCCCTCGAGCGGATCGTCGCGACGACGCCGATTGCCGCCGCCGATCTCGCGGGCGTAGCGAGCTTCTACGCCCGCTTTCGCACCGCGCCGCGCGGGCGACGCCGGATACGGGTCTGCCGCGGCGCCGCCTGCCACGGAGCCGGAGCCGATCGACTGGTCGACGCGGTGCGCCGCCGGTTCGGAATCCCGCCCGGACGCGATACCGACCCGGCGTGCCAGGCGACGCTCGAGGAGGTCGCCTGTCTGGGATGCTGCACGCTCGCGCCCGTGCTGCAGGTCGACGGAATCCTGCACGGCCACGTGGCGATCGACCGCTGGGAGCGGCGCGCCGCGGCGGAGCCGGCGGCGCGGAGGGGCGGCCGAGACGCGTCGAGTGACGCGATGCCGATCGAGCTTCGCGTCGGCGTCGGCTCGTGCTGCATCGCCGGCGGCAGTGCGCGCGTTCTGGCGGCGCTGGAAGACGAAGTGCGGAGGACCGGTTATCCCGCGCGGATCCGCCCCGTGGGCTGCGTCGGCATGTGCCATGTGACGCGGCTCGTGGAAGCGGTCGGTCCCGAGGGCGTCGCGCGGCTGGCGGTCAAGGCGACCGTCGCGGACGTTCCGGGAATCGTGGCCGCGCTGCCGCCGCACGCCGATTGCGGCTGGCGGTGGCGCGCTCGGCGGTGGAAGACGCGCTGGCTGCGGCGCAGCGCGCCGGCGGCGATCGCCGTCGAACCGTTTCTGGCGGCCGACGCGGCGGGCGTCGGGGATTTCCTGGAACCGCAGGTGCGGATCGTGACCGAGCACAGCGGCCGTCTCGATCCGACCAGCCTGGACGACTACCTGCGGCACGACGGAATGCGGGCGCTGGCGTCGTGTCTGCAGGCGTCGAACCCCGCACAGACGATCGAAGCGATCGAACGCAGCGGGCTCCGCGGCCGCGGCGGCGGCGGCTTTCCCACCGGCCGCAAGTGGCGCGCCGCCCGGCAAGCGGCGGGGTCCCGCAAATACGTCGTCATGAACGGCGACGAGGGGGATCCGGGAGCCTTCATGGACCGCATGGCGATGGAGTCGTTTCCTTTCCGCGTGCTCGAAGGGCTGGCGATCGCCGCGTACGCGATTGGAGCCGGCGAGGCCGTACTCTACATCCGCCAGGAATATCCGCTCGCCCTGCAGCGGATGCGCGGAGCGATCGCGCAGCTGGAGCAGGCGGGGTGGCTCGGCGACCGCATCGCCGGAACGCCGTTCTCGCTCCGCGTCGAGACGGTCGAGGGAGCCGGCGCCTTCGTGTGCGGCGAGGAAACGGCGCTGTTGGCGTCGATCATGGGCAAACGCGGCACGCCCCGGCCGCGGCCGCCCTTTCCCGTCGAGCAGGGCCTGTGGGGATTTCCCACGCTGGTCAACAACGTGGAGACCCTGGCCAACGTGCCGTGGATTTTCCGCCGCGGTCCCGAGGCCTTTGCCGCCGTCGGCTCGGCGGGGAGCAAAGGGACCAAGGTCTTCTCGCTGTCGGGCAAGGTCCGCCGCGGCGGTCTGATCGAAGTGCCGATGGGATCGACCCTGAACGACATCGTGCTGCGGATCGGCGGCGGACCGCTCCCCGGCAGGGCGTTCAAAGCCGTGCAGATCGGCGGCCCGTCGGGAGCCTGCCTGCCGGCGCGACTCGGCGACACGCCCGTCGACTACGACGCCCTGCAGGAAGTCGGCGCGATGATGGGCTCGGGGGGCCTGGTGGCAATGGACGATGCGGACTGCATGGTCGACGCGGCGCGGTACTTCCTGCACTTCACCCATCGCGAGTCGTGCGGACGGTGCACGTTTTGCCGGGTGGGCGTGCAGCGGATGCTCGAGATTCTCGACCGCATTTGCGTCGGGCGCGGACGTGCAGGCGACCTCGAAGACTTGGAGCAGATTTGTCGAGCGACGGTCGCCGGCAGTCTGTGCGGACTCGGACGCACTTCCGCCAACCCGGTGCTCTCCACGCTCCGTTATTTTCGCGAGGAGTACGAGGCGCATTTGCAAGGCCGCTGCCCCGCGTGGAAATGTCGCGACCTCGTCGCCCACCGCGTGACCGACGCGTGCAGCGGATGCACGCTCTGCGCACAGCAGTGCCCGGTCGGCGCGATCGCGCCGACGCCCTATCGGCGTCATGCCGTCGATCCGCAGCGGTGCACCCGGTGCGACGCCTGCCGCGTCGTCTGTCCGGAGCAGGCGATTGAGGCGGAGTCGCCTGGCGCCGGGCCCGCCGCCGAACGGCTCGTCGCCCGCGGTTCCCGCCACGGGCGTGCCGGGGAGGGGAGCGAGGCGGAATGCGGTCTCGCGGGAGGGCGCCATGGTGCGGCTGTGGATTGACGAACTGCCCGTGGAGGTCCCCGCCGGAACCTCCGTCCTGGCCGCCGCGCGGCTGTCAGGCAGCGACCTGCCCGCGCTCTGCTACCGCGAGGGCCATCCTCCGAACGCCGCGTGCATGGGCTGCCTCGTGCGGATCGAAGGACGCGCCGGGACGGTCCCGTCGTGCGCGACGGAAGTTGCCGAAGGCATGCAGGTGGCCTGCGAAACGGCCGACCTGCGGACGCTCCGCCGCACGGCGCTCGAGCTGCTGCTGAGCGATCATGAGGGAGACTGCCGGGCTCCCTGCCAGAATACCTGCCCCGCACGCATGGACATTCCCGCGATGCTCTGCCTTGCCGCGGCGGGACGCCGTCGCGCCGCGCTGGCCGTCGTCAAACGCGACATTGCCTTGCCCGCGACGCTTGGCTGCGTCTGCCCCGAGGTCTGCGAGCGCTTGTGCCGCCGCCGGCAGATCGACCAGCCGGCGGCAATCTGCCGGATCAAACGGTTCCTCGCCGAACGCGACCTTCGCCAGGCGGAGCCCTACGTGCCGCCGTGCGCGCCGCCCAGCGGGGTGCGCGTGGCAGTCGTCGGCTCCGGTCCCGCCGGATTGGCCGCAGCCTACCACCTGCTGCTGGCTGGGCATGCCGCGGTCCTCATCGAGCAGCGGTCGGTGCTCGGGGGACGGCTGCGAACCGAGTTTTCCGCCGACCAGTTGCCGTCCGGCTTGCTCGACGCCGAAATCGACGGCATCCTGCGGCTGGGGGCCGCGGCGCGGTGCGGCGCCCAACTCGGCCGCGATGTCTCGCTCGCTCGGCTCCGGGAGGATTTCGCCGCCGTCGTGCTGGCCACAGGGGCCGAAGGCGGAGCGGCCCTCGCGCGCGAGGGGATCGCCGTGGTCCAGGCCAGGGCGGTCGTCGATCCGCGGACCCAGCAGACCAACCAACCGGGGATATTTGCGGCCGGCGGCGCGGTCCGCCCCAATCCGCTGGTCGTCAAGTCAGTCGCCGCCGGCAAGGAAGCAGCGCGGGCCGCGACCTGCTTCCTGCGCGGAGCCTCGCCGCCGAGCGTCGCAAGCGCCTTCCAGGTCCATCGTCAGCCCGTCGACGACCGTCAGGCGGCCGCGCTGCGTGCCGTCGCGTCCGAGCCGCGGAGCGAGCCGGCGGCCTGGGCGACGGCCGACGAAGCGGCGGTGCGGCGGCAGGCGGCCCGATGTCTGCAGTGCGGATGTGCTGCGGTCGACTCGTGCCTGCTGCGACGCTATGCCGAGGCCTACGCCTGCGAACCGCGCCGGTTCCAAGGAGCCAAACGCGCCTGGAGCCCCTGCCTGGAGCACCGCCAGTTCCAACTCGATCCCGGCAAATGCATCCAGTGCGGCATCTGCGTGCAGATCGCGGCGGACTTGGGCGAACCGATCGGTCTGGCGTTCCTGGGCCGAGGCTTCGACGTGCGGATTGGCGTGCCGCTTGACCGCGGTCTGGACGCGGCGCTGCTGCGTGCAGGCCCGGCCTGCGTCGACGCCTGCCCCACCGGAGCCCTCGCGCGGCGGATCGACGACGCGGCCCCCGCGCACGTCGACGCCCCGTCGCGGGAGGCCTGATCGGGCGAGCTTCGTCGATCGGCAGGCGGTACGCAGCGGCCGCACGCCGCGGGGCCGGGTTGTTGGTCGTCGTCGGGCGCCCTAAAATGCGCGCCGCGGCGATCTGCCGGGGACGCCCCGAGGCCGAATCCCTTGGGGCTTGCGGAAGCACGCGACCGACGAGCGCCCCGTCGGGGCACGCCGATTGGGCGTGCCCTCGTGGCGGGCCGGCGGTTCCGCTTCCGCGGGCGGCGCGTCGCAGGGCCGGTTGCTGCGTCGGCTGCCGCGCGGTCCCTGTCGATGCGGCTCGGCGGCGTCCTCCGAGGAGCAGGCCGCGGCGCGTTCTCCGAACTTCCGGCGCGGCACGAGGCGTATGGCCCGCAAAATCATTCTTGACATCGATCCGGGCGTCGCCGACGCGGTTGCGGCGTGCCTGGCGATCAACGATTCCTCGCTCGAGGTGGTGGCGCTGACCGCGACGGGCGGTACGGTGTCGCCGGCGCAGGCCAGTCGCAATGTGCAGGCGCTGATCGAGCATCTCGATCCGCCGCGGTGGCCGCGTTTGGGGGTGGCCGACGACAGCCAGCCCCTGCGGACCGACGGTCGCGAGCTGTGGGGCGAAGACGGTTTCTGCGGCGCGCCGCTGCGGATGGCCGAACTGCACCAGCAGCGGCCTTCGACCAAAGTGCTGGTCGACGAGATCCGTTCCGCTCCCGGCGAGGTGATCGTGCTCTGCGGCGGACCGTTGAGCAATCTCGCGCGGGCGCTGCGGATCGAGCCCGACCTGGCGACGCAGGTTGGCCGGCTGGTCATCGTCGGGGGCACGTACAGCGGTCCCGGCGACGTCACGGCGGCTGCCGAATTCAACGTCTACTGCGACGCCGCCGCGGCGGAGACCGTTTTTTCTTCCCCAGTGACCAAGACGTTGATTCCTCTGGACGTGGCCAATCAGGTCGTGCTGACTTACGACCTGTTCAACCAGCTGCCGCCCGTCTCCACCCACACCGGCAGGCTGCTTCGCGGTCTGTTGCCGCCCGCCTTTCAGGCGTTCCGGCACCGGCTCGGCATCGAGGGGATGCTGGTCCCCGAGGCCGTGGGCGTCGTCGCCATTCTCCACCCGGAGCTGTTCGTCACCGAATTGTTGCCGTGCGAGGTGGAGACGGGGGGCAACGTCGCCCACGGGGCGACAATCGTCGATCGGCGGCCCCGCCCGGGCATGCCGCCCAACATGGAGGTCGCCGTCGCCGTGCGGGCCGAGGAAGCGGGCAAGTGCATCGTTCGCGGACTGTGCCAACCCGAGGTGTGCTGAGCGCGCGGTCGACCGCGGTCGGCGAGGGGCGGGACAAGCTCCGTCGCCGCCGCGGCGGTTTGCAGCTTGGGCCGGCGGCGCCTGCGGCCCGGAAGCGCGGCGGCTAACGGGTCTCGGCTTCGATTTCGATGGCGTCGGCGTAGTCTTCCAAACGCCCGACGCGAGCCAGCTTTTCGACCACCTCGCCCTGCCGCAGCACGGTCAACCGCACGTCGCGGCCGATCTGGCAGAGCTTGACCAGACTGATCAGATGGTGGTCGTTTTCGATCGCCGTCTCGTTGAACCGCAGGATGACGTCATCCTGCTGGATGCCGGCCAGGAACGCCGGCGAGTTGGCGGTGACCCGCTTCACGCGGGCTCCCATCAACCGCGGCAGTCCCACGAATTGAGCGGCACGGGTATCGAAGGCGCCGTCGAGCGTCACGCCAAGAAACCCGCGCTGCACGCGGCCGGATTCGATCAATTGCCGCATCACGCTGGCCGCAATGTTGATCGGTATCGAGAAGCCGATGCCGTCGTTGCCCCCCGAGTTGCTGGCGATGGCGGTGTTCAGGCCGATCACCTCGCCGCGAAGATTGACCAGCGGCCCGCCGCTGTTGCCGGGATTGATGGCCGTGTCGGTTTGCAGAAAGTTCTGGTAGTCGACGCCCCCTTCGCCGAGGTCGAGATTGCTGCGTCCCTTGGCGCTGATGATGCCTTTGGTGACGCTTTGCCGGAGGTTGAACGGGCTGCCGAACGCCATGACGATTTCGCCAATTTCCGCCCGATCGCTGTCGCCAAGCCGCGCGGCGGGCACGCCGGCAGGCCCGATCGCCAGGACTGCGACGTCGGTCTCCTTGTCGGTCCAGATCTGCTGGGGGGTCACTTGGCGGCCGTCGTAGAGTTCCAGCCGCACATGGGCCGCGTCGGAGTGCTTCACCACGTGGCGATTGGTCAGCACGAAGCTGCGGCCCTGCACGTCGACGATCACGCCCGATCCCGCTTCCTCGACCTCCCGTCGAAAGCGGAACTGCTCGAGCGGCGCGGCTTCCACGTGCACCACGGAGGGCGCCATGAGCTGGACCACGCGACGGTAGATGCCCAGCTGGCGATCGAGGATTTCCACGTCGCGATGCAATTCCTCGAACAACCGCTGCCGCTGCTGGGCGTCGATCGGAGCCGGTTCGAACACTTGCCCCGTCGCCGGCCGGGGGGCGACGGCGAGCAGCACGAGCAGCGCGGCGCTGGCGACAGTTCGGAGAGCGCCGTCCGGCCGAAGCCTCGACCGACACGGCGGGACGACGAGGCGGCGGCCGCCGCTCGGCGGCGCGACGAACAAACGGCGGGCGGTCGAACTGAAAAGTGCCATGTCCCTCGCCTTGTCCGCGCGCGAAGCCGCTCGCGAGCCGATCGGGCCCGGAGCAGCTTGATCGCCGCCGCCCGCGAAAACCGGCCCGGCCGCGCCTCCGAGGGCGGCGCGGCGGTTGACGTCGACGCTGCTCATGAGAAGCCGCAGTGGGGGAGCTTGACGGATCCTCGCGCCGCAAAGAAATCGATGCCGCGGCTCGTCACGGAGGAAAAAGCCGGAGGCGCAAGGCGAGCGGCGGCCCAGGGACGGCGCATGGATCGACCGGAGGCCGCCCACGCGAGCAACGGCGGCCGGACTCATCGACGCCGCGACCGTCAGCGATCGGAGCCGTGCCGTGCGGTCGGGGGGATCGCCCCAGACGCGTCAGGAGGTCTCGAGATCGCTGTACGAGACGTCGATGTCGGCTCCGGCGTCGACGGGGCGACCCCAGTCTCCCGACGAGTATCCGCCGCCGGTTTCCGCCGCCCGCTGGCAGTCGATGCAGTTCGTGGCGTAGGGCAGGGCGTTCAACCGCGCCAGAGGGATTTTCCCGCCGCAGTAGTCGCACTGGCCGTAGGTTCCGGCCTTGATCCGCTCCAGGGCGATCTCGATGTTCGCCAACTCGCGGCTCTCCACCTCGGCCAGCTTGGAACTGATCTCGTCCTGGGCGGCGTCGAGGGCGAAATCGACCACGTCGCCCCCGATCTGGTCACGCAGGCACTTCAACATGCTCAGATCGCCCGCCAACGCCTTGCGAAGCGCGTCGCGCCGCTTCAACAGCAGGTCTCTCAGCTTGAGAATCGAATCTTTCCGTGCCATGGTATCGTTGCCTTCCAGGGTTGCGGCCCAGCGGCGAGAGAGCGTCGAGCGAGTCAAGCCATGCGGACGACCGCTGCCGTCGACGCACGCCGTGCGAGCAACCCTTCGAACGGCATCCCGCGACTTGCGAGCATGCTCACTCCCCAGGCGACTCTCTCCCGGTAACGCCAGAGCCTCGCGGCTGCCAGTGCCTCGCGGCTGCCAGAGCCTCGTGGTTGATGACCCCCAAATTGTGCTTGTCGTTGTCCTGGAGCGAACGCTTTCCTCGTGCGGCATGGCCTTGCCGGCAACTTCCGCCGACAAAGGCGAGCGGACGCCTCTCGGCGTTCGCCACGGTTCCCAACCCGAATCGTCCCGCCAGGACCGTTCCGCGCCCGGGCGGCTCGGCCACGGGAGGCAAGGCGAAAGCCGCCTCGCTTGGGCGTCGTCTGCCGAAGCCGGCAAGGGGACGCACATCCCGCACCGTAACTATAGTACGCACTTCGCAGGAAAAAGGTCGCGCTGGCGATCTCGGTCGCCAAACGCCTCGGGCCGCCTCGGGCGGCCCGACGCAAGCCGTTCCGCCGCAGGCAGTTGCAAGGGTCGCTGGGCGCGGAGGGCCGCGAAGGAACGCCATTTCAGCCCACGGCCCGTCGCCGGAATGGACATTCCGTCCGCTGGTACGGGCCCGCGCCTCCGCGCCGTTCGCCTCGCACCGCGTGGCAGGTCGATCATCGACGCCTGCCGCCTCGGCACTTCAGGAAAACCGCAGCGATGGCAACGTTTTTATCGGCTGTGACCTGTACCGGACGGAGTCGGCGCCACTGGCGGGAGCAGGCGTCGCAGGCCGGCGAGCGTGACGTAGGCTTGTCCAAGCTCCGTTCCCATGCCTGAGATCCCGCCGCGACGCCTGCGTCGTTCGGGTCCGGCGGGCGCTGGGAGCGGCCCAAGGACAACCCGTCGTACGCGTCTCAGGTCTGGTCGATGAGCATCTTCCCAGTGCAGGAATTTCCTGCTTCGGCGCCGTTGGGCGGT
>Ga0169931_10013590_pt1 | contig 11105 bp, 9 predicted proteins | sample Kivu_15m_20L_FD_129675 | JGI IMG/M metagenome (GOLD analysis project Ga0169931, IMG submission 129675) | Freshwater microbial communities from Lake Kivu, Western Province, Rwanda to study Microbial Dark Matter (Phase II) - Kivu_15m_20L... | ecosystem: Environmental > Aquatic > Freshwater > Lake ... | reverse complement strand
TGCCCGCGAGCGGCGTGGTGAGCGCGGCCATCACGGCTTCGACTTCCGCCGGCGTCATCCCGGCCAGCGTCTCGCGAAACACCGTCGCCCGCGCGGAGCTGTCGAAGCCGGGCACGCCGAAGACCTGCGATAGAGCGGGCGCCATGCCGCCCGATTCCGCAGTTGCGGCAATGGGAACAGCGGCGGCGGGCGCGGGATTTCCGGCGGGCGCGTCGTTCAACGCGAACTCAACCGTCACGGAATGCGGGCCGTCAGCCTGTGCGCGCGGCGTTTGGCCGGCTTCGAGCGCGAAGTTCAGCGTGAGGCGGACGCGCTCCGGCTGCGCGGGCACGCCGGCGGCGGCGCAGCCCCGGTTCACTTCCTTCAGCACGGCGGCGATGGCTTCGTTCAGCGGTTGCATCGCGGGGAGGTTAGCAGCCCCGGCAAGGGGTTGCCTCCGAAAGCCGCGCGGTTATCCTCCGCCCATGAGCGACAATGACTGGCAGGCGGAGTTCCGCCGCGTGTGGGACCGCGCGGAGAAGGCATGGCACGCAGGGCGCAAGACGCCCGGCACGATGTTCAGCGCGGAGGACAAGGCCTTCCTCGCGGGCCTCGGCTGCACGGCGCAGGAACTGTTCGACTTCGTGGACGACTGCCAGCGCTACAACGGCGATCCCGACTTCGCCACCACGTTGGCCGTCACCGCCATCCGGCGCGACTACTTCTTCAACGCGCTCGGCGGCAAACCGGCGGCGCGCAAGGCGACGATGGAGAGCCTGCCCGCGAAGTCCGCCGAGGTGGACGGCATCGCCTGGCTGCCCCGGCTGATCGTGAAGGCCCGGCTCAAGCTGCGCGGTGAAATGCCCGACGACCTCATGTATGGCTGCGCGGGCGACCGGCCGTTTCTGCGCCGGATGAACATGAACCTCCCGCAGTTCCTCGAACTCGTGCGCGACAGCGGCGACGACGACCGCCGCATCGTCAACGCGGTGAAGCAGGCAGCGGGGATCAAGTAGCCGCGCACACGCAGCGGTAAGGGGGAAACCACGAATGGACACGAAGCCACACGAATGGGAAGGGATGTGGAGCACGATGACTTGTTAGGCCGCGTTGCCACCATGCACGAAGTCCGATTCACCACCACCGACATTGACGAGGAAGGGGGGCGCTTGCTCTCACACACGCGTGCGAATCACGTCGCAAGTCTTGTTGACTTCTTCCTTGGCCGAGTTGGGCAGTATCTATTCGGCGTCTTCCCACCGCGGGAGTATCTAAACGACTTCACCCAGCTTGGCAGCATAGACGGTAAGTTTGAGGGTCGGCTCGTTCTCTTTGAGTGGCAGCCTTGTGAGCTTTCAGAGGCAGATTATGCGGAGCTTGCCCAAGCGGTGCGCCAGTTACCGGGACAGCCGTTCGAGGTGGTTGAGTTGCCAGACACCGTAAAGACAAAGGCGGACTTTGTGCACTGGGCGTTTGTCCGAGCGCTTGACCGTCAGGAGAAGGAGCTTAATCCGTGACACCCATGCGATCACACCGCCGGTAAAACCCGGATCGCCTCGTCAACCTCCGCTTTCGCTCCGGGGTGAAACTGGTGCGTCACTTCGCCAGCAGGCGTTCGATCCGCCGATACACCTGCGCCGCCGGGATGGGCCTGACCTTGCCGGAACGCACCTCGTCACGGCGGCGCAGGGCTTCGCTGGTCCACTGCGGTTCCGCGTCGCCTTCCTCCAGGCTGGCGATCAGCCGTTCGGCGAGATAGGCGCGGTCCTTCGTCGGGAGTTGCTCCACCGTGGTCGCGATTTCCTTCAGCACAGCGGTCATGGGGCGAACATATCGGGGCTGATTCCGAAGACAAACAGAAAGGTGGTCGCGCCGGCCCCGGCTACAGTTTCGCCAGCTCCGGCCACAGCAGGGCGCTCATCCGCATGCCGGCGCGGAAGCAGTCGAGGTCGAACTTCTCGTTCGGTGAATGCGCGTTGTCGTCCGGCAGCGACAGGCCGAGCAGCAGCGTCTCGACGCCGAGGATGCGCTTGAAGTCGTTCACGATGGGGATCGAGCCGCCCTCGCGCATGAGCACCGGCTCGCAGCCGAACGCGTCCCGCAGCGCGCGCAGCGCGGCCTGCGCGCGCGGGCTGTCGGGCTGCACCAGATACGGCTCGCCCGCGTGCCCGGCGTCCACGGTCAGCTTGCAGCCCGGCGGGCAGAGCTTCCTCAAGTGCGCAACCACGAGGCGCTGCACCTTGTGCGGGTCCATGTTGGGCACGAGGCGGAAGGTGAGCTTTGCGCGCGCCCACGCGGGCACGATGGTCTTGCTGCCCTCGCCCTGGTAGCCGCTGGTCAGGCCGTTGATCTCGCACGTCGGCCGCGCGGTGCGGCGTTCGGTGCTGGTGAAGCCCTGCTCGCCGAACAGCGCCGGCGCGCCGACGAGCTTGCGGAAGGACTCCTCATTGCCGGGGAGCTTCCTGAGCATCGCACGCTCGTATTTCGAGAGCGGCGCGACGTCGTCGTAGAAGCCGGGGATGTTCACTCGGCCGCGCTTGTCCCGCAGCGATGCGAGCATCTGCGCGAGCGCCATCGCCGGGTTGTTCACCGCGCCGCCGAACAGGCCGGAGTGCAGGTCGCGGTTCGGCCCGTCGAGGCGGATTTCCACCGCGAAGATGCCGCGCAACGCGTAGGTGAGCGCCGGGTGGCGCTTGCTGGGCAGGCCGTTGTCCGAGATGACGAAGGCTTCGCAGCGCAAATCCTTCTTCCGCGCGCGGAGGAAGGGCGCGAGGTTCTCGCAGCCGATTTCCTCCTCGCCCTCGATGAGGAACGTGAGGTCGCAGGGCAGCTCCGTGCCGGTCTTGAGGAACGCCTCGACCGCTTTCAAGTGGGCGAAGTGCTGGCCCTTGTTGTCGCAGGAGCCGCGCGCGAAGAGGCTGCGGCCCTCGATGCGCGGCTCGAACGGCGGCGACTTCCACAACTCCAGCGGCTCGGGCGGCTGCACGTCGTAGTGGCCATAGACGACGTAGTGCGGCCGGCGCGAGCCCGCGCGGCGCGGCGTGCGGGCGAGCACGATGGGGTTGCCGGCGGTGGGGCAGACCTCGACTTCGAGGCCGAGGCCGCGCGCGTGGTCGGCGATCCATCCGGCGCAGCGTTCGAGGTCGGGCTTGTGTTGCGGCTGGGCGGAGACGCTGGGGAAGCGGAGGTAGTCGCAGAGTTCGCGGAGGAAGCGCGCTTCGTTCGCGGCGAGGTAGTCGAGGACCGGTTGCATGGGGGAAAGGAAAGCGGAGCCGCGCCGGGAAGGCAATGACGAGGCGAACGGATCGGAGGCACCTTGCGGTTGCTTTATGCCCGTGCGTCCGGCAATCATCCGCGCGCTGCTTCCGTCGCAAACCGCTTCCTGCGGCGGCGTTTTCCCGCAGGAGCCGGCCGGCGCGCGCTTGAACGCGGGCGGGGCGGCATTGTCTGTGTGGGCATGAGTGAAATTCGGCCATCGTCCCAACCCTTGGGCCGCACGGCGGGCCTCGCGCTCGCGTTCGTGGCGGCGACGTTGCTCACCGTCCACGCCCAGACCGCCGACGTGCGGCGCGACGCCACCGTCAGCGCCGTCGAACGCGCCATGCCCAGCGTCGTGAACATCGCCACCACGACGGTCGTGGACAACACCGACCCGTTCTTCCGCTGGCGCGCGGAATTCTTCGGCTACCGCGTGCAGCCGCAACTGGCGGAAGTCCCGTCGAGCGTCGGCTCGGGCGTCATCATGGACGAGAGCGGCTACGTGCTGACCAACGAGCACGTCGTCAAGGGCGCGAACCGCATCTGGGTCAAGCTCATGGACGGCCGCGAGATCGAAGCCGAGCGCGTGACCGGCACGACGAAGACGGACGTGGCGCTGCTCCGCATCAAGGCGAAGGAGGGTGAAAAGTTCACGGCCGTCCGCTTCGCGGCGGACGACGATTTGCTGCTCGGCGAAACGGTCATCACGCTGGGCAATCCCTTCGGCCTCGGCGGTTCGGTGAGCAAGGGCATCCTCAGCTCGAAGTCCCGCCGGCCCGCGCGCGAGGACAGCCCGCTGGACATCGCGGACTGGCTCCAGACCGATGCCGCCATCAACCCCGGCAACTCCGGCGGCCCGCTCATCAACCTGCGCGGCGAACTCATCGGCCTGAACGTCGCCGTGTTCCGCGAGGGGCAGGGCATCGGCTTCGCCATCCCCATCAAGCGCGTGAACGAGGCGATTTCGCGCTACTTCACGCCGGAAGGGACGAAGGCGCTGTGGTTCGGCGCGCGCGTGCGTTCGGGCGCGAGCCTGCTGGAAGTCACCGCCGTCGAGGCCGCCAGCCCGGCGGACAAGGGCGGACTGCGCGCGGGCGACACCATCCTCCAGGTCGCCGGCAAGACGCCGCGCAACTTCATCGAGTTCATGCGCGAGCTGAACGCCGCCGGCGCGGACAAACCGGTGGCGTTCCTCATCCGCCGCGCGGGCGCGCAGCAGACCTTGTCCGTGCGGCTCACGCCCGAGCGCGATTTCTTCAACGCCGACCTGGTCCGGCAGCGGCTCGGCCTCCAGGTGCAGGAGCTGTCGCGCGAGCTGGCGGCGAACATGGGCTTTCCGTTCTACGGCGGCTTCGTGGTCGTGGACGTGGACAAGGATTCGCCCGCCGCCGAGGCGCGGATGGAAAAGTATTTTGTCGTGCGCGGCGTGGACAACCAGCCCGCCCGCGACCTCGTGGAGCTGGGCCGCGCCTTGCACGCGAAGAAGCCGGGCGACACCGCGCGGCTCAACGTCATCGCGCCGCCCAAGCGCGGAAGCTTCGGCGGCTTCCGCGAAGGCAGCGTGCCGGTGAAACTGAAATGAGCACCACCCCGATGATCGAGGTCGAGAGCCTCACGAAGCGCTACGGCGGCCGCGCGGCGGTGCGTGACCTGACCTTCACGGTGCAGCGCGGCGAGATCGTCGGGTTCCTCGGGCAAAACGGCGCGGGCAAGACCACCACGATGCGGATGCTCTCGTGCTTCATGCCGGCGACCAGTGGCACCGCGCGGGTGGCGGGCTTCGACGTGTTCACGCAGGCGGACGAGGTGCGCCGGCGTATTGGCTACATGCCGGAGGGCAACCCGCTGCACCTTGACATGCGCGTGCGCGAATACCTCAAGTTCCGCGCGCGGCTCAAGGGCCTCAGCGTCGCCCGCAGCCGTGAGCGCGTGGACATCGTCACCGAGCAGTGCGGCCTCGGCGAGGTGGCGGGCAAGGTCATCGGCACGCTTTCCGGCGGCTACCGGCAGCGCGTCGGCCTGGCGGACGCGCTGGTGCATGAGCCGGAACTCATCATCCTCGACGAGCCGACCAAGAACCTCGACGCGCACCTCACCCGCGCCGTGCGCCAGCTCATCAAGGACGTGAGCAAGGACCGCACGGTGTTCATCTCGTCGCACCTGCTGCCCGAGGTGGAACTGACCTGCACGCGCGTCATCATCATCCACCAAGGCGCGATCCGGGAGAGCGGCACGCTGGACGAGTTGCAGCGCAAGATGAGCGCCGGCCAGCAGATCATCGCCGAACTGGCCGCGCCGGTGCCGGACCTGCGCGAGGCGTGGGAGCACATGGCCGAGATCGAGCACTTCGACATCGCGGCGGCGGAGGGCAATTTCCACCGCTGCTCGCTGACCCCGCGCGCCGGCCTGGACCTGCGGCCGAAGATTTTCGAGCTGGCCAAGGCGCGCGGCTGGCAGCTCCGCGAGCTGACGCGCGCGCGGCATTCGCTGGAGGACATCTTTGTGCATGTCACGAAACGGGAGCAGGACGAGCCGTGAAAACCCAGTGTGACAAGTGGCGGGTGGCAGGTGGCAAGGGCGTGCGCCGCGGCCCAGTCGCAACCTGCCACCCGTGGCCCCCTTGTCACCTGTCACCCGCCACCTGTCACTCCTGATGCAACCCTTCCTCACTCTCGTGCGCCGCGAGCTGGGCATCTGCTACGTCTCGCTCATCGGCTATGTCATCATCGCGGCGATGCAGTTCCTGCTGGGCCTGAGCTTCGTCATCGTCCTGCGGGCGCTGGTGAACAAGCCGTTCGACACGCCGGTGACGGAGGCGTTCTTCAACAACGGCCTGTTCTGGCTCGTGATGCTGCTGGCCCCGCCCATCATCACGATGCGGACGTTCGCGCTCGAAAAATCCTCCGGCACCTACGAGACGCTGATGACCGCGCCCGTGGGCGACGCGCAGGTGGTGCTGGCCAAGTTCACCGGCGCGCTGTGCTTCTTCATGTCCGCGTGGCTGCCGCTGCTGGCGTATCCGTTCCTGCTCCGGCGCTTCTCCGTGGACCTCTCGCAGGTGGACACCGGCGCGCTGGGCGGGACGTTCGTCGGCATCTTCCTGTTCGGCGCGCTCTACATCTCGCTGGGCTGCTTCGCCTCGTCGCTCACGCGCAACCAGATCATCGCGGCGATGAACGCCTTCGTCATCGGCCTGGGGCTGTTCCTGCTGGGCTACCTCACGCACATCCTGCCGCCCAAGCCCGGCTGGCAGAGCGTTGCGCTGCAGCACGTCTCGATGATCGAGCACATGAAGGACTTCACGCGCGGCACGGTGGACACGCGGCAGGTGGTCTTCTACGTGAGCCTGACCGCGCTGTTCCTGTTCCTCACGCTGAAGGTGGTGGAAAGCCGGCGATGGAAATGACCCCCATGCCTGACGACTCCGACAATCCCCCGCCCAGCTTCTCCGCCGCGCGCAAGTTCGGCACGGGCTTCGGCGTGCTCGTGGGCGTCGCGGCCCTGGTCGCCATTGTGGCGATGGCAAACTTCCTCGCCACCCGCCACTTTCGCCGCGTGCCGCTCTCCGAGGATCGCGTGCCGCCGCTGGCGCCCGTCACGCTCCAGGTGCTCGGCGCGCTCACCAACGATCTGCACGTCACGCTCTTCTTCGATCCCGACGAGACGCTTTACGCGCCCATCCTTCAGGCCCTCCGGCAATACGCCGCCGCCAGCCCGCGCGTCAAAATCTCCACCGTCAACTACCTCACCGAACCCGCCGAGGCCGAGCGCGTGAAGCTCGCGCACCGGCTGCCGCCCAACACCAAGGACGTCGTCATCTTCGCCCTCGGCGAGCGCAGCCGCATCGTGCGGCAGGGCGAGCTGTCCGAGTTCGACACCAGCCAGTTGCTCGCCGGCAAAAGCCAGGCCGTGCGGCGCAAGTCCTTCACGGGGGAGTCCTTCTTCACCTCGGCCATCATCACGCTGATGGAGAACCGCAGGCTCCACGCCTACTACCTGCGCGGCCACAAGGAGCACGATCCCACCACCGCCGTCACGCCCACCGGCTACGGCAAGTTCATCGAGCTGATCCAGCGCGGCTACGGGCTGACGCCCTTCGAGCTGACCCTGGGCGGCACCAACGAGGTGCCCGCCGACTGCAGCCTGCTCGTCGTCGCCGGGCCGTTCACGCCGCTGCACGCGGACGAGGTCAACCAGTTCAACAACTATCTCAGCCGGGGCGGGCGGGCGCTGGTGCTGCTCCCGCAGAACAGCAACGCCGGCCTCGAACTCCTCCTGCGCGCGTGGGGTGTCGAGCTGGGCGACGACCTCGTGACCGACGCGCAGGGCGCGCGCGACGGCAGCTATCTCATCCTGAGCCACTACGGCGACCACGAGATCACGCGGCCCTTCGGCAACACGCAGGGCGGCCTCGTGTTCGCCGCGCCGCGCTCGGTCACGCCCCGCGCGCCCACCGGCCAGGGTTCGGATGCGCCGCAGGTCAAGCCGCTGGTCGCCACCTCGCCGGCCGGCAAGGCCATCGGCCGCCGCGCCAACCGGCAGTTCGATCCGCGCGAGGACCGGGCGGGCACGATTCCGGTGGCGGTCGCCGTCGAGCGCGGCGGCTTGCGCAGCATCGAGGGCGGCTCCACGCGCATGGTCGTCGTGGGCGAGTCCTTCTTCCTCGGCAACACCATGATGGAAAACGCGGCCAACCGCGACTTCGCCGCCAACGCGGTGAACTGGCTGGTGGACCGGCCCCGGCTCGTGGGCGTGGCCCCGCGCCCCGTGACTGAATACCTGTTCAACATGAGTGACGCGCAGATGCGCTCGGTGCAATGGATCCTGCTGGTGGGCGTGCCGGGGGCGATCCTCGGTTTCGGCCTGCTCGTGTGGTTCCGGCGGCAGATGTGAGGGGATGAACATGAGCAGCGCGAACACAACTCGGGTGAAGCGTGGTGTGTGGTGCGTGGTGCGTGGAAAGCGCCGCGCGCACGCACGGCTGCGGTTCGGTTCACGCACCACGCGCCACGCACCACGTCCCGCATGAACTCCACCCTGAACAAGCTGCTCGTGGTCGTGGCGCTCGCGCTGTTCGCGTTCATCGTGGTCACCGAGACACGCCGGCCCGCCGGCCCGCCGCCCACGCCCACTGACGCGCCCATGGTTCCGCGCCTCCGCCCGGCCACGGTCACGCGCGTCGAGCTGACCCGCACGAACCTCGCCGTGCAGGCCGAATTTCAGGCCGGCCAATGGCGGCTGACCCAGCCGTTGAGCTACCCCGCCAACTCGCTCCTGCTCAAGACGCTGCTCGATGTCTGCGCTCGCCTGCGTCCGCAGCTCATCATCCCGGCGGAGCAGGTGAAGTCCCTGGCCGACTTCGGCCTCGACCCGCCGCAGGCCACGCTCCGGTTTCACCAGGGCGACGCACCGGTCGAGCTGCGCATCGGCGCGCGCACGCCGGTGAACCACCAGCTCTACGTGCAGGTCGCCGGCACGCCGCACGTCGCGGTGACGGACGCGAACCTGCTGGAGTTCCTGCCGCAAACGGCCGACGACTGGCGCGACCGGCAGTTGCTTTCGCTGGCCGGGGTGAAGTTCGACCGGATCAACCTGCTGCGCACCGGCGCGCGCGAGCTGCGCTTCCAGCGCAACCCCACCAACGGCCTCTGGCACATCGCCGCGCCCACGCCGCCCCGGCGCGCGAACTCCGCGCGGCTCGACGAGCTGCTCGCCCTGCTGGCCCGCTGGCCGGTGCAGCAGTTTGTCAGCGACCACCCCGCCGCCGACCTCGAGCCGTTCGGCCTCGCGCCGCCGGAGACGGAGATCGCCTTCGGCCTCGGCACCAACGACGCGCTCGTCGTCCAGTTCGGCCGCAGCCCGACCAACCAGCCGGGCCTGGTCTTCGCGCGGAACCTCGCCACCACGAACATCACGCTCATCGCCGCCGAGCTGCTGGCCGCCCTGCGCGCGCCGGTCTGGGAGTTCTCCGAACACCGGCTGCTGGATTCGCTCGCGCCCGGCCAGTTCGACGCCATCGAGGTGCGCGGCCGCGAGACCTTCACCCTCCGCCGCCAGACCAACGGCGCGACCAACGCGCTCTGGGTGGCCGACGATCCGCTCAAGACGCCGGCCGACCCGCAGCTCATGCAGAGTTTTCTGCTGAACCTGGAAACCCTCGAGGCCCGCGAGCTGGAGAAGGAGGTCGTCACTGACTTCGCCCCCTACGGACTGGCCGCCGGCGCGCGCTCCGTCAGCCTGCTGCAAGCCACGACCAACGCGGCGGGCGCGCCCACCAACCGGCTCGTCGCCCGGTTGGATTTCGGCGCGGTCTCGAACCTCCCGCCGGACCGGCTCTACGTGCGGCGGCACGACGAGAGCGCCGTCTATGTCGCGCCACGCGGCGATGTGGAAAGCCTCGCGTGGTCGTTGTGGCAGTTGCAGGACCGCGCGGTGTGGAGCTTCGCCTCGAACCAGGTGGCCGCCGTGACCGTGGAGTTCGACGGCCGGTCGCGCCGGCTCGCGCGCGCCGCCGACGGGCGCTGGAGCGAGGGCGGCCAGCCGGTGGACGACGTGCGCAACGTCGCGCTGGACGAGACGATGTTCCGCCTCGGCCGGCTGCGCGCCGAGCAGTGGGTCCACCTCGGCGCGGACCGCCTCCCCCTTTACGGCATTTCGGAGACGCGCCACCGCGTGACCGTGGAACTGGCCGGCCCGCCCGCCCGCACCAACGTGGTCACCCTGGGTTTCATGCCGCAGGGCCGGAACCCCTGGGCCGCCGTCACCGATCCGCGCACGCGCCAGCCGCTGGTCTTCGAGTTTCCCCGCGTGCTGTTCATGGACTACATCGTCCCGTATCTCAGCCCGTCCAAGTGATGCTGATGAATGAAGAAATTCTTCCGAAGCCCGGGAGAGCCACTGGGATTGCTCCCTCTCCCTTTGCAGAGCAAGGGGAGAGGGCCGGGGTGAGGGGTTGCGTCCGGGCACAAGCAGCCGCACCCCTCATCCGGCCTCCGGCCACCTTCTCCCCTCGCTCCGCGAAGGGAGAAGGCCCGGTGCCCTGATGAGCCATGAGCGAGGCCCCGCTCCAACGCAAACGCTGGACCTTCTGGCGCGTCTGCCGCGTCGGGTTCCGCTGCGTGCGCATCGCGGCGTGGCTGCTCGTGCTGGCGGTGGTGGTCGCGTTCCTCTGGTTCAACCAGCGCGGCGTGCCGGACTTCGTGAAGCACCCCGTGCTCGCGGAGCTGAAGGCGCGCGGCTTTGACCTGGAGTTCGAGCGCCTCCGCTGGCAGTGGTTCCGGGGCCTGGTGGCCGAGGGCATCTCCGTGGCGAAGTCCGGCGACGCCACCGGCCCGCACTTCGCCGCCGCCGAGGCCGAACTGCGGCTCGACCACGACGCGCTGAAGCGCTTCGAGTTCATCGTCACCGGTGTCGCGCTCCGGCAGGGCGAGCTGACGTGGACGGTCGCCCCAACCAACCTTGCGCCCCGCACGCTCACCGTCACCAACCTCTCCACCGCGCTGAACTTCCTCCCCGGCGACGTGTGGGAACTCCCGCAGCTAACCGCCACCGTGCAGGGCATCCAGATGAAGGTCAGCGCCGTCGTGACCAATGCCGCCGCGCTGCGGAAACGCCCGGCAAAAAAGGAGCCGGCCGCGCCGGGCGCCAAGCCGCCCAGGCCGGGCGCGGAGGAAATCCTCCACCGCGTGCTCACCGAACTGGCCCGCTTGCAGTTCGCCGTGCCGCCGGAAATCGAGTTGGCCCTCCGCGCCGACGCGAAACAGGAGCACGGCCTGCAAGCCGACTTGAAGGTGAAGGCGCTGGATGTCCGCACGCCCTGGGGCGGCGGGCGGAACGCGAACTTCTCCGCGCGCATCCTCCAGCCGCCC
>Ga0169931_10013588_pt1 | contig 11105 bp, 10 predicted proteins | sample Kivu_15m_20L_FD_129675 | JGI IMG/M metagenome (GOLD analysis project Ga0169931, IMG submission 129675) | Freshwater microbial communities from Lake Kivu, Western Province, Rwanda to study Microbial Dark Matter (Phase II) - Kivu_15m_20L... | ecosystem: Environmental > Aquatic > Freshwater > Lake... | reverse complement strand
TGAGATCGAGGAACAGTCGAATGACCTGCTACGTGACGCTAACTCGCGCATTGAGGAGCGTCGCCAAGAAGAGTTGCGACGGCAGGAAGAGCAACGACGGCTGGAGGCCGAGGCGCAATCGCAAGAAATTTTTGAACGCCGGAGGGTGAATACTCATACGCTTCTTGCCACGCGGGCTTGCGTCGGGTGTGACCTTCAGGGGGTAGATTTTTCACGCATTAATCTCGATGGGGTGAATCTTCGGAACGCAGACCTCACTGGGGCGGTGATTGAATCTGCACGGCTGGTTGGTGCAAATCTCGCGGGGGCGACTCTCGATAGGGTCAACCTGAGCGACTCGAATATATCGAGGGCGAACTTCTCAGAAGCACGGATGGAACAGGCCGACCTAAGGCGGGTGAACGGCGAGGGAGCTGTGTTTCGAGCCGCACGGGTTGTTAGATCGAACCTTGGAAGCGCCATCTTATACGGCAGCGACTTTGTCGGTGCGGATCTTACGAATGCGGATTTGGGAGCTGCCAAATTTAAGGGTGCCAACCTTGAGATGGCCAACCTTGACGGCACTTTTACCTTCTTTACGTCCTTCCAAGATGCTCGTATGCCGAACGGATTTAAGCGCTAGCCGTTGGATGCTAGCGCTCAGCCTTGGGGTGCTTTTACCAAACGACCATAGGTTTGTTTACTACCAACGAGGTTTTCTATGAATCCCTTACGACAGCTCAGCAACATCGTGTCACTTATGATCGCGCTCCTTGTGATCGGGTGGTTTGGGCTTACCTGCTTTAAGGCGGGATGGTATGCCCGCAATCAGCCAGTAGTCAGCCCGATTCTGTTGAAGTTCCTCGATTCCCAACAACCGTCCAAGGAGGGATAGACGCCGCCCCGCATACCCCTATAGCCCGCGACACATCTCCTTACAATTACGTGCCGTCCTATGACAAAATCCCCTTTATCGGTTGCCAGCGACCCTTCAGAGAATCGCATTGTGCAAGAGGTAGCAGAGGTACTAGCGCTTCTGCTTGAGGAGCAGCGCAGCCTTCGCATCGAAATGGAGGCGCTACGTCAGGAAGTAGTGGAGCTAAAGGTGGCCCATTACGTTGCCATGGAACTTATCCTCATTCATGGCAGTGGCCTCTCTCCTGAGGAGGCCCATGAGGCAATGGTAGAACTCTTTGCCGACAAGGAGGGGGGGGAATGACCGCCTCTGTCAAGGTGGTACATGCTGGCTCTGGCTATGACCACTACCTCACCAATGATGTGTTGTACTACACAGGCCGAGAAGACCAGGAAGGCGAGCGGACGGTAGTAGGAGCCTTTGATGGAGAAGGGGCCGCGGTCCTTGGTCTTTCAGGGGATCATGTCTATGCAGATGACGATCGAGTGAAGGCTCTGATGAAGGGCCTTCATCCTCAGGACTGGTCGCCGATGCGCAGAAGCGTCAGTAGCCGTTCTATCCGCAACAAAGTGTATAAGCCTGTCATCGCGGTCGATATTGTTGGATCACCACCACCTGACGTTACGGCACTCTACGGCGCTGGAAATCATCAAACAAAGGAACGCATTCAGAAGGCGATCGATCTTGCTAACCTTGCGTTGCGACAGCATACTGAACGCACCTTTTGCTTTACCCGTACCGGTGCGGGGGGGCGAACCAAAGAAGAGGCAAAGGCGATATGGGCCTCCTTTCCTCATATTGAAGACCGCGCAGGGATGCCCCAGCCGCACGTTCACAATCTTCTCTTTACAACAGTGCACCGTAAGGACGGGAAATGGGGAGCAGCTGACCTTCGGCCCTTACTAAAGCGAGAGACAATTTTTGAACTAGGTCAGGTGTATCGGAACGCTCTCCGTACTCAGCTCTCCGTTGAGTTTGAAGGCTCCCATCTTCAGTTCCCCAAAGAACAGATAACGAATGGCTACAGCTTTTCGATCAGGGGGTCCCAAGGGGAGGCCATACCGAAGGGATTGACGAAACGGTATAGCCCACGGAGTGAGGCTATTTGGGAGGCATTACAGGATGTCCCGACACCGAGTGCAGCAGAGGTTCAGAAAGCCGTACTTACGACGAGGCCGAAGAAGCCTCCGCAAGTGAGCCAACAGTCCCGCGTGCAGGACTGGCGGAGGATTGCGAAGGAGGAGTTTGGCTTCACCACCGAAGCATTTTTAGAGCGCTCCCGCTCACACTATATCGAGCAGATGACCGATAGCGGGATCTTTGTCGCCGGAGCTAACCAAGCGTATGTGAAGGACGAGCGCCAAAAGTCCGGTCAGCAGAGACCGTTGCCTAAGCGAGTACCGACTCAAGAACGTCGTGATCCTCCGTCGTGGCAGAGGAAGGCGGCCAAGAAATCGGGGGCGCTCAGACGGCGGATTGCGGGCATGGGACGTGGCACCCAACGACTTGTGCCTGGGGAGGGTCAGGCGAAGAGCGAGAAGGCATCGCGCAAGCCCCCCAGGCCAGTGTCGATACGAGGGCACATTGGGGCGATTAAAGATCGCTTCGGAGCTGGGTTATTCAGGCGTCATTATTCCTATGCGGCTGCGGTTGAGGAGGCCCAGGCCGATGCTCGAAGGCGCGCACGTCGGTTTCGAGCGAAGATGCGCTTTCTCTACCTGACGTATCAGATCGACCACTCGACCTACCAGAGTTACATGCGTCCGCCTAGGAAGCAGTCGAAGACGTTGATTGAGCTTAAGTACTGGACGGGGCAGATCGGCCAGGGGGAGCGGCTCTTCCTTCGGGCTCATAGCGGGCATAAGTTACCGACACGCGGGGTGCCAAAAAGCAGAATGGCGATCAATTTTAGCTACGCGACGGGGCAGATTACCCGATCACAGCAGCTCTTGCTGCTCAACAAGCATGGGCACATCAAGGAACGTTCACCGGAGATTCGGGTTAGACGGCCACATCGACGTACCTACGAATAGTTGAGGTAAATACTATGAGAAACGTTCGGCAAGCATACCGAGGGATATCCACCCCCTTTGGGGAGTGGTGGAAAGAGACTGGTAGCAGCATGGGTGCTTGGGGAATGAGGATTTTCACCATTCTGGTTTCGCTGCTGCGGGGACTAGATCGGACTATTACACGGACTATCGGCGACTTCCTTAAGGTCATAAACAGGCCTCTTGCTGTCGCTGTCGGGTTCGGGGCGGGTTATGTCTATGGGCCACAAGTGGCCATCTACATCGATCAGTGGACCGCCACGATCCTCCTCGAGGGAGTCCCACTCCATTGGTGGGAGGTAGGTATGCGTTGGCTGAGTGCACTCCTCGGGGCCATCTCTGGATGGGAAGGAGCAGATCAGTATGAGCGGCTTAGCCTGCTCCGCCGCAAACACAGTGACATCTTTGGGAAGTACCGCGAAGTGGCTCGACCAACTGGGGGGTGGTTAAGTGACCTGGTGTGGTCGTATCTGGCTGGTGTGGTGATTATAGTCGGCTCGTTCACTGCTGGGTGCCTCTTCTGGCCGATTCTTCCGTTTCTTATCTCTGATCAGTGGTGGATTGTGATCCTGCTCCTCCTCCTGTTGGCCTCAGGGTGGGAACTGGTAGCGCGTGCCATCAAGGCGGTGCTCACGGATGTGTTTAAGCCGAGGCGTATTGAGTATGAAGTGCAGAATGCAGGGGCCCTTATTCCAGCGCTAGACCGCGCACTTGTGGAGCGCAGAAGTCAACAAGAAAAGGCCAAGAGTATTAAGGACGATGAGGTAACGAGCAATGATTGGTGACTTTGTATTCCCTACGCCGAGCGAGCTATTTCGTCGGGAAACGAGGGTGGTTTCTCTTTTACCACACCGGCAAGAAGTGGCGGCGTACCAACCACCCAAAGGGCCTCCGATTTCGCTCGCTGGCCATCGGGTGGGGCTCGATGAACTGGGCCACGTTGCGGTGATTGGCACCAATGGCGCTGGGAAGAACCTTACGATGGGTCCCACCCTTGGCTCGCTCATTGCAGCAGTACGCCACGATCCGAGCCGACGATTACTTGTGCTGGAGGCTAAGGAAGACGGGCTTCGGGCGATCCAGGGGTCGGGAGTACCGTATGCACTGATGACCTTCACCTATAGCGAGGGTAAGACCTGGGAGATAGGCCGTGATCATGGCTCTCCACAGCTTATTTCCCAATTGGGGTATAGTCCGTTTCCCGAGATGGATGGTCAAAACGCATTCTTTCGCAACGCAGCTCGGGCGCTCTTTATCGCGGGTGCCATCTCGATTCATACGGTAACTCGGGGTGCCTGGGGACTCGATGACCTGGTAAACATTAGTCTCACTGATTCTGAAACGCTCAAGGCGGTTCTTCGCCATAGTGTGCCAGGGCAGTGGGTGCTCAATACCCTCTTTGAGGGGGGACAGGACGAGGAAGGTCTTACGAAGATTCGATCTGAGGCGATGTCGAGGCTCTGGCCCCTCATCGTTCCGGCAGCAAAGTATCAGTACTCAGGCCCTGGGATTAGCTTGGTGGATTTCTGGGGTGGTGGCCCCACCGAGGCCCCCATCCTAGTGGTGAAGGTTAATCCAGAGAAGTTTGACGTTGAGCGCCCGATTGTTCAATCTCTCCTTGCTCGAAGCTTCGACATCATTATGGCCTCGCCAGAAAGCGATCGAAAGGACAAGATCGTTTGGATCGATGACTTTAACTTCTATGGACGCATCCCGAAGCTAGCCGAGGCAGCAGAGCTTATTCGTGGCCGAGGAGGGCTCCTGATTACTCTGTTCCAATCTATTGAGGGACTAAAAGCAAGAGATTCTTACGGTGATAGGGCAGAGGCTATTCTCGCCAACTTTCCATGGAAGATTATGCTCCGAGCCTGCTCCCCAGAAACAGCTCGATGGTGTGCGAGTCAGTATGGCCGAGATGTGGTGCGTGAGGAGAGCTACGGGATCTCGTTCAGCCAAGGAGGCGCGAGCACACGAGAAGACCAACGCCGCATGGTTGAGAACATTGTTCACGAGCGGGCGTTTCTTACCCTCCCCCTGCCATCAGAAAAGAACGGCGTCACTCTGTACCTTACTACTCCGAAGTGGGGTGATGAACGAGCAAAGCATATTCCCTGGCGACAGCTAATTGAGCGGCACCCACCCCGCGTGGATGCAGTACGGCTTACTCCACTAACGTCCGCTTATGAACTGCCAAGTATCTGGGATGAAGAGCGGCGGAGGCTTATGACGACGGGCAGGAACAGTCCCAGGCCTGAGGTCGGGAGGAGCCGATTTGAACGGATGACCAACGCTGAGGAGACAGCGCTCATGGTTGAGATGGTCGAGGTGTTTGAGCATGAGCTTCGCGAGTGTGTGTTTGATGAGGTGATGGAAGTTATCGCCTCGATACTTTCCCAAATCAAGTAGCCCCGCTAGGAGTCGGGGTGTTTGTTTACGTCGAGTTCTAAAAGGATGTAACCCGAATGACGACCTACAATTTTGACCCAGGCCGCGAATATACGAAGCGTGAGATCGCCGAATTTACCGGACTCTCAGCCAATACGGTAACCGATAGTTTGAAAACAGCAGGGCTTTCCACCAGTAAGCGGGCCTATACCGGAAGGGAATTGCTGGAGCGGTTTGTGCTCGTTCGGCGGATGCTTGAAGCGGGCCGCAGTCATGACGAGGTACGCGCAGCATTACGTATGCGTGAAGCTCGGCAGGAAGAGCCGGAGAAACGGGTTCGTGAGCCAGCGGATGGGCTATCAACGGAGAATGCTGCTCATGCCTTTCACTCACTCGATGTTGAGATTGCTGAAGGGGTTAAAACGCTGGTGAGCGGCATCGTAGAGGAGGCCGCAAAGGACATTATGGCCTATGTACCAGCCATGGTGGCAATAGCTCTCTCGAAGGAAGCAGCTCGAGGCAGCCTCAAGGAAGGATTTCAGACTACGTTGCGCCGATACTTTGCTGAGCGACGGGCCTTAGCGTTTGACGCCATTCCTGCCCACGCAGAGGCGTTGCCTGAACCTGAAGCGGAGGAAGGGGAACTGGATGACAGTCTCTGGCATGATCGCGACGTGCCTACCACCGATACTGACACCGACATTGACATTGACACCGTCTCCGTAGTCGCTGAGAGGCTGAGTGACCATCAGGGTTCCGCAGGGGACGAGGAGGAGTAGAGTAACCGAGTGCTTTGGAGGGGGAGTGTTCGGAAAACCGTGCTGAAACTATTGATTTCTTGTTGTCAGACCCAGGGTTTACACAAAATTCTGATCAGTCTCATTCTGAACACTCTTTTTTATCACTTTCACCACACGAACGAATCACCATGAACATGTATACAGACAAGCCTCTTGGCCAAACAAATGGTCACCGTCTACCTGCGCCTGAAACCATAGGTGAGGCAGGTATAGATAATCAGTCAGCGTTTGAGCCACTTGGCTACGGTAGCCTTGGGAGTAGCTCTCCTCATGATGTGTTTTCCTTGGCAATCCAGGATCCCAATATACTTCGGGCCATTCAGGAGATTCGCCAGCAAGAACCACCACCACCACTCGTGGGTATCCTTGCACGGTCACACTTGGTGGTGTCTGGTGTAGAACTCCATGGCCCTGTTGCAAGTAGAGAGATTCGGGAGCGAGGAGCGTATACGGCGACCTTTGGAACGGTGGCCCAAGCCATTAATCTCATGCTTAGCTGGCCGTTTTTCTGTGCCATCTCCGGTCCTATCGTGGGTGCGCCGGTGGCAGTTCTCCTCTTTTTAACGTCCAATATCACCCAAAAGATGGCGGTGCGGGCACCGAGTCGCCGTAACGCCTGGGCCAGGCACGCTTTTTCTGGCTATGTAGCCGTAAGAGCGCTTCTGACAGCACTGAGTCCTCATGGCACCGCGCTTCTGCTGTTTCGGAGTGACCTTAATAATGGGCTTGCTGAAACCGTAGCGACTGAGCTTGCGAATGCCAACCTGCACTCTGACCTACAGGGTGCCAAAGAGGCAGTGCTCCTCGCTCAGGAGAAGCAGCGCGAATGTGCCGAGATGGTGAGCCGATATGAGGAGCTTAAGAACGCCCAGAACCCAGCCTATGACAGCTTCTATCGCCAGGCTTATGGCCCGTACACCCCAGAGATAGACCCGAACCAATGGGCAGCAGTTCCAACGGCGGCGTTGCCTGCTTGCCCAGCAGCCCAGAGGATGAAGATTGAAGCTGATACCCGACTCCTTAATGCCAAAGATGCGCTGCGACAGCAGGAAAGTGAGATTCGTGAGGTGTTTGGGGAGGACTACGTTTCATATCTGGAGGAGCACAAGCCTGAGCTGTACAAAGCCTATTTCAGAAAGGGGTTCCTATCGGAGAGTGAGCGAATCAGATCGGGAACTGCGGAGCTGAGTGAAGCGACACGACTCATCTTTTCTGGCAAGTCTGGACCGCTTACGGTGATGGTGATTCTCACTGCGGTGAGCCTCATTACCAGTGGTGTATCAATTTATCTCACCCATGCGTATGCCCATGACCCGCACGTTCAGAAGTCCTGGGATGCGTGGGTTTTGCACCGGCGGGAGCGGCTTCTGAAGCGACTTGCTGACATTTCGACCAAGGGAGACACAATCAATGGCTAATGGAGGAATTGGGCGGATGACTCCAGAAGATAGAATGGTTTTAGAGCGACTCACTGCTGAAGCAGTGATCGCTGTATTCCTAGAAGAGGATGTGGCCCACCCGCTGCCACTTGAGTTCATTGCAGCATTTCGGAGGACTGGATATATCCCGCAGGAAGATTTGGAGCTACTTATGGAGCAGCTGCCCTTTGAGGGGCCAGATCGATATATGCGAGAGTTGAGAGAGAGAATCACGGGTCGTCAGGAGCGGGCGCGTGAGCTTCTCTGGACGTTACTTGAGACCGATAGCAATCGGGAAGCGATCACGGTGTTTGGGCAGTTTTTCCAATGTCAGTTTGGACTGCTTAACCTCTTTATGGATTGCTATCCAGACCCACCATTTAAGATGCTGTCACGTTTTCTTCCCGTCTGGTACCACCCCTGTGCCCATCTCCTCGATGGCCGGAATGTGTCACTTCTTAACCCATCCCTGCGTAGACTAATGTACATTCCACCTCGGATTGAGTCGTACCTTCTAGGTGGCCAACAAACTAACCCTACCAGGGGATTTTGGGGGAGACTTTCCGAATTCTTTCTAGGCAGTAGCGAGGGTCGTTTTCGTCGCCAGGTTCGACAGCTCTTGCTAGCTTCAGATCGGCTCAATGCATATCTTATTGAGTATCTCGATAGTCATTGGGTGAATCTACGATTCAGACGTGAGTATGGTGAGCATCCTGAGTCTGGGTGGCTTCATCATCAGTTGACGCCCTATGACGAGTAGTTCGATCGTGCAGTAGGCTGAAGCTTGCGCCGCTACAGGTGCCAAACCAGTGCTTTAGATACGCGCATAGGGGTAACAGGGCAAGCGGTATCCACGCTGCTAGATCACCAGACTAGGAAACGCTGATCGTTAATACACACAGACGTGCTGGCAGTATTGTTTAACAGGCTAGTGAACTCGTTTCGCCAGTGTTTATCACCCAGACGCCGTCTTTACTGGCCTATCAGCGGAAGATGGTGGCCAGCTCAAATCGGCATATCGTGAGAAGCACTCTCTGAGGTAGTCCGCCGCCGCTTGTCGTAGATTTGGGTGGTGGTGACCCGTTTATGCCCTAGCAGCTCCTGGACCTTGGTGATATCGACGCCTGCGTCTAGGAGAAGTGTTGCGGTGGTGGCTCTTAGCGAGTGGGGTGAGTAGATGCACCGATCAATCTCTTTAGGGCTCCCATCTTCCCCCAACACTAGATTTCCGGCGTCATCCTTGACCTGTTCCTTCACAATAGCCCCTGGCAGCTGCTTTAGGTAGGAAACGATCTTCCGCCATAGAGTAGAGACATCTACCCGCGCTAGAGCCAGCCTGCTAGCGTCCCGAGGGGCAGCCTGAGCCCTAAACAGCGGGCCACTACTAAGCTGAGCCTTATCAAGATGCTGGCGAATGCTTTCAGCGGCGGCAAAGTGAATCCCGATACGGCGCTGGTTACCGCCTTTTTCGCGGATTCGGAGCGTTGCATCGTGCTCATCATTGTGGAAGTCAGCGACATCAAGGAGCCGTAGGGTGTTAATCCGAATGCCGGTATAGAGGAGAGTTTTGAGCATCGCTCGGTCTTGATAGTCCAGCACCCCTTCACCTGTTACTAGCCCCATAAGCTGCCTTGCTCGGGTGGCGTTAAGGCTTAAGGTTTCTTGGACTGGGGAGCTTGCCAGCCGTCTAATAAACTGAACATGAGCTGGATTAGGCACTGTGATGGGTAGCCGCGCTTCAGCTGCACAGCCAGAAACAAACTGGTAGAAGGACGAGACGGCGGCCAATCTGTGGTTAATCGTCTTAGGGGCTTTCTCCTGCTCAAGCATCATCTCGCGCCAGGAGGCGACATCATGGATGGTGCCGGTAAGAAACCGCCATGATTCGTCTGGCCACCCCCAGCCCATGAACTCGATGAAGGCCATAACCCCACGGCGATACGATCGCTGGGTATGAACGCTCTCTGACCTCTTAACCCATCGATCAAATATCTCCCCAATCGACTCATAGAACGATCTCACCCGATTCTGCGCCCGTTCGGACTCAAGACCCGCGAGAATTGGCGGTATGGCTGCCCCTTGCCCCTCACCAGGCAGCAGTACCGTTGCCTCTACCGTTACCTCACTTAGCTCACCCATAGATCCCCTTTTCTTCCCCCGCCCGATTCTAAATGCATGATAAGCACTTTTATCATGAATTAAGAGGAATATCTATTGCCTTTTATTTACATAGTAATTATGCTGCGTAAATGTAATTACTATGTAGCTTTACTATTATGGACGCCCATACCCCCCAAGAATCGCCCCAATCCCTGGAGTATCAAGCCGCCTACGCCTGCTTCCAAGCCGCAGCCGCCCTGGAGCGCGACGGTAAGCTGGTAAATGGCCCCCGCATCAGAGCGATCGTTGGCCGAGGCTCCCACTCCACCACCAAGAAGTACGCCGACCTGTGGAAGGCCCTTGAGGGTAACCAGAACCCAGAGGTCTCCCCCGATGTCGAAGCCGCCTACGAGGCTGTCAAGGCCGGCAGCGATGAGCCAGCAACCTTCACTCCTCCACCCCCAGCAGAGCTACAGGACTTGCTCCACCAGGTCTGGGAGATGGCTCAGGGGTGGATAGCTACAGAGTGCCGTGAGGCCCACGAAGAAGCTGGCGAGGAGTTAGCGGAGATGGCTGACCAGGTCGCAGTGGCTGAGGCGGCCCGCGACAAGGCAACAGCCGAGCTTACCAAGCACGAAGCTGAGCGGGCCAAACTAGCAATCCACACCAGCGAGCAGCAGCAGCTTATCTCTAAGCTAACCGGACAGATGGAAGCTTTGGAGGCCCAGCTCTATGACCTAACCGATAAGAACGCCACGCTTGAGCAAACGGTTAATGACCAATCCCGCCAGATTGTCAGGCTGACGATGGAAGGTCAGATGGCCGAAGAGCGGCTCACTGAGAGCAAGCGCCGAGAGAGCGAAGTGCAGGAAAAGCTCATGACCACCCAGGGGTTACTCGAGAGCCTGCGGGAAGTAAAAGAACAGATCCAAGAGCGACTGGCCCGAATGGAGGAGACCGAGAAGTCCCTCACCTCCCAGCTTGGCCGAGAACGGGCGCGGGTGGAAACCCTTGAGGGCAAAGTTGGGGAGCAGGCCGGTGCGATCGCCGCCCTTACCGGAGAGGCCAAGGCGGCAGAGGAGCGAGCCAGGCAGTTTGAGGCGAAGGCGCTAGACCTTCAGTCGGAGCTTTTAGCTGAGAGGGAGAGAGAAGCCACAAAGGAGATAGGACAAAAACGGCGCTAGGAGACTTCGGCGTAGATAGACCTGCTTCTCTTAGTTCCCGAATGTTGACTCCTTAGTTCTGATTAATTTTGAAGGGGGCACCTAATTTAAGCTACCTTGAACACCAGTGCGGAGACGGGCGCGGGCGCTTTCCCGATGTGCCCAGTCAACGGTAACGTTCGATTTCAATCTGACTAACAGTTCATGGGCGATCACCTTGAGGCTATCATCGCCCATTACCTCCACGGCACTTTTATTCTCGGCCAGGGCATCATAAAAGGCGATTTCGTCAG
>Ga0169931_10013587_pt1 | contig 11105 bp, 9 predicted proteins | sample Kivu_15m_20L_FD_129675 | JGI IMG/M metagenome (GOLD analysis project Ga0169931, IMG submission 129675) | Freshwater microbial communities from Lake Kivu, Western Province, Rwanda to study Microbial Dark Matter (Phase II) - Kivu_15m_20L... | ecosystem: Environmental > Aquatic > Freshwater > Lake ... | reverse complement strand
GACGTCGTCGACGTCGGATCCCGAGGCCGCGTTCGTGTGCGGTGTCGACCACCTGGGCCTCGATGGCTCCGAGGTCGGGCTGCGATTCCTGGCCCTGGAGGAGTGCGGCCTCGTGGAGGTCGATGCGGCCTTGGACCGGTTGGCGGAGGCGACCCCGGAGATCCGCCGCCGGGTGGTCGATGCGGCCGCCCAGACCGTCGCCCACGACGGGGTTTTGCACGAAGCCGAGGCCGAACTCCTGCGTGCCATCGCCGATGGACTCGATTGCCCGATGCCCCCCTGGGTGGCCTGGGAATCCGAGAGGGCGTGATGCAGCGAACGGGCGTTTGCCCGTGTTGCAGAGCCGTGGCCGATGGGATGATGGCCGGGGTTGAGAAAGCCCGCGCGCCGCTCAGGGACGGACTTCGAGTCCTGCCGCCCGGGCGAAGCTGCGCTGGTTCTTGTCGAAGGTGAGCAGTTGGCTCGCCTCCAGGTGCAGTGCCGTGGCGATGTGGAGGACGTCCAGTCCGCGATGCCCCCCGGTTTTCGTGTGTCGGCGCGACAGCAGTTCCGCGCGACTGAGCACGTCGGGCCATTCGGCCGGAACGAGTACGACCGCACCGCTGTCGAGATCGGATTGGAGGTCGGCCAGGGCCTGGTCGGCGTCGGTCTGGGGAAATCCTTTGGCCGGGTTCTGCCGGTGCAACCAAGCCTGGAAGCGCATCCCTTGGCGAAATTCGCAGAGGAGAAGGGTGGAGACGTGCAGCGGTTCCGTCATGTCGGCGAAGTGGGCGGCAGCCGCCGGGGAATGATCCTGCCGCCGGTAGAGGGCGCTCAGGAAGGAAGTGTCCGGGTAGGCGATCACCCTTCTTCGCCCTCCAGTTCGGCCGCACGCATCGCCTCGACCTCCTTGGCCGAAAAGATCCGATCGGCCCAGGTCTTCCGAAGCCGGGCTATGATGTCGGGTTTCACGAGCCTGGATGTCGGCGCGGGATGGTTTGGCACGAGTCGGGCGAAGGACTTGCCCGCCCTGGTGATGAGGACCTCCTCGCCGTTCTCGATCCACGCGGCGACCCTGGCGAACTCGTTCCGGAGGTCTCTGACCGTGGCTTTCCTCATCGTGATACAACTCCTGTCTCACCGTCCTAGTCATTCGGATCGCGCAGCCAAAAATTTGCCAAGAAGATTTAAATATTGACTATTTTGAACGCAGAATTCAGCCCCTCTCCATCCACCGATGAGAAGACTTACCCAACCATGGAAGCTGTGCCGAATTTTCGGCGCTCAGCCCGTTGGGACTGTCGGTGCACCCAGATGCCCCAAGGCAGGCATCGCCGCTCAGGTAATTCCGTCCCAATCGTCGCGCCGGACCTTTCGCGGCAAGGTTGATACTGACTGCCGACCTGCCGACCTGCCGACCTGCCGACCTGCCGACCTGCCGACCCAAATCCACGCGCAAGAAACGATGGTGTTCTCTTCCGCCCCGCTGGGTTGAGACCTCAAGCCCTGTGCCAACTCTTCGATGTAGCGCACGGCGCTTCGTAGAAGGTTCGGACGCCAACCCGCTCTCTTCCGGCTTGGAGTGCCCGACCGAGGTCCCCAAAAAAGTGTTCACGCGTGGTTCATGGTGCCGACCTGCGTACTTGACTCCAACCGCAGCTCAGACGTTCCCACCACCTTCAATCCAAGGTTGTGCTTTTCGCCGCCAGTCTTTCCTCGAGGCTATGCCCGCCCTTCCAAGGCCCAGCGGTTATCCGAATCTCACTTTCGGTGTTTCGTGCGCGGCAGAATCTTCCTCAATTATTCCTTTCCTACTGAAATTGACGAGGAACCTTACCTCTGTGATCCCAATATTGTTGCCTTACCTGATTTGAAAAACCAATAAACGTCTATTGATAGTTCTTGATTTAACATGTAATTTGCGTTTTTTATATGATTGAGTTGCCTCGTATGATCGGATGTTGTCTTTTGTTTGTTTTTGGTTTATCCCATTTGTTCGCATCTGTGTCGTCTCACGCGCCTATGTTGGGTTTGAGTAATACCGTGTTTCCGGTGGTTAGCAATGGCACGGTTTTTACTATCGCTGGAGTTTTTCAGATCGTGCTGGCAATTCAAGTCTTTCGATATCGGCGTACCACACGGTCAGACCATTTATTGATTTTCACGGGAGCGCTGTTGATATGGTATAGAATTGCACGGTGGTTTTTGGGGGACACTCAGGCTTGTGGTTGTGCAGGATTACTGGGTGAGTATCTTCATTTGAATGCTCAGGGGGAAAGAACTTTTGCAACGCTCGGAGTAATATTACTTTTGCTGTGTGCTCTTCCTGGATTCTTGGTTTACTTTAAAAACAACCGAAAGCGCCAGAGTATTGGCTGTGGGTTGGTAAATTCCTGGACTGTTTTTGGTATAATTGTAGGCTCACTTCTAGCCGCTGAGCCGATGTCTGCTGATCAAAATGTTTTATTTGCCGGAAAGATGGTAGAGGAGCGATTGAATTCGATGAGTGAGGAGCCGTATGCAGACCTCACTCAGAGATACTCGTGGGTCGTCGAAATGAAATCAGCGGGAACTTGGTCGCTATCGTCTACAAATTTAGCCACTGGATGGTGGCAGTCTGTTGTTTTTGATGGAACCGATACCTATATTGTTTTACCATCTGGGTCGGATGATTATGATGAGAGTTTACGTGTTCGGAAGATAGATCCGACACTAAATCTGGCATTCGTATCTCGCGGTCCGCTTCCACTTTTGATAACTGATGACGTTGGTCAGGTATGTACATTGTGGGTTTGTTTTTGCTCGTCACAAGCCAATCGAAACTTGAGATCGAGTGATTCCAACCTTAATTGGCCGCTTCTGGGTTGGCGGCCTCGTAAAAGATTAGATGCCTGGGGGTTTCGATGGTCTATTGTTGCCCGAACCAATTCGGTTGGTAGTAATTTAGATTTTCCGGCGACGATAGAAATGGTTCGCGATCCTGGCTTGGACGCTAAAGATTTTGATGCAGCACTCAAGATACCGGAATATGAATATCCAATGATTGCCTCAGATCGAGCAGATGCTGAAATCGATTGGGCGGTCCTAAAAAGCTACGACCAAGGATCGTTGGGTGCCAAATACGAGGCGAAGGAGTGGTCTAATTATCAGGGACTATCCGTTCCAAAGACCGCTGAGCTTTCCTATTGGCGGTCTGGAAAGAAACAAGGTAAATTTCACAGGATTACTGTTTTTGTTGATTTAGTAGAAGATCTTCAACCTACACCGCATTCAGCGCCGCCATTCCAGGTTAAGACTCGAGTTGACGATTATCGATTCCAGGAAAAAGGTCCGGAAAAACACTTCACCTCTGCGACATATGTTGCAAGAAAGGGTGAGCTGTGGCGGAAGATTGATGATCAGGGTTTGAAAGATCAGCAAACTGCATGGCGACAAAGGGGGCCTAAAAACTTCACAGGAGTCTTCCGACCTATCAACATTATATTATTGCTTGGACTTGTTCCGGTGGTTTTTATTGCTTTCCGAACTTGGAATCTCCTTGGTGGTAAATAAAATAATAATACATTAATTGTTGTATCAGTAAAAAACATAAAAAACATAAAAACAGATCGCTCATCAAAAAAAATTCAACTGGCTTGTTTCGAGAAATCTCTACAATTGCGCTTGCCTTGATAATTGCTCCTATAGTTTTTGCTCAGGCTACCAGGGTTTGCAAGGGGATAACCTACCATACGCGAACTTTTGCGGCCTGCGTATTGATTCCCGGTGGTAATAGTTGTGCCGCCCCGGATTATCTCTGTGGTGTGAGGACAATGAGGAGAGATTGTTTCGACGGAGGTAATGAAAAATGCTCGACAGGTTTTTTTGGGTTTTTCGGGAACTGTACTGGTTATTACGACGTTAATATGTTGTGTACATATCAAAAAGGTGTGGATTCCGATCAGGGTGTTTGCGTTTGTCGTTAAATACTAACTACAGATTTGGTTGAATAAATTGGACATAAGCAAACCTAAAAACAATTATTGCCGCCAACTGTTAGAAATAATGGTTTGGCGGCGAATTTTTGCTGTAATTAGCTGCGTATTAATTATTTTGTTCTGCAAGCTTGCCATTTGGTTTCTTGTAGTTGTTGGTCTTGATAAGCTTCCTTCAGTCGGCCTTGACCCACTGAATGGTTTGAGCGTTCCATTCGGACCCAATCCCGCGGTAAGTCAACGTGATTTTAATTTTCGGAAATATCGCGCCATGGACGCTGGTGTTTATGTAAGAATTGCAACAGATGGGTACGTTGGTGAAAAAAGCGTTTTTGCTTGGTATCCACTGTGGCCGGCCCTTATCCGCCTAGGGCTAAAGCTAGTCAAAACTGATCCGATGATTTTTGCCGTACTGCTCAGTAATGGGCTTTCGGTGGTAGCGATGTTAATCCTATGGGACACTGTCAAAGAAGAGTGGGGGTCTTTGATGGCCGGTTGGTCGGTAGTGTTTTTTGGACTGTTTCCAGGAGCGGTGTTTTTTCACCTCGCCTACAGCGAATCTTTGTTCATGGTTTTGGTATTCAGTCTTTGGCGGGGATTGAGCCGTGGGCATTTCAAGCTGGCTGTGATTGCTTCATGTTTGCTTCCTTTGACGAGGGGCCCGGGGGTTTTTGTGTTGTTACCCATCATCTTGACAGTGGTTGCAAGCAATTTGGATCCAATCATAGTTTCACGGATTCCCCGGTGGGCGAGGTTCATCGTGAGTTGTGGTTATGTATTACCGATCAAAGGGTATCGATCGATAGCATTGCTGTTGGGACCGCTGTGTGGTTGGGGGATTTATTTGATATTCATGCAATGGACCGCTGGGGATCTGTGGGCAGGATTTAAGGCTCAAGACTATTTCACCGTGCATTCGGTGTGGAATCTTGTGGATTTTTCGAAATTCGTGACAAAATATTTTCAACCAATCGCTTTGCATAAATTCTCGGGCTCATTGATAGATCGTGTCGCTTTCGCATTTTTGGTGATTCTCATTCCATCGATCATACGTTTCGACCGCCGTATGATTCCATGGGTTTACATTTTTGGGGTGCTACCTGCCATGAGTGGATCGTTTACATCCTTCCTTCGATTTGAATCCACGGTTTTTCCAATCGCCATTGTATTGGCAGCCCATGTGACGGGCTGCTTGGGTTCAGTTGGAGTGGTTGGGGCGAGTTCGAGGAATATTCACCGCTGGGCGATGGGGATGACAATTGGGGTTGCGTTCTTTTTTGCGCATGTGTTCTTTTGCTGGAGAATTGTCAACGACCGTTGGGTTGGATGAATGACATCCGACGCTAAAGGTCCTCCTGAGATAGAATGTTTCCGAATTATTTGAGCAGGATTTGGAAAAGGGGACAGAACCATTTTTATTCCCCTCTAAATCTTATGTGCAGCAACGATACCATTACACAGCGCGCCGGTGGGAACGCTGTCAACGAGCTCGCCCGACGAGGTGAACGCAGCAGGACTTTCGGCGCATTGACCCTTTTAGCCCCCAGTGGATCCAAGAGGCAGACGCTATCGCTCGCGAGGTTCAATGCCGGCCTGGGCACCAAGGTTTCCGCGCGTCGCCACGGTCGTTGATGGACTGGGTTCCCAGCCCCCACCCAGCGCCTTGTAAAGGCGGATGAGGTCTTGCCCGAGGCGGCGCTCGCTGACAGCGAGATCCTCCTGAGCCCCGAGCCACGTGCGTTCAGCGTCGAGCACGTCGAGGAAATCCACCAACCCTGCCCGGTGCTGCACCCTGGCCAGGTCCACGGCGCGGCGGCTCGCCGTTTCCGAATCGCGCAGCGACCGCTGGCGCTCCTGTTCCTTGCCGAAACTCACCAGGGCGTTCTCCACCTCCTCGAGCGACGTGAGCACCGCCTGTTCGTATCGGATCAACGCCTTTTCTTGCCGGGCCTCCTGCACGCGGATCGTCTGGCGGATACGACCTGCGGTGAAGACCGGCCAACGCAACGTGGGGCCCAGTGACCAGAAACGACTGCCACCGTCGACGAAATCGCCCGGTTCGAGACTTTGAATTCCGGCTGCACCGGTGAGGTAGAACCTCGGAAACAAATCCGCGGTGGCCACTCCGATGCGGGCCGTGGCTGCCGCGAGTTCGCGCTCGGCCTGCCGGATATCCGGCCGGCGCAGCAGCAATTCCGACGGCAATCCCAGGGGTACGCCAAGTGAGCCGGGAATCGGCGGTTTCCAGGCGGTCGTGAGCTCTTGATGGAGCGTGGCAGGAGCGCACCCGAGCAGGATGGACAGGTGGTGGATGACCTGCTGGATGGCTGTCTCCAGCGGTGCCAGTGCCCCCTGTGTCCGCTCCATGACGGCTGTGGCGCGGACCACCTCGAGTTCGCTGCCAAGACCGGCGTTCAGGCGATCGCGAGTGATGGCGGCGGTATCCTCCTGCGATCGGAGGTTCGCGCGAGTGATCTCCAGCTGGCGTTGGAGCCCACGAAGTTCGAGGTAGTTCAATCCCAATTCGGCAAGCAGGGAGCAGCGCGTGGCGTTTCTTGCCTCGGAGGCTGCGGCGAGATCCGCGGTGGCGGCCTCGCGACTGCGCCGGTTGCCACCGAAGACGTCGATCTCCCAGGACATGTCGATCCCGGCCGTGTAGGTGTCATTCTCCAACGGGATTCCGAACCGATCGAGGCCGGTGCCATTGAGTGAATTCCCGCTGACGCGCGAGCGGCTGTAGCCGCCGGAAGCGTCGATTCTCGGAAGGAATGCCGCGGCGGCGCGGCGCCGCGCCGCGCGGGCCTCCCGGAGACGCGCTTCGGCGAGCTTGAGATCTAGGTTCGACTCGGTGGCACGCTGGATCAGCGAATCAAGCCGGGGGTCGCGGAACACGGTCCACCAGCGCGCTGGATCGTCGGGCATGACCGTCGTGATGTTGGTTGAAATCACGTTGTGGTACGCCGATGGGATGGTGGTCTTCGGTGCTCGATGGTCGGGGCCGACGGTGCAGCCGTTGCCGACCAGGATGACGCCCACGGCGCAGGCCCCCAGGAGCAGCCTGCCGATGACGGTCCCTCGCGGACCGGAGTCGCGACGACGCGTCAGGAACGGCAGGTCCCTGGAAGTTTTCGTCAGACGCGACTGGAAAATCGCCCGGAGGCGGGTGGGCCTGGAAGACCGGTGGAGGGGATTCATGAGGGGATCAGCGTTGGATCATCGCGGTCTTGATGCCTCCGGCGTCGATGAACACGTCCATCTGCTGGCCCACGAAGACCGTTGTGTGCGTGTCGTCCACCCGGTAGACGGCCTGGAGCACGCGGGTGTCGACCCGTTCCGTGCTGGCGCCGGTGAGGGACTGTTTCGGGACAATCATTGGCTCGATCCGCACGAACGTGAGCGGCATGGAAAGGTTGGCGTTGCCGCGGACCTGGGCGACCGCCTTGGCGCCGGGTTGGATGCGCCAGGCCTCGTTCTCATCGATGTCCACGCGGACATGCAGCGGCGAGATGTTCCCGATCACGAGCCACGGTGAAACCGTGCTGCCTGTGGGAGCGTATTCACCGACACGGATGCGCAGCTGGAGGATCCGTCCATCGATCGGTGCGTGGATGGTGCTGCGCTCGATGTCGATCTCGGCGCCTCGGAGGGCGACGGCGGCGGATTGAAGCGCAGCCTCGGCGACGCCAATCCCGGCGTCTGTCACGGCAACCTCGGCCTCCGCGGTTTCCACCGCGCTGCGACGGCGGGTGACCTCCTCGGAACGGATGCTGCGCAGATCGCTGACGGCCTCGGCGATGCGCAGCATGCGGCCGACATCGGCAAGGGCGGCGCGGGCCTTCCGGGCAGCGGCGCGGGCGGTGACGAGCGCAGCCTCCCGGCTGGCAAGCTCACTGCGTCGTTCGGCCACGACCGACTCGAGGGCGCGGGTGTCGAGCTTCACCAGTGGAGCGCCGGCGCGGACGTCCTGGCCGGCGGTCACGAACACCTTCTCGACCACGCCAGGCAGGTGGGTGCCGAGCGAAAGGAGTTCCGAACTGGGCTCGACGATCCCAACGGCGGCGATGCGTTCCTGGAAGACGGTTCGCGGGGGTGGGATCGGAGGCGGGTTCGTGATCCGCACGGGTTGCGTGCGAACGATCGAGACGGTCGAAAGCGCGAGAACCAGGACGGCAAAGGCGGGGAGGATCGGAAATCCTTTCATTGGGAGCGGTGGTTTCAGGGGCGTTGTTCGGTGTGGGTGATGCGACCGTCGTCCATGTGGGCGATGGCGTTTGCAAAGTGGAAAACGCGGTTGTCGTGCGTGACGACGATGACGGCGCGCCCGGGATGCACGGCCGAGGAGGCGAGAAGCTCCATGACGGCCTCGCCCGTGGCATGATCGAGGGCGGCGGTCGGCTCATCGCAGACAATGAGCCTCGGCTCATGCACAAGCGCCCGGGCCAGGGCGACGCGTTGCTGCTGACCGCCGGACAGCTTGTTGGGAAACGCATCGGCCCGGCTTTCCATACCCAGCTTCACCAGAAGCGCGCGCGACCGGTCAAACGCCTCGCGCCGCGGGACACCTTGTGCGAGCAGCGGCACGGCGGCGTTTTCCGCCGCGGTCAAGGAGGGCAGGAGGTTGTACTGCTGGAAGACGAATCCAAGGTGCTTGCGGCGGAAAAGCACGCGTTCGGTGCCCGAAAGCTTCTCGGTGGTTTGCCCGAACACCTCGACATCGCCACCGGTTGTGTCGAGCAGTCCTGCGATGACCGAGATGAGCGTGGTCTTGCCACAGCCGCTTGGGCCAACCAGGAACGTCAGTCCTCCGGTCCGGGCCTCGAAGTCCACTCCCCGAAGGACGTGGATTCGGGAATCCCCTTCGCCGAAATGCTTTTGCACGGACCGGCAACGGACGGCCGGTGGAGGTGTGGAGGCAGGTTGCATGGGAATGGGGAAAATGGTCCTCAGCCGCGGAACACGGCGGCTGGTTCCAGCACGAGGACCTTGCGAATGCTGAGCAGGCTTGCGACGACGACGACGAGGAACATCAGCACGCCGACGCCGACGACGTTTTGCCACATCAGGATGATGTTACGTGTGGCGATCTGTCGGCCGAAGTACTCGAAGAACAGTGCCGCCATGCCGGTGCCGATGGCGTATCCGATGAAACCCACGGTGAGCGCCTGCAACAGGATCATGCCCGTCAGGCGTCCGTTCGTGACCCCGATGGCTTTCAACGCGCCGAACTGTTTCAGGTTTTCAACCGTGAACAGGTAGAACGTCTGACCCGACACCACGAGACCAACGATGAGTGCGATCGCGATCGTGATCCCGAAGTTGACCGGGATACCGGTGTTCGCCAGGTAGTAGTCGATGCAGTCCCAACGGAACTCATCGGCGGTGCGGGCGCGCAGGCCGGTGCTTTGCCGGATGCGCTGCGCGAGTTCCTCCGGGCCTAGACCGGGTTCAGGTCGAACCAGCACGAACGCCATCTGGCTGCGCTCGCGCCCGAGAAAGTTCACCGCCTCGCTGTAGCGCGCGTGGATGATGGGAAAGCTGGCGAACGAAGCACCGGCCTCGGAAATGCCCACGATCCGCACAAGATGGTCGTTCATTTCGAGGGTTCGCTCGAGTTCCAGGGGTTCTCCCCGGAAGAGAAGGTTGTAGCCGGCTCGATCAATCACCACGGAATCCGGTTCCCTCAGGCGTTCCCAGGCACCCAACTTCATGGTCCGCGGTGCGCCCACGAGCGTTGCATCATCGATGCCCAGCACCACGGCTTGGGAGAAATTGCCGGCGGCCGTTCGCGCGACCGGCGTACCTTTGAAGAGCCTCACGGCATAATCGACTCCCGCCACACCGCGCACGCGCAACAGGTCGGTATCCTTCAACGCCTTGGTCTCCTCGAAATACTTCGTCGCCGGATCCATCACCCACACTTCGGCGTCGGTGACGTCCAGGATCTGGCTCCCGGTCCGTCGCATGATTCCAGCGAAGATGCTGGATTGGTTCTCAAGCAGGAAGGTGCTGAACGCGATGGCGAAGATGAGACCGAGGTATTTGGCCCGATCTCCGGTCAGCATTCGGAGGGCGACAAAGTTCATTGAATTGTCTTTAGGTCGAGAAATGACGGCAAGTCAGTAAATCTCAAAAAAAAATCACTTCAGCCGCAGCCAGGTGCAGCGCGGGAAAATTTCCGCACGAATCCGTCGGTCGGTGGCGGCGAAGTCCCAGTCGCTCAACAGGGGCTTCCAGCCCCAGCCGTCGCAGATCACATCCTGGTTCCGGCGCACGACGGCGAGCGGATCCTCGATGGCGAACAACATCTGGAGGTCCGGCTCCATCGCGGCGATGTGGCTCCCCATGGTCACCGCGATCAGGCTGAGTGTCACATCGGTCACCCGGGTCTGTGGCGGCAGGTCGCCGCAACGCACCGCCTCGATGACGATGGCGGTCACGATCTGGAACAGTCGCCCGGCCTGTATGCCGTGCTGACGGCGCCGTTCCTCGGAGGATTTCTCCCAAAACGAGGTGCTTTTCAGCATGATCTCGATGTTGAAGAAATCACGGTGGGTCACGGCAAACTCGCAACACGCGAAACCGATGGCACGAATGCGTTCCCGGGTCTTGCCGGTGAACTGGGATGCACGCTCGAACAGATCCCCGCGTTCCTTGAGTGCCCTGGTGGCGATGGCCAAGGTGAGGTCTTCCTTGGTCTTGAAGTGGAGGTAGATGGTGCCCTTGGAGTACTCGATGGCCTTGGCCAGCTGATCCAGGTTGAGATTTTGGAAGCCATCCCGGATGAGCAGGCGCTGACCGTGATCAAGAATGAGTTCCTCACGCGCCAGACGCTCGCGTTCTTTTCGGTGGCTGGTGGCGCTCAAGACCCGGCGATAATGGGATAAAATGACGAAGCGTCAAAATAAAACGGAAAGTATTGTAGTCGACGATGGAGGTCGCAGGCGCATCCACGGTGCAGGCGGAATGGCCCGATCCCCGCCGGGGTGATGCCAACCTGCCCGCCACCCTTTCGGGTTGGCCCATTCCTGTGACCGGCGATACCTTCCGAACATCCATGGCCACCATCGCTGTTCTGGGGACGTTCGACACCAAGGGGGAGGAGCATCGCTACGTGGCCGACCGCATCCGGGAGCTGGGGCATTCCGTGCTCCG
>Ga0169931_10013586_pt1 | contig 11106 bp, 4 predicted proteins | sample Kivu_15m_20L_FD_129675 | JGI IMG/M metagenome (GOLD analysis project Ga0169931, IMG submission 129675) | Freshwater microbial communities from Lake Kivu, Western Province, Rwanda to study Microbial Dark Matter (Phase II) - Kivu_15m_20L... | ecosystem: Environmental > Aquatic > Freshwater > Lake ... | reverse complement strand
TTGTTTTGGCGGAAATGATGGATTTATTTCAACACAAGCTGTTGGTGGAAATGGCTTTTTCTTGTATTCATGGAGCAACTCTGAAAGCACTACTAACATTTCAAATCTCGCACTTGGAACTTACACCTTAACAGTAAACGATATTAAAGGTTGTAGTGAAATTGCATCTTTCAACATTACACAACCACAACAAGCCTTAGGACTTTCATTTACAAGTGATTCCACTTCTTGTTTTGGTATTACAGACGGAAAAGTTCGAGCTTTTGCAAGTGGTGGAACAGCGCCATACACCTACCTTTGGGAAAACGGTTCAACTGTTGATTCTTTGGTTAACCTTGGTTCAGGTTGGTACAGTTTAACTGTTACCGATTCCTTGCTTTGTGCGTTCACCGATTCCGTTTTTGTTGGACAGCCCGACACTTTAACTTTAGCTTTAAGTAAAACCGACGTTTCGTGTTTTGGAGATGCAACAGGAATTGCAAATGTGAGTATTTCGGGCGGTACACCAAATTATCAGATTTTGTGGTCGAGTAGCGGACAAGGTTTACAAGAAAGTGGATTGGTGAGTGGTTGGTATGAAGTGAATGTCACGGACTCAAAATCTTGTTTGGCAATAGATTCAATTGAAATCACTCAACCAAATGCACCACTCACAGGAACAACCAATGCTTACAACAATCTTTGTTTTGGTTCATCAAACGGAAGTTTAACCGTTACTGCGAGTGGAGGAACAGCGCCTTACGATTATTTCTGGGACATTAACTCAACTTTAGATTCTATTTCCAACTTGCCAAACGGCACTTATTCGGTAATAATTACAGATGATTTTGGTTGCAACATTCAATTAACGGATAGTATTATTTCGCCTTTACCTTTAAATGCCAATGCGATTATTCTTCCGGTTAATTGTTTCGGAGGAAATGATGGCTCCATTCAAGTTCAAATTTTTGGCGGAACTCAGCCTTACGATTTTTCATGGAGCAACGGGGAGGATACCGATGTAATTGACAGTTTGTCTTTTGGCAATTTTCAATTATTGGTTCAAGATGGAAATTTGTGTGAAGCCGTGTTTGATTACGACATTTTCCAACCTACCTTTCCAATTTCCCTTTCATTAAACCAACAAAATGTTTCGTGTTTCGGAGGAAATAATGGATTGGTTAATCTAACCGTTAATGGAGGTACATCACCTTACAATTTTGCTTGGAATAATTCGCAAACCACTCAAAATATTAATAGCTTAAGCTCAGGAATCTATCAAGTCATTGTTACCGATATAAACAATTGTGTGGACAGCATCTCAACGACTATTTCACAGCCAGCTCAGGCACTTACGCTTACTGAAACGCACATGGATATTTTGTGTTTTGGACAAAGTACGGGTGGCATAGACTTGAATGTTGTTGGAGGAACAGCACCTTATTTTTACAACTGGAACTCTTCCTTTTTCACGCAAGATTTAAACAATATTCCCGCTGGAAATTATGTGGTGAATGTTTCCGATAACAACGGATGTACTGATTCACTTACGGTGGTTTTAACTCAACCAGCAGCACCTTTAAACATCGGTTTTATCACGAACAATGTTTCTTGTTTTGGTGACTCAACAGGTTCATTGATTGCGAGCATTTCAGGTGGAACTCAACCTTATAATTTCTCATGGGGACAAACTACTGAAAATTCCTTACAATTGGATTCTTTGCCACGAGGCTATTATGTTCTTTCGGTTACAGACGCAAATGGCTGTACACTAGTTGACAGTACGCTCATTTCTCAACCAAATGCACCTATGAGTTTGAATTATGCTGCTTTTCAACCGAGTTGTAACGGTTACAATGATGGTCAACTTACAGTAACTGTTTTGGGCGGAACACCAACCTACACTTACCTCTGGAATAATGGAACAACTACAGCTTCCAACACGAATTTAGTCGCTGAAACTTATTCTGTTATAGTTATGGATGCACTTGGTTGCAGTATTGACACCACGATTATTCTTAGCCAACCAATTCCTGTTCAAGTTGCTTTTGATGCGGATTTTTTGGTTGGTTGTAGTCCTCACCTAGTTACGTTTTTCAACAATTCTGAACCTGGAATTTCTTGTGTTTGGAATCTTGGTGATGGAACCGTTTTGAATGATTGTGATAGTCTTCAACATCTTTATGAAAATGGAGGTCAGTACAATGTGTCGCTTACGGTTACTGATGCAAACAACTGCTCAAATACAGCAACTTACACCAATTTTATTACGGTTCATCAAACGCCAACAGCAGATATCAATGCAGATAATTTGATTTTGTTTCCAGCTTTTAACACACTCACAGTAACCAATGGCTCTACAGGTGCGGTAAGTTACCAATGGAACCTGGGATTGGATAATAATTGGTATGGGTACTTTGAGCCCGGAACTTTTAATTATCCGTCAAATTTTAAGGATACTTTCTTGATTACACTTATTGCAACATCAGAACAAGGTTGTCGCGACACAGCTTATCAGAGCATTATCTTCCGAAACGATCCATTTTATTACGTACCCAATACCTTCGTTCCTGATGGAAACAATGTAAATGATGTTTGGTATGTGATCTTTTCCAATCCATCAAATGTTCGGTCATTTTTAGTTCGAGTTTACAACCGTTGGGGTGAAATAGTTTACGAAAGCAAAGATTTTACAGAAGGTTGGGACGGAACTTATCGAGGAAACAAAGCACAAGATGGGACTTACATTTGGACGATGCAATTTGAATGGGAGGATAAAAGAGTGTTTGACGATAAAGGACACGTGAATTTATTGAGGTAGGGCGTTTGAGTTCAAGCTTTCTATGGATTAATCAATCCACCTTTTACAACTTGGTCAGAGAACTTAATGTTTTTGGTTTAGCGAAAAAATAATTTCCAGCGAAATTGCGCTATTTTTTGCCCTTTAACTATTTTTGTGAAATCTAAAACAGCTGAATGAGCCTTCCATCTTTGTCGCTTTTAAAATCGCATTTCATGACTTTCGGAAGGATTTATTGGCTAACTTCACTTCATCTATCAATCATCAATCAACAAATTAATGGAATCTAGCACAGCAATCCATCAAATCAAAAAATTATTGGTCGCAAATCGTGGGGAAATCGCAATCCGTGTTTTTCGCGCTGCAACCGAGTTGAAAATCAAAACTGTTGCGGTTTACACCTACGAAGACCGCTACTCACTCCACCGTTACAAAGCGGATGAAAGTTTCCAAATTGGCGACGAATCTGAACCGTTGAAGCCTTACCTGGATATCGAGGAAATTATCCGCGTTGCGAAAAGAAATAAGGTGGACGCGATCCATCCTGGTTATGGCTTCTTGTCTGAAAATGTGAATTTCGTTCGACGCTGTAAGGAAGAAGGAATCATTTTCGTGGGACCAACTCCTGAAGCAATGGATCAATTGGGCGATAAAGTTGCCGCAAAAGTGGTTGCAAAAGCCGTTGATGTTCCTTTGATTCCTGACAGTAAAGAAAAACTTACCTCAGCAGAACAAGCACTTTCAGAAGCTCAGAGAATTGGATTTCCGGTGATGTTGAAAGCTGCCGCTGGTGGTGGTGGACGCGGAATGAGAGTTGTTCGTCAAGCCGATGAATTAGCGACTTCTTTCAATGACGCTCGAAATGAGGCACTTAAAGCATTTGGAGACGACACTGTTTTTATCGAAAAATTTATTGAGAATCCCAAACATATTGAGATCCAAATTCTTGGTGACAATCACGGAAATATCGTTCACCTTTTCGAAAGAGATTGCTCCGTTCAACGACGTTTCCAAAAAGTAATTGAAATTGCACCTTCCATTCTTAAACAAGAAACGCGGGAGAAATTATACGAATACGCCGTTCGAATTGCGAAATATGTAAATTACAGCAATGCTGGTACGGTGGAATTTTTGGTGGACAAAGATGAAAATGTTTATTTCATCGAGGTGAACCCACGTATTCAGGTTGAACACACTATTACAGAGGAAATTACGGGTATTGATTTAGTGCGTTCACAAATTATTATTGCTGCGGGTCACCCACTTTCTCACAGTCAAATTTTCTTAAAAGAACAATCTGATGTGAAATGCAATGGTTGGGCGATTCAATGTCGTATCACCACTGAAGACCCAGAAAACGACTTCAAACCGGATTATGGTACAATTGTAGCCTACAGAAATGCAGGTGGTTACGGGATTCGTTTGGATGAAGGAAGCAGTTATTCAGGCGTGAAAATTTCACCTTTTTTCGATTCGATGCTCGTTAAAGTTTCTGCAAGCGGAAGAACTTTAAAAGGTGCTGCTGAACGATTAAAAAGAACCTTACGTGAATTTAGAATTCGAGGGGTAAAAACAAATATTCCGTTCTTAATCAATGTGATGTCCAATGAAACTTTCCAAAATGGATTGGCAACAGTTGGATTTATTCAAGAAAATCAAAATCTTTTAAAACCAGAATACGGACACGACAAAGATCGTGGTACGAAATTGCTGAAATACTTGGCGGAATTAAAAGTGAACGGTCATCCAGATGTAAAATCTTACGATCCTAACCGCACGTTCAGAAAACCATTGATTCCAACTTGGAACAGCGACGAACCTTTCCCAAAAGGAAGTAAGGACATGCTAAAAGAAATGGGAAGAGAGGCATTTGTGGATTACATCAGAGATGAAAAGAAAATTTTCTACACCGATACAACGCTCCGAGATGCACACCAATCCTTGTTTGCAACACGTTTGAGAAACCACGACATCATGCGCGTTGCAGAAGGTATGGCGCGTTCTTTTCCTGAATTGTTTTCTTTGGAAGTTTGGGGCGGTGCTACTTTCGACGTAACTATGCGATTCTTGCACGAAGACCCTTGGGATAGATTGCGTGCAATCCGCAAAGCAGCTCCAAATGTTTTATTGCAAATGCTTTTCCGTGGAAGTAATGCGGTTGGTTATGCGGCTTATCCTGACAACGTTATCGGAAAATTCATTGAGAAAAGTGCCGAAAACGGAATCGATGTTTTCAGAATTTTCGATTCATTGAATTGGTTGGAAGGTATGACTTATTCCATCAATGCCGTTCGCGAGCGCACGGAATCCTTGGCACAAGCTTGTATTTGTTACACGGGAGACATTATGAATCCTGAACGCCAAAAGTTTAACTTGCAGTACTACGTGGATCTGGCTTGCAGATTGGAAGATGCGGGAGCACACATGTTGGCAATCAAGGACATGGCAGGACTTTTAAAGCCTTATGCTGCGGAAAAACTGGTGAGTGCTTTGAAAGAAAAAGTGAACTTGCCGATTCACCTTCATACCCATGATACTTCATCTATTCAAGGAGGAACCTACCTCAAAGCAATAGAAGCAGGAGTTGACATTGTGGATGTTGCTTTAGCCTCAATGAGCGGATTGACTTCACAACCAAATTTCAATACACTTGTAGCATGTTTGCAAGGACATGAACGTGAAAACCCAATGAATCTCAAAGCGTTAAATGATTATTCGAATTATTTTGAGGTTGTACGTGAATACTATTACCCATTTGAAAGCGAATTAAAAGCAGGAACAGCAGAGGTTTACGACCATGAAATTCCTGGAGGTCAATATTCCAATTTGTTACCACAAGCAAGAGGACTTGGTTTGGAAGATAAATTCGAAACAATCAAGAATAATTATGTAGTTGTCAATGAATTGTTTGGTGATATTGTTAAAGTTACCCCTTCCTCTAAAGTGGTTGGCGACATGGCTTTATTCATGACTTCCAACAACTTAACCAAAGAAGATATTTTTACGAAAGGAGAAACTTTAGCGTTTCCAGAGTCGGTAAAACAATTATTCAAAGGTGATTTAGGTCAGCCCTATGGAGGTTTTCCAAAGGAATTACAAAAGTTAATTTTAAAGGATGTGCAACCTTACACCGAACGACCGAATGCACATATTCCTTCTATGGATATTGAGAAGGAATTAGAAGCTTTCCGTGAAAAATACGATAAGGACTTGACTGAGGAAGACTTTTTGTCCTACATCATGTTCCCAAAAGTTTTTGAAGACTTGTACAGATTTAGAAAGCATTTTGGGTTCGTTGAAAAATTACCGACGCCATCGTTTTATTATCCGATGAAACCAAATGAAGAGATTTTGGTGAATTTGGAAGAAGGAAAGAACTTATTGATTCGTTTCCGTCACATGGGCGAACCAAATGACGAAGGTTTCCGCGAGGTGTTTTTCCAAATCAACGGTCAAACGCGAAATATTATGGTGAAGGACAATGCCATTAAAAGTTCGAAAGCAGCACACAAAAAAGTGACAAGTGAAACTGAAATTGGTGCTCCATTGCAAGGGAAACTTGTTAAAGTAACGGCAAATGTTGGTGACGAAGTACAAAAAGGACAAGCACTTTTTGTAATTGAGGCAATGAAAATGGAATCAACAATCAATGCTCCTTACAGCGGAAAAGTTGAGAAAGTTTACTTGCAACAAAATTCAATGGTGGAGCAAGATGATTGTGTATTAGATATTAAACCGATGTAGTAGAATCTGGTCCGAAAAGTTTTATTGGCGGACGGACTACCAAACTCTTCTTCGTCGCTAAAATTTTAATTCCGATAGCTATTGAAACCAGTTAAAATTCACTCCGCGTCAATATTGATTGATTCCCCGCAGCGAATTTCGAAGTGGTCTAAATATTCAAAAGCCCCGCAATTTGTGGGGCTTTTTTTGAGTCACTTTAATTTTACCCTTTTTTCATCAAGATTTTCAAAGTGATTTCGAACAATTGAACGATTTTTAGGTCAAGTTGTAATTGCCAGAAGATTTAAAAATATTAGCAAAATGTCTCTACTTAGAACATTGATTCTCATTATACCATTGTCCACTTTCGCGCAAACCAATTGTGAATTCAGGTATCAAAACAAAAAAGGCGGAAATTATCTCTTTTCAATTTACTACGAAACGGATATGAAAACGCCATTGAATGGAACCTGCGAAACTAAATATAATGATAATCGCGTTTTTGAAAAACGAACTTTTCAAGATGGGAAACTGGTGGAAGAAATACTGAATTACGAAAGTGGAAGTACAAAAACAAAAGTAAATCCCACTTGGAATAAGCTTGATTCTGTCATTGCCACAATTGAACAATTTTGGCCAAATGGGAACCGCAAACAAACGAACATTTATTATTGGGACAAAAACAAACGTCGCTGTGAAAAATATACCGACTATCACCTCAATGGAAAAGTCCGATTTATAAATTTCAATGCCTTTGCTAGATTGTCTGAAATCAATGAATACCAAATCAAAGATTATCCTCCGCATACAATTGATTATGATGATTATACAACCCTTCGTGTTCCATTCGGTCTGGCGCTTGAATACGATGACGCTGGGGTATTGAAATCGAAAACTACCCACAAAATGATTCTTAATGGTGGACATGAACACTCATCAAGAGATGGTTTATACGAAGATTATCACCACAATGGAAAACTAAAAACGAGTGGTTTTTATAAAGAAGGAAATCAAGATGGCGATTGGGTCGTTTATAATTTCTTAGGACAAAAAATCGAAGAGCAACATTATCAACGTAACATGAAAATTGGAACATGGAAAGGTTGGCACGACAATGGTAAACCACGTTTTGAGCACGTTTACGACACTTTGTCAAATTACATTTTTCACGCCAATAAAAAAGAATGGAACGAAGCTGGTTTGCTCGTTTTTGAACGCTACATCGACCGTAAAGGCTTTGGATTTGAGAAAAAATGGGCTGACAACGGAACTTTGATACAGCACCTTGAATTGGTTTACAACACGAAAGAACAAGGTTCAGAGAAAAATTGGTATCCCAACGGTCAATTGAAATCGTACCTAAACAATCACAGAAACGCAGATACCACTTATGTGAGTTATTTCCAAAATGGAAAAATGGAAGAGATTCACCTGAAAACTAAAATTGAAAAGGACGAAGTAATTTCCAATAAAAAATGGAACGAAAAAGGAATTTTAATATCAGAAATCAACAAAAAATCACGACCAGAAAATGAATTTATTGAATTGTATGAATATTGGCCTACAGGAAAAACAAAAGCCCACATTTACCAATTGAATAAAACTAGATTGGAAGAAAAATATTTTCAGAACGGCAGTTTGAAATCGGGAATTCGTTTTTTAAATGGAAAATTGGATGGAAAAACACAACAATTCGACAGCTTAGGAACCTTGTTGTTGGAATATAATTACACCAATAACTTAAGAAATGGCTGGTGCAAACGCTTTGATAAAACGGGAAAATTGATTTTTGCGCAATTCTATGAAAACGGTTGTCCAAAAAAGATGTCGGAGGAATTGCCTGCTAAAAAACGCAACTTCGATGAACTTTCAAAAGATGAAAGAGAGCAATTTGTAAGTTTTATTTACAACAATTTGAGTCAATATATTTCCCCGAACGACACACAATTTTACTACACAAAAAAACAAGTAGATTCAATTGCAACGTATTACATGTACCTCTTTGATACGTGGTCTAAATATGCACCTTTTCCTTTTCCAAACCGGCAAATTACAAGTCAAGTCATTAGTTTCCAATTGCCAAGTGTTTATTTGACTGAACTTGAAAAAAGAGATACAACAAATAAATACGTAAAGGAAATAATAACTGCATTTGAAAAAAATGGTTGGAAAATCAGTAATTTAAAATCTGAAAACGGTTATTACAACTGGAATTTAAAAGTAGAAGGATTTTATACTCAAAAATTCATTCAAACCCATTTTCCATTGCTTCGGTCCTTTATTTATATTTTGCCACAATCAAAAAATGTTGAGCCATTAGAAACATTCAACAAGGTACGTCATTCACGACCGCTTACTATTGGCTCCTATTCAAATTGTGTGGTGATTGCATCTTCAAGTTCTTATAATAAATCATTTCAATTTCTAATCTACCCCGATGGCGAAGTGGATTTATTGAACGGACTTTCTTGGGAAGACATCAACGACATCAACGATTTTTCAAGAGAATTGCCTTATGATTGATCAAAAACGAAGGAAAAATCTATCGTTCATTGTCATCAAACTGAACTTTTTCACTAAATTAATGTGAAAATTCAATAAAATGACAGTTTTCAATCCAGCAATTCATAACCGCAAATCCATTCGTTTAAAAGGATATGATTATGCACAAGAAGGTTTATATTTCATCACAATCTGTTGTCAAGACAGGGCACATTTATTTGGGGAAATTATGAATGGTGAAATGATTTTGAATGATTGTGGGGAAATAGCACAAAATTGTTGGTTGGAAATTCCCGAACATTTTCCGAATGTGGAATTACATGAATTTGTAATAATGCCAAATCATGTACACGGAATTATTGAAATAAAATATAAATCCATTATATCAAACGTGACGACCGTGACGTCCGTACCGTCTGTACCATCCGTACCGTCCGTAGGGGCGAATGATTATTCGCCCCTACGGACGGTACAACGGACGCAACGGCCATTACCACGGTCGCCATCAAAAACCATCGGTTCCATTGTTCGGGGATTTAAAATTGGGGTTACCAAATGGATGCGTCAAAATACGATCATTTACGATGTTTGGCAACGAAATTATTACGACAATATCATCTTCAACGACCAATCCTATCGACGTATTTCCCATTACATTCAAAACAATCCCAAAAATTGGATAGAAGATAAACTTTACAAATAAAAAAATGAAAATTAAATCGAAACATTTCCTACTATTACTGATTTTCGCGATTAGTTTTTCAGTAAAAGCTGACCTTCGACCAGTTTATTTAACAATAGAAATCAGTGCGCCGAAAACGAAATTCACGACAACTGAATTGGTTCAGATTAATGTTTCTTTGAAAAACATAGATGGAATTGACCATTCAATAGTAGTTCCTGGTAACCAATCGAAAGGTTTAAAACTGATTTATTTTTCATGGTATAAAGTCGATGAGCAGAATTTCTACACCGAAGTTCACCGCGACTCAAGAGTGATAGCAATGGACACAAGCGTGAAAGGTTACGTTAGCTTTAATCGATTGAATTCCAATGAATCCACCACAATTCCTTTTTTCTTCAACGACACAAAAAATGCACTAAAACACATCAATTCGACTTACGAAATCCCAAAATTAGCACTTGGGAAGTATAAAATAATCGCTTGGTATTACCCGTGGGATGAAGAATTAGCAAAGCATGTGTTCAGTAAATACGATTGGAAAGGTCGTGACGAAATTCCAATTGACAATCCTGAGTTGCTGGATTTACCAGAATCTGGAATTCAAAGCGCGTATTTTGATGTGGAAATTATTGCTCAAGCAGAAGCCAAAGAAACAAATTCCGTTTATAGTTGTGGGAAAGGATGTAAATTATGTCGAACGATTGCACATGAAAATTGGGGGAAAACCAAACGAATCATTCGCCGCGATTCAAAAGATTTAAGTGAATACAATCTTGGAAAAAACACTAACGGAGACTGGCAAAAAGCACACCGGAACATTGCCTTTCTTGGTGATAATCCTGACGCTATTTTAGCTTCTTTACCGAGTTATTTATCGCGTGAAATTATCTTTCAAAACAAAAATGGCATTCATTATTTCTACCTTACTTGGCAAATCGGAAAAGTAAGTAGAGTTGGATCCAGAATAAATTCACTTTTCAATATGATTGGTTTGAGAAAGGTAAGAATCAGAGATTCGAGAGTAAGATATTCGAAGTTGAAATGGTTGAGAAGTTATTGAAACGAGAACGTAGTAGATTTCCCAAAACTTGAAATAATTTATTGAATATACGAAATCATACCGCCAATGCAAATTTGATAACGAACGTATCCAATTAATCAAAAATACCTTTGTGTCACACCGTGATGTTAATGTTTTATTACGATCATTTGGTGCTTGTAACTATGATTTGCCTCAGCGCACTATGCCTTTATTGTGGTTAAAAAATTGGAAACCAAATAGTTCCTATAATTGGGGTCTGCTGAAAAACGGCAATATTTTTATTTACAATTGGTTAGACTAGTTAAATTGAATACAAGTGCAAGGTTTTTTCGGTAAATTGTTAAATTCCCATGCACTTGATGTACAAAAAATCAA
>Ga0169931_10013585_pt1 | contig 11107 bp, 5 predicted proteins | sample Kivu_15m_20L_FD_129675 | JGI IMG/M metagenome (GOLD analysis project Ga0169931, IMG submission 129675) | Freshwater microbial communities from Lake Kivu, Western Province, Rwanda to study Microbial Dark Matter (Phase II) - Kivu_15m_20L... | ecosystem: Environmental > Aquatic > Freshwater > Lake ... | reverse complement strand
CAAATATCTTTAATTTTTACATCATAATATACTTATATTATTGATTTAAATACAAATATATTTAATTGATATAATAAGATTTTTAAATAGCTATATTTGTGAATATTTAAATAGTTTATCTATCATCTTCTTCCTCTAGCTCTTTAGAATTTACGACCTTAAGCACGAACACGAGGAGCAGTATGTGATCCTTTTTGACCAGGATAAAGACCGAAATGTCTTTTAGCTTATCTATCTCTTGGGCCTCTTAATAAGAGAACTCCTTTTCCAGTTGGAGCAAGTTGAGCTAATTGATCAAAAGTTAAAGCGGTTCCTTTTGCTGCTGTTATTCTATTTCTGGCTTATGCAGTGAATCTAAGAGCACAGACTCTAAGTCCTTCTGGGACATTAAGAAGTCTAGTATCATTAGTGACTGTTCCTACAACTGCGACTATTCTGTTATTAAATTTAGTTTTTCCTGCTGGTACTGCAGTTCGATCATTAGTTAAATGTTTAACAATTCGTGAGACTGAGAGAGGATATCTATTAAGTCTTGATTGATTGAGTCTTTTATGAACAACTTGATTGAATTTAGCATCAGTTCTTCTTCCTAAGAAAGAATATAACTAAATTAGAATTAGATTTTACTTTAATTAAACTCTTAAGATAGTTATTTGTTGATTTAGTAGCTCTAAATCCTCTATTAGCAATTCTTCCACCTCTAATTAAATCAATACCCATTTGTGATAATTATTATAAATTAAATATATTAATTTAATAAATAAATTATAATTGTAAACACCTTCATTTACGACCTATCATCACTTTTCTTAAATCAAAACTTATATTAAAGTTAAGTCAACTCCATTTAAAATTAAGTAGCAATTAATTTTAAAAAAATATCAATGTTATTGAGAGTAAATTATAGCTTTAAGTGATTATTTCATTTAATTCATATCTTTTCAAGAAATTTATTAAAAATCCTGTATTATACTCAATATAAATACAAAAAGATAGTATTTTATATATTATCCTATTAAAATATATAAAATATATTGAATCTGATCATATTTCTTATATTTTGATGATTTTATTATTATGCTTAGTTTATAAAATTATTCAGAATAATATAACTTCTAAATATGATCGGAATCGGACATAAACAATAAAAATACACTAAAATCAAAATATTAGCATAAAAATCTAGATAATATAATCAAAAATACGATTAGTTGATTGCTCAAGGATTAGATCCTCAAGAAGTCGCAAGTCGATTACAAAAAGAAGAATATTAAAAAAGAAATTCTGGAGAATTTGTACAAGAACCATATAAAGTAAATGTTCAATAATATAGACTTCATCTAAAATTAATCAAATCGGTGGATCAGTCAATCTTGGATATTCATAAGCTCATAAAATACCAACATAAACACAATCATTATATGGACCTCTTAATAATTATATGACCATGCAAAAGACTGGATTAAAATCAAATATTTCATTAACAAAAACTTAATTATAATTGGCATAACAGGTTAAAATAAAATAAAGAATTCAAAAAGATTCAGTAGGCGAAAACTTTGACATCGATTTAGGAGTAAAGAAATCAACTGATTATAAATTGAATTATAATGACGACAAGAAAATGAGTGAGATTAGAGCAAATCAAGATAAGCAATATAACTCACGAAAAAATTAATTGAATGGGTATGTCTAAACATATATTAAAACAAAAGATAGTTTAAGAAAATGTTGATTATCTATTCACTTATGAGACAATAGATTTGTTAAATTATTATCCAATATATATTATCAAGAGTCTTGAATATGTTAAATTTATTTCAAGATTTTATAAGCCTCAAATTATCGCACTAATAATTTAGATTTATTAGTTGCATCAAATAACTCTTACTTTAATTTGTATGTCTCTTCTTAAAGATCAATATTCTTAGATACTATAGTATTATATTGTTAAATTGATACTGTTTCCTATTAAGGATCAGTTTGAACTCCAAATTATTAATTTAACAAAGATCTAATTTATATCTATTGAGGCTGATTTTATTATAATGATTTAGATTTGGAAGAAAGAAGTTATTTTATTTTCATTTAATATTGTTTAATAACTAAATCTTTCTCAAAAATAGCTTCAATCAATATTTTCTTTTCTTCACAAACAAGATCCATGTTATCTTAGATTTTTCTTTTCTATTTTTTTAATTCAACAATATTTACTTATTTTTCTTATAATATTTTTTAAACACTGTGAACATCAGCCTCTAGTTTTTTAAATTGCAAAGTCGTCTCTTCAATTAACTTTTTATTAGTATTTTATAATTATTATCTACATAATATATTTTTTACATTTTCTTTAAATTTTATCGTTCATTATATTTCATGGTAGCATGTTTTTCTTATTTAAATGATGATGTCAATGAAGAAACTTTAGTATCAGATGATAAAACTATATTTTATTTATCTGCTTTGGTTGATGATTAAAGTAAAACTGATTTAAAATTCGATGATGTTGATAGATTGTTTTAATTTTTAAATTTAGCATTATTTGTATGCGAATTGTTTATCATATAATTGAACCTTTTTCTTTATGAAAGCATAGTTTAATATTTATCCGTTAACAATAATAATAATAAAATTAAAATAAATCTATAATAAAATATGAAAATCAAAATTCAATAAAATATGGTATATCTTTAAGTATTTTTATAAATTATTATTTTTTTATGATTTTTTCATTATTATCATGATCAGTTGATATTATAGTTTTTATTAATTTAAAAAGAACACGTAACAATGAGGATAAATTACAGTAGTTCTATCATTAAACTTAATATTTTAATCCTAATATTAATCGGTATAATAATCACTTCATCAAAATAAGATACTACATTTAAAGTATATCCATTAGGATAAGATTATTTCGAAAAAATATATCTTGTTAATCATCATTTTCAAGCTTATTATCTCATCATATCATGCAAATAACTAAATATGCTTAGTATTTCTATAACAAAATAAAGATAATTTGTAGAATCTCCAACTTTTAATATTTATGGACATTCATAAAATAAACCAAAAATGGCCAAAGGCATATATACTTTTTTAACATAATGTCATTGTTATGTCAATGTTAATAACAACAATTTTTTAGAAATCAAAAGGCATTAAAACTAATAACCAATATTTTCATTAAGCAATCTTACATTTAGCGAAGGGCATTTGCAATTTTCGGTTATTGATAAATCAATTAAATGGGGTTTTGGTGAAAGATTTCAAGATAATTTTCACATCAATGATGGATTATGGACAATATGGAATCGAGATAAACCTTGGATAGTAGATTAAGGCAGGGCAGGTATCAGTCAACAAACATATGGTCATCATCCAATATATCTTGCTAGATAATAAAATACTAAATTATATCACTTATCATATTTCAAAAATACACATGGCCTTTTAATATAGTCTAAAAAAAAATCACATTAGCTTATTTATAATTCAATTGGGGGAAATTTACAATTCATTATAGTATTAGGCGATAAAAATCCTTAATAAGTTTTATAAAGATATCATTAGTACATAGGTATCGGCCATATTCCGCCATTTTGGAGTTTTGGTCATCATCAATGTCGATGGGGTTATCGTAGCTTTAATCAAATAAAATAAGTTGTTTAAAAATATAATGAGCATGATATACCTTTAGATACAATGTGGTCAGATTTAGAGTATATGAATGCAAAAATGATTTTTACAATTAATGAAAATACTCATCCTTCAAATAAATTAAATAGTCTTATCTAAAAATAATAGCTTCATTTTGTTCCATTATTAGATGTTGGAGTAGCAATTAACGATGCAGTCGCAGTTAATATGGGTAAATAAATGAATGTTTTCTTTAAATAAGTCAATAATAAGGCTCGATTATATACTGGTGATGTTTGGCCAGGAACCGTTCATTTTGTTGATTATCTTCATCCTAATAGCTCTATTTTTTGGAAAAATCAACTTGCAAGATTATACAGTAGTCTTAAATTTTCAGGCATATGGCTTGATATGAATGAGCCTTCAAATTTTAGAGGTGGATAGCCTCTTCAGAATTAGCATTATAGAATTCAACAAAATTAAAATCTCAATATGATGACTATCAATACTGACTTGAATCATTATAATGAAAGAAATAGATCTATACCTTTAAAACATGGGTAAGTTCATGCCTATTATGGTCATTTATCAACCGTTCCAACTTACTAATTTCTTAAATAAAAAGGTAGACCATTTATCATCAGTAGAAGTACAAGTGTTGGTTCTGGACATTTTGTAGGTCATTGGACTGGAGATAATGTATCTACTTGGCGCTTTTTAAGATTGTCAATAAGTGGAAATTTTTTATTTCAAATATTTGGTATTCAAATGGTTGGTGCAGATATATGTGGTTTTTATCAAGCTACAACTGAATAATTATGCTCAAGATGGCATCAAGTAGGAGCTTTTTATCCTTTTGCGAGAAATCATAATCATGATGAAGCACCAGGTCAATAACCTTATACATTAGGCTAAAAATTGCTTAAAACAAGTAGAGAAAGTATTAAAACTAGATATGCCCTATTAAAACAATTATATACTACTTATTTGCTTAAAAAAGGTAAAGGTAGCTATTATCGTCCAATAATATTTTAATTTGATGATTAAAGAGCTTTTGAAAAATAATATGTTGAAACACAAATATTAATTGGAAGTTATTTAATGACAACCCCTATAGTTTATTAACATCAAACATAAAGATAAGTTTATTTTCCAGGAGCAAATACTGAATGGATTAGATTTTAAACTGACTCTCATACTGGAAAAATAAAAAGTTAAAACATCAGATTTTATAGTTCTGGTTCGGTCTAAAGGATATAAAATCCTTTGCCATCTCCACCACCACTATTTCTTCGAAGTGGATATTTGATTTTCACTAATTATCCTTAAAATAGATCTAGGAAATTAAGTAATGTTTTTCATCTTTTTGCAGCATTAAAAAATGGTTAATCTTCTGGAAGTATATTAGGAATAGATGACTATAATAATTAAAACTTTATTAAAAAATGCATTAATTCTGATTGTTTTTATAAAATAAAACTTACTAAAGTTGATGATTCTTCATGCCGATTATAATGGGACTATATCGGTGTAGAAGAAATAAAAGGAGGTGTCAGAATAAAATCTTTCTTAATAGTTTAATTGAAAAGTAAATGGAAATCTTAAAATGCAATTTAAATATCTACTACAAAAGGATCAGCTCTTATTAAATTATAGATGATTGTATGAATAAAATTATATTAGTAATTTAGTATCTTATTGATCAAATTTCTTATTAATATAATTGATGGAAAAATAATAGATTTTATTTTTCAAGAAATCTCATTTTTATTTACTTTTTTCTCAAAAATATTTTGGTTGAATTAATTTATTTATTGATGCATGATTTTAATAATTGAGGTTAAATCAGATATTAATTGATTTGATTACAAAATAAGAAACAAAAACCAAATATATAATCTGACTTTAATCAAACCACATTATTTAATACAAAAAATGTAAGAAATAAATAATCTTAACTTCTATTAGGATACTGTCTTTAACTAATACCAATCATAGTTCAGATGCTAAACAACCTATATCTCATGATATATCTCAAACTATGATAGTATCATCAGTTAAGACCAATATATAAGCACTATGGCTTTGACTACTTAAAAATTAACCGGCCTTAGTCACTATCAATTGTACTTTAAGCCTGACAAAATAGCTAAGCATAGATGGCTCATTCAACTCTAAATGATTTTTCAAATTTGGATGATTCTTGTATATAAGTACTCAAGTTTAAGTAATTGGAACTTCAATAATTGAAGATTAATCTCAAACTTATGTACAAAAGTTAAAGATATGAGGAAGGACATCAAAGGTATGAAGACCAGTATGTTGTAAAAGTAAAAAAAAATGAAAAAAATTGAAGAATGAAATGAGATATTTTATTTTCAATAAAGAGGAAGTGATTTTGATGTTTACTTATAGAAAAGATTGATTTGTATATGAACTTATTTGAAAAAAACAGCTAGTAATCATTCATGACAAACGAAAATATTAGAGGATAATAAAATAAATATTAATTAATATTATTACCACATCAATGAGCGAACAAATAATCTCCCGGCTGAATGGTAACACTCATCTCTTAGAGAAAAAAGCTAACCTTCTCCTAGATCCACATGATAAAAGCAATCCCAAAAGAATAGCAGAAAAAAGGATCTTTAATAGTGCTAATGGCAAAAATGGCGCCAATGCATAAAGAATTTACTCAGTGCAGCTGCAAAGTATTGATGATGAGGCAAACGGTATATCCTCTATGGATGATGATCTCTACTACCTCAAACGGCAAATTGAAGGACTTTAAACTTTTGATCAAGTAGACATCAGAATAAGATTTTAGTCGTAAGCCTTTATCTTACATAAGAGAAGAAAGTAAAAAATATTCTATCTAAGCAATTCTTTTCGATCATACGAGCTAAGATAAGATAAGACTAGTTATGAAAAAACATAAGACAGATCTATTGTTTTAGACAACTTTATCAACAGAAAAAAGCCCGCAACAAAAAATTCGATAAAAATAAAAAAGTTTTTGAATAGTTTTATCACTAAAGGATTTGAATAAATAAAGAGTCATTAATTTCTTCCCTTTATATCTTCAAAACATAAAATTCCTCTCTAAGTTATAAATAAAATCCCCAAAACACAAATCGGATATGTATTAAATTCAAATATATAGAAATAATCAGATCTAAGAAAGATAAGAAAATATCAAATTAATCCAAAATTACTTCCACCTCTTGGAATAGAATTTGATCATTAAAATAAAGCTCAAGAAAATTAAGATGATATATAAATCAAACTTTCCATTAATACAAATGACATATATGATGAGGATAATTAATGTTATCAGGAAAGGCCTTAAACAGAAGGATATTTTTTGCCATAAACGAATATATTTGGAACTTTCTCCGATAACAAAAGAGAGATTTTTAAATTATCTAAAAATATGGCTAGAAACAAATTATAAAAATAGTCTACCTTAAAAAGGATAGCTTATCATTGTGTTAGATAAGTTGAAAAAAGATATACTAAATGCATTAGAAATCAAAATGAATATGTCAATAGAGCAAAAAAATTACACCGATAATGTCTTATCTATTGGAGAAAAAGAGAAAAAGAGTTAATTGAATTAAAAAAGAAAAAATAAAAATTATAAGCATAGCTGAAAAAAAGAGATGAATAATAACAAGAAGCTAAAAAACAATAAAAAAGACTACAATATATTATGTATCAATCAGGATTATATTCTCATTTTATGGCAACAAAACTTGGTGTCTAAGGAGATAACAAAAAATAATTATAAAATTTTTCATCTTTAAACTAAAAACCTTTGGATATCGATGAAGAGGCAGCAATGCTTAATGTTAATCAAATAATAAACAATAAAATGGAAAATTTGGAAAAATTCGATAAGAAAAAATAAGAAAGACTTGATCTTTCCTCTGTTGATCAAGGAAAATTAGAACTTGTTGGAACTCCACAAAATTTTCATGGTGTCCTTAAATAATATCAAATCAAAGGTTTAAGGTGGTTAAATAATCTTTTTGAACAAGGAATAAATGGTATCTTAGCAGATTAAATGGGTTTAGGTAAAACAATTCAGGCAATTGCATTATTAAGTCATATTTCTGAGACTAAAGGCATATGGGGCCCTTTTTTAATTGTTGCTCCTAATAGTACTCTTTATAATTGGCAACAATAATTCAAAAAGTTTTGTCCAAACTTAAAAATATTACCTTATTGGGGAAATATTAAACAAAGAAAGACGATTAGGAAATTCTTTTCCTCAAAAAAGTTTACTTAAAAAGCAGATTCACCATTTCATGTTGTTATAACATCTTATCAATTAACTGTTACTGATGATAAAACATTTAAAAGATTAAAATGGCAGTTTATGATATTAGATTAAGCTCAAGCTATAAAAAATATCCTTTCACAAAGATGGAATACTTTGAAGTAGTTTCAATCAAGAAATCGTTTATTACTCACAGGAACACCAATTCAAAACAATATGGCTTAACTTTGGGCACTTTTAAATTTTGTAATGCCTGATTTATTTGATTCACATTAACTTTTTAATTAATGGTTCTCAAAAGATATTGAAGCTCATAGTCAAGATCAGAAATAACTTGATCAAATCAAAATTCAACGTCTTCACGCCATTCTAAAACCATTTATGTTAAGAAGAATCAAGAAAGATGTGTAACATTAAATTGGTAAAAAATATGAACATCAAATGCTTTGTGAGATGACTAAGCGTCAGAAATTATTATATTAATCCATAAAATAGAAATTGAATGTTAAATAACTATTCAAAATGTTTTAATCTAAGGCAAAAGTTTAAAATTTAATGAATTTAGTTATGCAATTAAGAAAAGTCTGTAATCATCCTGAATTATTTGAAAGAAGACCAGCTAAATCGCCTTTTTGCTTTCAATAACAATATTACTACACAGGCTATATACCAATTAGAGCTGGTTAAATAAAACTCATATCATTTAACTCTAAAAATCCTATCTTATTTAACTATCCAAGACTTGCTTATGATTAGTTAACCAGATTTCATGAGCCTATATAAAAGAAAGCCAAAAGATTATTAAATATCTATGACCCAAATAATCAGATCAATAATAAAACATTTTCTAGCTTATCGTTAACAAATTTTTCAATGAATGAGATATAGTCTAGTTTTTCTAATGATATACTATTGACAAATATCTTGTTGTTACATTGGTGGCATAGGAGTAATTATTCTGCAACTTTTTCTACAAAAGAAAAACTACATATTAATAAATAGTTAATACAATAAATTGATGAGAGACTTTTGTTAAAGCTTTATAATCCTGTTTATTCTATGTAAAATGTATATATGCCAATAGCTACTGCACCTACAATATAGCCAACTATATCATCAAAATCCTTTTATTAAAATTATTAATTGTTGAATAATAACAAATTTCAAAAATATATTTTCTAAGGAAAATATCAAAAGAATTTTTAAAACTTATTACCTGTAGTATAATAAAATTTCAAAGGAATCTGTCATTCATTAAAATCATTGACATATATTCAAGTTATAGATTTTGGCAGTTTAATTGCTGATTCATCAAAGTTAAGATAGCTTGATAAGATTTTAAAAGAAAAGAAAAGAAATAATGATAAGGTATTGATATTTTGTCAAATGACTAAGATGTTAGATATCTTAGAAGATTTTATGAACTTGAGAAAATATACTTTCTTTAGATTAGATGGAGCTTCAAATATTGCAGATAGAAGAGATATGGTCAATTAATTTCAAAAGCCTCAATCAAAGACATTTGTTTTCTTACTTTCAACAAGAGCAGGTATTATTTAATTAATTTAGGTGGATTAGGTGTAACTTTAACTGCTGCAAATACAGTTATATTCTACGATAATGATTGGAATCCAACTATGGATGCTCAAGCTACTGATAGAGCTCATAGAATAGGGCAGAGTAGAGATGTTAATGTTTATCAACTTGTTACAAAAGGTACAATCTAATAAAGAATTGTAAAAAGAGCCCAACAAAAGAAAACAGTCCAAACAACAGTTTATGAAGGTGCATCTTTTAATTTCTTCAAAAAAGACATGATCATATAACTTATGGTGGATTAATTTCATGTAGAAGGAACAGTTGTTGAATAAAAAGTAGAAAAAAATTAAAAATCGAAGAAATAATCTCAAAATATTAGTAAAAAGAAGCAGACTAAATCTAAAGCTAATAAATAAGAAAAAGATTAGAAAAATTTGAAAGGATAAGTAATTATATAAAAAGCTTAAGAAGATAAATTTGACAATCAAATTATTGAGAATATGATGAATGAGTAATGATTAAATCTATATATGTTATAATTTTAAAATATTAAATTGTAATAAGATTTATATTTTTTAATATTGAGTTTGTTAATATTTTATAATTATAAACCCACGTAATGGACATCTTTCAACTGATTGGAGACTTCCTTCATTTAATTGCTGTACTAATGTTATTACTTAAAATAGCTGCTAATAAGAATGTTATAGGTACTTAAATAATAATAAAGGATTATCATATCGAACACAATAGTTATTTTTAGCTGTCTTTTTGACAAGGTATATTGATTTATTTCTTGGATGGAAAACTTTATATACATTCGTTATGAAGATAGTATTCATTACCCTCACTGCTTATACAATATATCTCATGAGATTTAAAAAACCATATAATTTAAGTTACGATAAATAATCAGATTCATTTCCTCATTATTACCTATATTTAGTAGCTTTGTTAGGTGCAATAATTATCCATAAATCATTAAATCCAATAGATTTTATATGGTCTTTTAGTATATGGCTCGAAGCATTGTCAATACTTCCTCAACTATTCATGATAAATAAATTAAAAGATATTTAAAACATAACAGCTCATTATGTATTATTTTTAGGACTTTATAGAGCGTTTTATATCTTCCATTGGTAATTATAATTTAAATTAGGATTTTCCATTGGTAAAATGTAATTTGGACATCTTTTATTGCTGGAATAATACAAACACTATTATACGCAGATTTTATATATTATTTTGTTAAAGCTAATCAACAATAACGTATCATGAACTTTCCTGTTTGATTCTTTATAATTTAATTCAAAATACAATAATTTTTATTTTATAAAGTAAATATATATCTTTATACTAATATTTTTAATAAGAATGGCATCTTACAATTTATAAAAAAATCGATCATTTAGCGGATTAAAAGGCAGAAATCTTTCTCCAAATAGTTTTGCAAGTCGAGGAAAGCATCATAATACACAAAATTATTCTGTACATTCTGAACATTTATGGAATATTCTTTAATAAACATAATTGTTTCCTGATTAAATTCATCAACTTTTGCGTTATGAAGAGCGAAATTTATCAAACTATAAGAAAATGATTGAAAGATAAAAAATTAAAGCTAATCAATAAATTTAACAT
>Ga0169931_10013582_pt1 | contig 11108 bp, 4 predicted proteins | sample Kivu_15m_20L_FD_129675 | JGI IMG/M metagenome (GOLD analysis project Ga0169931, IMG submission 129675) | Freshwater microbial communities from Lake Kivu, Western Province, Rwanda to study Microbial Dark Matter (Phase II) - Kivu_15m_20L... | ecosystem: Environmental > Aquatic > Freshwater > Lake ... | reverse complement strand
CCTGTACAGATCTACTGCCAACCTACATAGTGCTGTACTGTGGCGTTTCCGCAACTTCCAGCAGAATGACGAATGGACAACGACAACGAAGCAAGACTACGTAAGTGGGACTGACGAGCTGACTTGATGACATATGACATGGAACTCAATTGATGTCGTGACAAAATTATGAGATAATTAAATTGGATTGAAACGTTGGAATCCTCAAGCGCGAGAAACAACAATTCTAGACAAGAGAGGACGGATCACGAGTAGAATTTTTAAAAGTGGTCTTATTACAATCTAAAGTAAGACAAGTGCACAAAAATATGCACAATATCATTTTATATACAGTATGTAGAACTGTCAGATAGTTGAAATACAACTACGTCATTAATGATACAATTCACATGCAGTAATTCATAAGCTACCATTTGTTATGGAGTCATCATCAATAACCACTCCTGACCTTATCCCTTGAATTTAAATATGAGACTAGACCACCCGAAACAATACAATAGATTTTAAATAGAATTGTACTTCATGGCATTGGGATCAAATCCTGGAATGGGGAAGGAAGAAGCAAAGGCATTCACCTTCTTCTTTAATGCTTCGATTTCTTCACTGTCACCTAGTTTCTTCACAAAGTCAGCCAAGGCAGGACCACTTTCTTCCTGTATCTTCAACCCAATTAAAAGAGCCTCATGTAAGAACAAGGCAATTTGTTCAAAGTCCGATTCAACCATGGTGCGAGTAGTCATGGCAGGAGCGCCTATGCGTACACCTCCAGGTGTGACAGCAGATCGATCACCAGGGACACAATTCTTATTCAGTGTAATGCAAACGGCATCACAGATCTTTTCAAATTTAGATCCAGTAATCTTCTGGGGCTTCAAATCCCAAAGGACAAGATGGTTTTCTGTACCTCCCGTGGCAAGAGTGTAGCCCATAGAAACAAGCTTGGCACCCAATGCAGCTGCATTCTTACGAACTTGTGCAGCATACAACTTGAACTCGGGAGTATTCACCTCCTTTAGTTGTGTGGCCACAGCAGCAATTTGATGTTCATGGGGGCCACCCTGTAATGCAGGAAAGACAGCTTGATTGATTTTCGTCTCAAAACCACGTTCATCCTTGCGGAAGAATATCATACCCGCACGTGGACCACGCAAGGATTTGTGTGTCGTGGTGGTCACAACATCACAGTATTCAAAGGGTGAAGCAGCCTCACCTGTGGCTACAAGACCAGAAATGTGCGCCATATCCATCATAAGTAAGGATCCATTATCATCTGCGATTTTACGGAACTGGGCATAGTCGTAATCCCGGGGATATGCCGATCCACCGGCAATGATCATAGCGGGCTTAAATAATGAGGCATCACGAGCCAATTGTTCATAGTTGATCAAACCCGTCACAGGATGGACTTGATAAGGTAAAGACTCAAAGTAAACAGAGGTAGCTGATACAGCCTTACGAGTATTTTCCTGTTTGGAATAGGTATAGAACCCATGAGTTAAATGTCCACCTGATGGTAAGTCCAAACCCATAATACGAGAGTGTGGTTTTAAAAGAGCCGTGTAGACGGCAAAGTTGGCGGGTGAGCCAGAGTATGGTTGAACGTTGACACCCCACTTATCAGGATCTAGACCATATGCTTCAAGGGCGCGTTTTTGACAGAGCTCTTCAATCTGATCAATGATTTCGTTACCACCGTAGTATCGATAGTGAGGTAAACCTTCAGAGTACTTGTTGGTAAGACAGGATCCAAGGCATTCAATGACTGCACGTGAAGTGAAATTTTCCGATGCTATTAGCTCTAATGACTTCCATTGTCGATTCTTTTCTTGTTCAATCAAATCGTAAAGAACGGGGTCATGCTCCTCGAGTGACAATAATCCGGTGAATGGCTGGTAGGGGACGAAAAAATGGACCGCACCATTCGTTCCATGAATGAGATTGAATGAGACCAATTAGGTATACTCATGTTTCTTACATGCTATACGTAATCCTTCATTACTTACCAACTCCTTGAATTCGCTCATATTTGGTATCGTCTAGATGTCAAAAATCTACAGTGTTGATTTGTAGAATAAGATGAATGATCATGTCAAAGATCTTCGTCTTCTGAGACGATTGGCTACGGGCTACGGTGCTACGGTTGGCTACGTACTGAACGTGTTTTACAGATAGAACGATAGAACGTGCTATTGGAACGTGTCCCTACTTTTAGGGTATGTACTGTAGTAGCCTACGTAGGGCTATGTTACAAGTCACCGGGCCCCAGAGCCCAGCAGCAGGGGGCCCGCCCATCGATTTTTAGCATTTGGCCATGTCGGATACGATGGTCCTAGCTAGGCCATACTGTCTGAACTCTGAACCTAATAGCTACTGTACCAGCCCTTGGGCAGATACATGACACATACGGTACGTATGTATGTATGCGCCGTATCTGCCCTCGTGCCGGTACACAAATATCAGCCCTGGGTTGTATTTTCGGCGGTAGGCCTACACTACTACTTACGGAGTTTTCCTCGGGCTGCGCCCTCGGAAAAGACTCCGTAAGAGTAGCCTTCGTACCGCCGAAAATACAATGCCCCGGGCAGATCTTGACTTATCATTTTTATTAAATACTGATAACGTTGCTGCATAGCCTACAGTATCCGAGGAATCACAGAAGATGATCAATCATCTCATCAGATTCTGCTGAAAAATTGCCTTATGCCAGAGGTGGCTTGTCATTTGCACGCGTTAGCAATTTTTGCAAAGAGCTGCCTTAAAATACGGGTTCTTGTTCATATATTGAATGCTGAAAATAAAATAACACATTTTATTTACCTTACTATTGTAGAGGTTGATTTTTTTCATACTTGAGGTCTAGTTCATTTTCAACGCCTACTACTAGATGTTCGAGAGATATGAGAATGATAACTATCATCGGCAAAACTGCCTTGCGAAGAAATACTTCGCCTGCTTCCGTCGTCACTGCGGACTGGAGGAATTGATAATGATATAGGCATGGTCCGTGACAAATATATTCCCTCATCCTTGCGATGATTGGGTGTGATATCATCAACAAATTTTATATCTGATCCAAGAGCAAGTAAATTTGTTTGACGATATCCCCTACATGAAAAGTACCCTTCGTTACAGCAGAGGGCTAGCCATTGTGGCGTCTCATCACGCAGAACTTCACTTATGGGCTGGATAACGCTTCTAACTAGAGATATCAATGAACGTTGGAGCTCCCTTTGTACTGCGATCGCAGAATCCGTCCGTTGATCCATGCCACTCGCAGTGCTTATGGCATCAAAGCTAATATCTCGCATTACATCAGCTCCCAGAGAAGGCATACGTCCGATTGATAGAGCTGCATTGAGTATATGTGAGTCAGATTCTTTCTTTCGGTCCTTGATAACTTTCCAAAGAATATCACGATTTCGCCCAATTAATAAGAGCAAAAGTTCCATCATTAGAACAACTGCGCGAGCCAATTTGAGCTGACAGGAACGGATTTCGTCATCCGATAAACGGTCACTGGGTGTATCAGGGGTCCTTTCGTCGTCTGATGAAGTTGTTGCTGAGGGTGGTCTCTGAAGAAATAATTGTGCAATATCCCGCACATTGCTGCGATGGATGCATTCAGCTACGATTTTCAAGGCGTCTTTTCCGATTCCTTGATGAGTATTATAATTACCCGTCACTGTGAGTCCATTAATCGCAATTATAGTGCGAAATAATACTGAGCACCATTGGCATGTTGCGTAGATACCAGCTTCAAGGGGGCTCTGTACATATATAGAACGATATGAGACTCTCTGTCTCGTCACACAACACGGGAAGTTAGAGCCCACTACGAGCTCTGTTACTCTAAGATTCTTTTCACAAAAGTTATGCGCGGAAGCTTTAAACCAATTCCTACTACCAATATATCGATCTTTTTGCAGCGGTTGCGTGAATGAAAATTTTCTCACTCCTGTAATACCTTCGTCACGAAGAGAATTTCTCCACGAGGGATAGTTAACAGCCATAGTCTCCAGATCCATGCGATCAGCGCGAGAGATGAATGATGCAGAAGATATAGAGGAACGAGAATTCTTTCTGTGTCTAAAATTAATTTTGGTTGTAATGAAGTCCTCGTGTGTATCAGAGGACGAAGTCGAACATTTGTGATTCAAGGGCTGTTGAATCACGTCGTAAAACCACGGTGAGGAGCCACTACCTGAATCATGTGTAATTATGGGTCGGATCGCTGTTATTTTTATTTTTACTGGTTCCCTGCTTAGAGATGCAGCAAGGCGCCTCGGTTGTTGTTTTCGTTGCTCATCTGGATACCTGTCGTCGATCAGAATATCAATTGGAGTATTTTCTGAAAGTGCAGAGCTCACAACCTGGGTGATATATTTGCTAAACTCTTCCAATTTTACAGTATTCTCCGTGCGGTATATGAATTCCGATCCCATTAAATCATCTGGCAAGGAATTACCATGAAACCAAACACGATAGAAGCGACCGTACTCCGAGGATACTTCAAATAGAAGATTAGGATCTATTGTCGGACATTCTAAAGAAACTGTGTAAGCTTGTTTGGTATACAAGTAGGACAATTTTTCGTAATCATGGATACTTGTGTAGTAAAGCGTTGCATGATTCATCATCAGTCTACTATTTTCAATAAGCATGGATCTTCGGAAACAATCCCCAGAACGCTCCGCTTCTTCTACCATTTCGTACTCGATCTCTTTCATTGTTATCACAGGAGGTAATGAGACATATTGGTTTGAAGGACATACGCCGTAAAAAAGGTTCCTATCACCAACGCCAACGATACAGTTTAATTCAGCAGCACGTTCTCTAATAAGTTGGGAAATGATTCCTCGCTGTGTGCTAGAATAATGTAGATTGCCGATGTCTTCTGTATTACGATCTCCTATGTAGCGTGGTGTAGATTGCGATTCCGTTAACCAAGGTAGAAACGGAATGGGAAATGAAAATATTTTTTTACTGCAAAGTTTGACAACATGTACCCATGTTCGATAAATTTCATATCGGCAAAAGGCTTCTTCGGCGAAGGCTCCATAACTATGATGCAAGATCGCTAATTTTGATAGAAAATGGATTCGATCAAGAGGGCTTTCGGCGGTTGAAAATTCGTCGGATGCCGCGTATAACGCTTCTTCTATCAGCTCCTTGTGCAATATAAAATTTCCGAGATACTGTCTGCTAAGACCGGCTGATGCTGTTATTATGCGACTTACTTGCATAAGTTGTATATCACTGAACTGAATCAGATCCGCATTCGGCGTGACCAGCATTGCATGGGAAGCGATGAAAGCTCGATAAAGAGTCTTCATGGAACAACCGAGATGTTCAACAGCTGCTTTAAATGCTACATTCCGACTAGATGATTTTCGGTGCAAACGGTCAAGAGAGATCCATAGGGGCGATAACGCGGCCTCAGCACATTCTATAGGTAAATTGTTGCTTTGATAAACAAGATCCTTGCGATTTCTAACGGCTTTATTTGTCGCCTGCAATAGTAGCCTATCCATAACCTCGGTAATCACAGACAACGATGGAATGCGTATCATAGAGAAGCTGCCGAAACTATCCCATGACAGTCGTAAGAGTAGCGCTAAGAAATCTAGTGTGGAAATACGAACCTCTTTTCTCCGTGCAGCACATAGCCATAATATTATACGCATCCAGTGATTTATTGTCTCCCCAACTGCAGATATAAAAATCTCGATTCCGAAGACTTTGACAATTTCGACGGAGGCAACTATAGCCTTAATATAGACCAAGTCGCTCTGGTTTAAGCTAAGGCAAGTCAGATATACAGAGCTAACAAATCGCGTGAATGAGACATAATCGTCTGTGGAGAAGTTGAACTTATCCTTCAGTGATACCATCGCATCATTGTCCATATTCTTTGGGCCACGTGCTAGAGATAAAGTCTCTCGGACAATTAAGCGACATGTGTTAATGACAACCACAGAACTGTCATGTGAATACCACGCCCTGCTAGCATCTGTGGTGTAAATCTTTTCTTCATGACCAAGCCCATCGCAACTACGTGTCAAGAGAAATCTTTGACAGCCAACGATAACGGAGTTCTCCATATATTCATATTCAAGGGTTTTGAGACAGAGATTCAACAGCCCAAAAATCGAGGGCTCTAACTTGTTACATATATCATCAGGCTGTCGTATCGTTGACGCAAAATCAATCCGACCAAACTGATGTTTAGAATTGCTGACACCTCTGTTGGATTTAATTAGAGTCCTCCATAGAGCACGCATTAAGCCAACGGGAGCACTCTGTAAAACAAATACGAGGCATGTGAAAACATTGCTTCTTATGAGCCCTTTGGTTGGGAGGGTAGATATTACTTCACTGTGATCTATCAACATTGTTATGAGTGGGAAAAACATGCATCCGAACTCAGACGAGTTTCTTCTCAAACGACCCATATGACTTAAGGAACAAAGCAATTCGTAGATAACCGAAGTCCCTTGGATTTTTATATTGTCATCACTGTGACTTAATGTTAGGGTGCACGCCTGAAGCACGACATTGCTTAGCCAATAAGGGTTCGAGGGAATTCTCGGTGAAAAGCTTTTTTGAAGTGGACCAGAAAAGGCGACAACGCCAAGCTGTTGGTCCATAAGCTTTTGAAGGGTCTTATCGAAGAAAGCATTAGATACCGACGTAGGAGCATTCAAAGGGCATGTAAACCAAGACGTGGGCATTTGTTTGTTGACAGTGGTGAAGTCTACGAATCTAGTGAGTAAAGTGATTGCATGGAGTTGCATTTTAAAGACTTCCCAAGAAGGTTGGAGACCTGTCTTGGACTCGTGATCCATCCAGAGCTTCCCATCGACCGTGTTGAACCTAGAAAAATAAATCATCAATAGTCTTTGCACAAAACAGGAATCGAGCATGCTAAAAAGATCCCGAAGAAATTTAACGATGGAGTCGTTTACGTCCAAACATGTTTTCAACAGTTCCACTGAATCAAAGTTTCTACTATCGATACATGCATCTGCAACCATCTGAATCAAATTTTCAAGTGCACATTGAAAGCTCTTGTCTAGGGTGACCAAAGGAATAGACATATTTATACTGTCACCAAACAAATCTCGCTGCTGACGAAATATTGAATCTACTCGCCAGCCTAAGCTTTTCTTGATTATCTGGAACAAGGTTGGAGCGCATTCAATTGTCCAACCACGAGTCACCAAAGCCATGTCACAGAGACATTCACTCCCATAATGATGTTTTCCAGCACCCACATCATCTGCAACTTTATCGATACCAAATCTAGACTGCTCACAAAGAATTGCTTCCCATTGGAAAACAACAACTTCGTATACGTACGGGAACCACCGTCCTTTATTTTTGTTTCTACTGAGAGCGACCAATCTGTCGATGACTCCAGGTAAACAAGTGGATTGAGATGATGGCACAGCTACTGAATACGTTTCATCACTGCAGATGGACACATTTTGATTAACAGACTGGGATCCAGATTGAGATCGAAATATTTCACTAATAGGATCTGGTTCAAGTGAACAACTGATGCCTGTAACACCTTTCACATCATTATAAGCTGATGCAGTTTTTGGGTCGTCCCGGATAATGCGCTCTAGATGCTCTTGATTTTCAAGTAACTTGTCAGTCGGCGGTAGTGCCCAATCAATGCTGCACCGGCTTCTAGTTTTTCGATGATGTGCGAGACCATATGTTTTATCATGAACTTCATGCAATGACGTTGTCCGACTAAAAAGCCAATGGTAGTTAGTTTTCATGGAATGAAAGAACGATGTTTTTTGAATCTTGAAATAAATAAAGGCTTACCCTAACGAATCCAAGAACGAATCTCCGGCGGCTGTTAATTCATTATCATTGAGTGGTATTCTTTTAGTCCACGCATCAGTCAAGATAAGATCCTTATTTTGATCCGTAGCAGATATTCTACTGGGAATTCGCATCTGCTTTACACCGAAATCGATAGTCCTTCCATTCTGCATGTTTAAGACATGCTCTCCTTCATCTGTAGAAGGATCAGTGCGATGGATGACGATCTTGTCCTCATTTTTTCCCATTATATAAGAAGACGATGATAAAGTGGACGATGGACAAACCATATTTCTCACGATTGGTTCATCGTCCAACTCACATTTATCACCGTCTTCTTTTATCGTAGATAACATGGAGGATGGAATAGTCATCCATCGCCTTTTATTTACGGTCGATTGATAAATTATCTCACTCTTTGTCAGAACAATATCATCATCATTCTGGGTATTCGCCTTAAGTGCAGCTTGGAACTCGTATTTACTATCGACCACGCGTTTACCCCCATCACAGAAAGGTCTGATAGCATCAGTTGATACATTGTAAGTTTTCACTGACCCGAACGGATATTGAGTTACAGAAACACTTGTATCGGAGATTGATGGAGCCTTTTGAATACAACCACTTGAGCAATATTGAGGACACGAAAATTGTTTCAGTAAATCTGTAACATCTTCAAAATTACAGGTATCAAGGCCTGACAATATGCACTGTTCATCGAAAAGTAAACATAAAATGTCTGAGGTATTATACCCGAATTCTCGTTGAACATGAGCATGATCAGCCAGGACTGTTTGCAATGAGTGGATGACATATAACAAGCTTGCAAAGGCCTGAATTCTAAGTGGCACAAGCGAAGAAGGATCACAAAATAAAATGGAGAAATCTCCTACTCCTGAAATTAATGCCCGTATGAGGCAGGGAAATATTCTGGCGACGTGCTTCACTACATCCTTCATAGGGCATTGTTTCAGTTTCACAAAATCAACGAGATCACTCGACAGATTTTTCTCATCGTCCGAAACCATCCGGTCTGTGCTAAGAGCATGTGAAATCTTTTCACGTTGCATGTTCGCTACGAGATCATCTCTCGAAAGGCGCCATAGACCAAAGTCTCTAGTAGCAAATGACATGGGACGACTGGGATTGTGTTGAAGCAAGCGGGAGATAGTCATATTCTGCGAATGCACAGATGATATGGCATAAGTAAGCACCTAACATGCAGATGAGGATGGTTAGTATAAACTAAGGATCTGATCTTCCCCTGCCAACGAATACGCTCTTACCTCCACGACTAGCGCAGTTTCCATCGAAGGGTAGCCTTTCGTGGATTGTTGTGACGAGAATGACTTTGCAGCGGGAGAGTGTTCCTTTATGTTTTCTAGAACAAGAAACGCTGTTTCCTCAGAAGATGGACCGTAATTCGACGTCCATGCTGTGTTCGAAAGGTCATTTGATATCTCGTGGACAGGTCTTAACCAGTAATTTAACTCAATTTCATGCAAACCGTTCATGAGCAAAACCGAGACATCGTCGTCGATCGCTGTTAGAGCTAGTAAACCACAACCCATGAACTCAAAATCATAATCTCGCTTTGTTTGATCATTACTATCCCGATTGCCTCTGCGGCCACGCAGAAATTTAGAAGTCAAGGGTGCACTCCTGTAAGTATCACTTCGCTTTCTGACAATATACGCCGTAACGAGTAAGCTAATAGCCCCTGAATTACAATCCATTAATGCTGAGGGTAACTTAACCTTAAATTCATCTAAAAGAGGTGATCCTTGAACACATGAAGTAAAGTATTCTTCTACTAACGGAGACCCCCATCGAGGGTTATGAATCAACGGTTCCGAGGATAGTTTCAGCACCACATGCTTACACAAGGCCTCGTCCCATTTCATCCTGACTAATTCTATTTTTAAAAATGTGGGTGCTGGCGATAAGCCATGTATTTTTATTGGACAACAAATGAGCTCGTTAATATAGGTGGTGTGAAAGTAAGGCTCGATGGGTAGAAGTGAAGCTAGTTCCACAATATGATCGTTCGATAATTGATTTGGCTTCTCACAACTGGTGCTGGAGCCTGATTTTGGCATCGGCTCTCTAATACAATCTGCGAACCAACTTTTACCAACAAGAATCCGCCCCTCGTCGTCATCCATAAGGATAGATCCATCTCTTGTATCTTTTCGATGAGCGAAAAGCTCACCACTGAAGTCGATGATACGAGGGTGTGATAAAAGAGGAATATCAGTATTTAGCGCGTTGTGAATACCTAAATATTCATGATTCGTAATAATTATGCGAGCAACACCACGAGCAGATGCTTCACTTTGAATAGAATGAGATCTTAAGAAATGCCTATGAGAATCATCCATTACAATCAGTAAAATTAAGCGAGTCTTAAGAAATTCTTACCGTAATGCCAAAGATTTGCAAATTCGTTGACGCAAGTCGACCTCACCAGCATAAAGCAGTGGTATTTCAAGAGACCGGTTTGTAGGATGAATCGAACTTCCGGATTCAACAACATCGTCTAATGGTATGATCCCGTAAACACAAGGCGATTCGAGAATAGGTGTCTTTGTGCTATCGAATGCTTTTTCTAGCCAGAAATCAAGATCACTTCTCCCACGAGGCATTTTTTTCAGGGAACTTTCGTCCACGTACAGTCCCTTAACTTCCTTGTCTTCGTCATATGATAAAACCCGCCGAAACAACAATATTGCATATAGACTAGAGATAGACAGAGATGATGGTAATGAGAACATTCCACAGCGACTCTTATGAGCTGAGGATTCGGGTGTATCTGAAGATGAGCTCAACTTTGGCGATGATGAGGAAGAATGAGGACCAAGAATCGAAGACCGGAATTCTTCGATATTTTTGTCGACGACGAAGTCGAATTGAAGCGACTCGGTTACTTGAACCCATGATGAGTCTTCAGGATTCCCTTCGACTATGTTCCAAATCGCTAGAGAACAGAAAAACGGTTCAATTTCCCCATGACCTGAAAACGAGATGCTCTCTATAGTAATTTGCATGTATCTTGTAAAAGGATTTCGATCTGATAAAAGAGGCATACATTTGAGAATAGATGTCGCTGGATGCAGCTCACTTAAAGATCGATTCGATCGAAGTAGCTCGGTTGGAGTGGGGCCAATTAGAGTATGGATAGCGTCGACCTTGTTGGGGTGAATAACTGCCGGAAGTGAAGCCTTTACATCATAATCATTATCCTGAATTGCGTTCCACCAACCTCGAAT
>Ga0169931_10013581_pt1 | contig 11109 bp, 8 predicted proteins | sample Kivu_15m_20L_FD_129675 | JGI IMG/M metagenome (GOLD analysis project Ga0169931, IMG submission 129675) | Freshwater microbial communities from Lake Kivu, Western Province, Rwanda to study Microbial Dark Matter (Phase II) - Kivu_15m_20L... | ecosystem: Environmental > Aquatic > Freshwater > Lake ... | reverse complement strand
ATTAATTTTTCATGTCCTTTTAACTTATTTAACGGTTTAAAATTGTCTAATGACCAAATATAAATTACAGCATCACCAGCGCTGGATGCTAAAATATTCTTTTCCGGTATGTATACCAAGCATTGTACAACGTTCTGGTGTCCGGTAAGTATATTTGTTATTTTCCCAGTGGAAAAATCCCAAATAGTAATTTTTGCATCACCTGCTGCTATAGCAAATTTATTATTAGAAATGTCGCAAACGGAAATAACATCCGCTTCATATTCAAAAGTTTTAACGCAATCCCCATGACCAAATTTATCCCAAAACTTTATGCTTCGATCTTGCGAACAAGTTAATAAGTATTTATTTTGAAAAATTGTACAATCCCAAAGGCGATCACTATGCGCTTTAACGCTTTTAACAATTTCTCCATTCTTTATATTAAATATCTTAAAAGTCCCATCTCCAAATCCACATACGATTTCATCATTGGGTAAACGCCTCATTCTAATGGCCCAATGACCATAATTTTCTATGTTCTGACTAAACAAACTATTAGGATACTCTAAGCTTTGATTAAAGAATCCAAAATTATCTTTTTTATGCATAAAAAGAATAGGTTTTTTATCTTGTATTTGTAGTTTATCAATAGGAATATAAGAGGTACTTGGAATATTATGCTCTAATTGTTCTAATAACTGTTGATAATATAAAATTTGTTCATTTAATAATTTTTTTACCTCAGGAGAAAAAGCATCCAAAAACTTGGATTTTCTCTTTTTAAGATCTTTCAAAACTTCTTCAAATCGACTATCAACAGATAGCGCTTCTTGAAAAACATTTGACAATTGATTATCAGGGCATTCCAGGATTTCTCTAGCTGCCAAAGTAAACTCTTTTTGATCTTCCTTATTAAGCTGTAAATATGCAATTTTAGTTCCTCCAGTTCCTGTTAGCATATCTCTAGCTCTCGGATCATGAAATACACCTTGTGCTTTTGATAAATCATCAACAAAAGGCAATGCCTCGCCAGCATCTATCTTTACTATTTGAGCATATGAGCCTTTAAGAACATACCCCATGTTACCGCCAGAGTTCCCAATACAATCATAATCATATAAGAAAGTAGCAACTGCCAATGCTCTACCAAATCCTTTTAATGGAACACCCTCAACCTTACAATACTCATCTTTTGATTGTTTTTGATAAAAATCAATGAAGTTCTCTCCTAAATCTTTAAATCCGTCTACATAACGTGACATTAAATGTAGTCTTGGTTCATGTAACTCAAGAACGTTCGATGGAAGCTTCCCGTAGGTTTGTTTATGCTCATCAAAAGCAAATTTATAAGTTATTTGTGCTTTTTTACTAATTATTTGTTTATTTAAGACTACTTCTGGAGTACTAACTCCAAACAAAGCGTAAAGCTTTATTGCAATATACTCCTTATATTCGTTAATACTATCAGGGGAAGTTAACGCTCCATCTTCTTTTTGGCAAACAATTGCTTTGTCACTGCACTTTCCAATCCAGTGAGTTTTATAATTTGAATTATAAAACCATTGAATGCTAGGGGAACTGCCGCCTTTTACCTCTTTATCTAAAACTTCAAACTCATTTTTAACAAGTGACAAAGTTACTTCTTTAAGGCGTTCGACGATGTCTTTAGCATCTGGGCGTTTTTCAGGACTTGTTTCCCAACAGTCTCTAATGAGTTGTGCCATTTTTTCTGGGCATTCTTCTGGTATTTCCTCTCTTTCCCCTTGTAAAATTAAAGTAGGAATAACATTTTTATCTGCTTCTGAATAAGGCAATTTTCGTGCGACTAATTCCCAAAAAGTGATACCCAGGCTATAAATATCAGATTTTTTAGTATACACTGGCTTTAATTTAAAAAGCTCAGGGGCCATCCATTGCACAGTTCCTACACTGTCTTTATTTGTTTTTTTTGCTGTTGAATTAGATTTGGTTTCTGTTTTAACTCTGGCTAATCCAAAATCACTGAGTTTTGCTTTATAATTTTCATCCAACAAAACGTTAAAACTTTTAACATCTCTATGCAAAATTTTTTTATTATGTAAAAATAGAATTCCGTTTGCCATGTCTGTTGCTATTCTCATTCTAGTTGACCAAGGCAAAGGACCTTCGGTTTTATTAACACTATATAGAGAGCCTTTAGGCATATATTCCATGACAATCGCATATTTCGGACTAAGGCAAAAACCAAAAAATTGGATTATATTCGGAGCTTTTAAGTTAGCCATAGTCTCCGACTCTCTTACAAATTCTTCTTTAGCCTCATGAGATAAATCTTCTTCGTCTAACAACTGTTTAACCGCTACAGTTGTCCCATACCATACTCCCTGGTATACTTCACCGAATCCACCTTGGCCTAATTTCTTTTCAACCTTTATATCGCTATAATCAATTAAAAATGATTTTTGATTAACACTAAACATAAAAACTTCCGTCTAAAAAGTTGAAGACTTTTATTACTATTTTATTTAACTCGGAATAACCACTTTTTATAGAATAACTAAACATTATAACCCTTCAGAATAAGTATTGATTAAACTTTTTTTAGCCAACTTTTCTGTAATTCTTTATTGTTTTTCCAAAAGTCTTCTATTGAAGGATGCTTGCCTTCAAGATCTGAAAGAACGTGTCTCTGAACTTGAGTACCTTCAGATAATAACTGTTTAAAGTCAGTTTTCAAAAAATCATAGCTAGAATCACCTAAACCAACCGTATTAAGTAATTCGTATCTTTCTTCATCGTTTCTTTTATTCCATTCTTCATTTGCTTTTTCTAATTTAGAGTTTAATAAAATCTGTAATGGTTCTTTTATTTCAGAATAATTATCAAAGCATTTATTTTGAATTTCAAAAAGAATTTTTTCAGCATTTTCTAAACGTTGTTTTAATTCTAATTCTTTTGGAGAAGGTTTATTTTTGTTTTCCAAAAATGCTTGAATACAGCTTTTTATTGCATAATTTGGAATTAAATTTTTATTTTCTAATTTAAGATTAGTAATTGGGCTAGTATCGTGCTTCTCAAACCATTCCTGTATAGCGATCTTTTCATATGTGTGGCCATCAGCTGCAAAAACAGGATCTTCTATCAACTTTTGAGTAATGGGACAAATATAATCTTCTGGAACATCTATCTCGACCGTTTTAGAACTAAACACAATAAAACCTCCGTATTTATCCTATATTTAAAATCTCCTACCATAACCCTTAAACCTACTACCACCTCTAAAAAGAGGCAGTAGTGGCTTCAACAACAACATACTTCAAAATTGAATAAATGTATTTATTTAAATTTAGTTTTTCCATTAAAATGGACTGCGACTTCATCCAACTCTGAATCCTGTTGCTCATTAGTTAACTGATTGCTTTCACTAATATTTATAATATTACTACTAGCTCCTATCTCATGTGATTCTTTAAGGAATAAGACTTCCTTAGATTCACCTTTTTCTTTGTTTTCAACAATAGAACTTTGAGCAGCATTAAGAATAGTTAAAGCAATACTCTGATGGTTTTTGCTTTTTGCAATACTCAATGCTGTTTCATTTTCATTGTTAGCTAGTTCAACGTTAGCTCCATAAGAAAGCAACAGAGGTACTGTTTTTTCACAACCAAATCTGGATCCTACTATTAAAGCTGTTTCGCCTCCTTTATTTTGATGGTTTATATCTGCCAATTTGTAGCCTAGAAGAAAATCAACAACTGCAGGATGATCACCGCGAACAGCATGTATCAAAGCTGTATTACCGTACCAATCAAATGCATTAGCTAAATCGGGCTTAAACTCAATAACTTTCTTTAAAAGTTCTAAATTTCCCGTGGCTGCAGCGTTAATAACTTGATCTGGCGTAGCTAAAGTTTCTATAGGTGCAGGTTTAAACTCATGTGTAACTTTTTTGAACTCTTTAAACTCACCAAGATTTGCTTTTTTTATCTCTTTCTTATTTTCCTTTACTTCTTCCTGAAGCATCATTTTCTTTGGCATTATTTCTGAATAATCCATAAATTCAATTTCTTTTTTGGATAACTCTTGTAATGGTATTTCAATTTCCGGTTTATTTACGTCTAAAATCCCATCACTCAGGATAACTGCTCCAATTTTTGCCAAATTATTTTCGAATATTTGAATTGCTTTTTCCATTGGTAAATGTTTCAACTCAAACGCAGAATCTAAAAAGAAAATAGCTTGCTTGGTTTCTTGGCTAATTGATGTAAATTTAGAATCTCTGTAATTCCATAACCAACAAATGACCCTCTCATCATCAGAATAAACAACATGTTTCGGATCAATTACTACTTTATCTTTTGATCCTAATGGATCAAAATTATCAAGTTCTTTACCAAATCGAAGCGTTATGTCACCTTTAACTTTATCGAGATCATATCCACCCATCGGAATCATGGATAAAACAGAAGAACAATTATACAGATCTACAACGTTTGATATATTCCACATTTTGTCGCCAGTTGCTATACGTCTAACAAGTGCTTCAACAGAAGAACGATAACCCTTACTCATTCCAAAGTCTTTAAAAACTTTTTTCCAACCATCGATGTTGGGATGGGTAGCATAATTATCACCTTTAATTCCCATTATCTTAAGCTCATTGGAAAGATTGCTCTTCATATCTTCCACATACGGATCCATATCTTTTACAGAAATGTTTGCAACCACGTATCCAATGGATGTCTTTGGATACTTATCGAAAATTTCTTTAGAAATTCTAAATTTCATAAAAATACTCCTTATCTTAGTAAAATTAAACATTTTTGAACTTGTTTAATATAACATAACTAAATAACACAGGTAAACATCATTAGACCAAAAACCAAATAGCCCTTTATTGATATATCTCATGATGCAACCATTTCCCCAAAGGCGCTCTTTAAAGAATAACAATGATGAGCGTTTTTATACTCTTTATTTTGCATTAAAACTTCATGCGCTTTAAAAAGATTAAAACCAGGAATATTTGGAAACATATGATGGACAAGATGGCAAAAATCATTATGTGGATATAACAAAAATCTTAAAATTGGATGACAAAAATTATTTCTCGACATTTGAAGTTTATCAACATTTTGATATAACCCACCATGCTCTGATATTTCACTTAACTGACGAATAATCTGAAAACTGGTTGAAAAAGGAATTACCCAAAAAAGAAAAAAATATTTCCAAATTTCCAATTTTGTAAAAATTAATGCTAAAGATCCATAGAAAATACAACGAATTAATAGTTCACTTTTAGAAGCATTCTTGCTGTAAATGAAAGCTCTTATTGTTCCAATAAAATATTTCGGCATCCCTACTAAAAAAAAGATTTTTGCCAAATGTGTTAATAAAAATTTCTTCGTGGAAGGTAGTTTGTCTATGCCTAATTCTCTATAACGAACAAGATCTGTATCTGACTTTTCATTTCCTAAATATCTATGATGCTCCATATGAGAAACTCTGTATACAGATAAGGAATGTCCTAACGGAAAAGCACAAAATAGCATACATATAAAGCTATTAATAAAAGAATTTTTAGACAAATGACCATGAGAACCTTCATGCACCAAATTCTCTAATGCTCTCATTCTTGATCCTATCAATACAATAGACATCAAATAAACCCATACTGAAGAAAACTTAACGGTCACAAATATACAAGAAAATATAACAAGCCAATCATAAAGGACATATAGCAAGGATTTATAATTACTTCGTTCTTTTAAACCATTAATTTGTTGGATCAAATTATTGTCAAAAATTTTCGTAATATCCATCATTTCTTCTCCTTACACTAGCTTACACAACAACATTGACCTAACTTTTATTGAATATTAACAACTTTTTTTAATGGGGCACATCCCGTATTTTTTAGGGTATATTAAAACCAACAAACAATTTAAGATAGCTATTATATGGTTAGTTGCAAAGGTACTCAACTTAGCTGAAGACAACCAACTAACATTATTAAGAAGGAAACTTTAATATGTTCCAAAGTACTCAACTCTTAAATAAATCAGAAGCTCTGGTACAAATCCCGGAAGATTTTTTTTGCCCTATTACGCATGAGGTTATGGAAAATCCATTTATAGCGGCTGATGGACATACTTATGAAGAAAGTGCCATTTCAAAATGGTTACAAGAAGGTAGAGCCACGAGCCCGCTTACTGGAGAAAAACTAGCTCATACTATTCTTATTCCAAATCATAAATTAAAGGCCATTATTAAAACCTTTATGGAGAAGATTCCAGAAATACAAAAACAAAAATCTGAAAGAACACTACTTGGAAATATGTTAAAGCTTAGAGAAGAGTTTATTGGTGATCTTATTAGCAAGTATAATGCAAAAAAAGATAATGAATTAATTGTGGAAACTCAAGATATAAAAGAAAGTTTAGATCTTTCTTATAAAGCTGATAGCAAACAAATTGAACTTGATCATCTAAAAAAAGAAAAAGTTTTGTTAAAAGACCTTATAGATAAGTTAGACTTTATTACTTATGAGAATGACACGCTTAAACAAGTACTTTCTAAAAAGGAGCTTGAAATTGAAAAACTAAAAAACCAATATGTTATTTTAACTGAAAAAACGGGGCTCCTCATAAGAGATAGCCAGAGTTTTTTTATTCAAAAATTTGATGAGCTAATAGCAGAAGAAAGTAATAAATTTGGAACATTTGAGTCAAACAGCTTTAAACCAATGTTGTTTAGTCAGATTTCAAAACAACTTATTAACTTATCTAATTATGGACATTGGACTAAGAATATAGAGAGCTATGGACATTGGGCTATTAGAATGAAGCGATTGCCGAACGCAGAGGTTGTATGTGGATTTGGAGATGGAACATTTAAGATTTACAATATGAAAGATGGCAGCGTTGTTAAAAGTGTTAAAGCTCATGAAGGTAGATTGTGGGACCTTGATATTTTTGAAAATAAATATTTAATAACCTGTTCACAAGATAAAAGTATAAAATTTTGGGATAACTTTGGGCATGGTAATTGTATTAAGACCCTTGAATATGAGTCTGACGTTATCTCTGTATGTGGTCTTTCTGATAATAAATTTGCGATAGCAGGTAGCAATTCAAAAGTTAGTATTTGGGACTTTTCTACTAATCAAATAACAAAGAATTTGATTGGGCACCAAAATGTCGTGCAGAGTTTGGTGCATATACCAGAGAAGAAAATTTTAGCATCAAGTGGTGGTGATTCTTCAATTTACATCTGGTCTTTGGAAACTTTTGAGGCAACTAAGAAATTGACAGGACATAAAAAATTAATCTTTGATCTTAGAAAATTAGCTAATAATTTTCTAATAAGTGCTTGCGATGATAATATGACTAAAATATGGGATCCGAGTTCGGGTGAATGTGTTATGACGCTGGTTGGTCATAAACATTTTGTTAATGGAACAAGTCAGCTTTTAGATGGAAATATAGTGACTAGTTCTGAGGACAAAACTATAAAAGTTTGGAATATTAAAACCGGCAATTGTCTTAAGACCATTTCTTGTCATGAGCATCCAGTTTGGGGAATAGAAACTTATAATGTTAGTGATAAAGAAATTAATATTCTGAGCGGGGATACTCAAGGAACCATATTTTTTAGTAAATTAACTATTTCTTTGGATAGCGAAAAAATACTTCAAAACGAAGAAAGTGTTACTTTTAACAAATTTGGTAAAAACAAGATTTAATAAATTAATCTTATTTATGAAAAGCTTGGTATGCCAAAAAAATTGAATAAGATCATATATGCGTGAGGGTTAAAAAACTTATTTGATAAAAATGGATAATATTCTGCAAGCTGTTTTTAATGGGTTTTTTTTAGCGCTTGGGTTAATAATTCCGTTAGGTGCTCAAAATGCTTTTGTGTTGAATCAAGGTGTTAGATCAAAAAAATATCTATCAGTTTTACCTGTTGTTATAACTGCATCACTATCAGATACATTCCTCATCCTTGTTGCGGTTTCTGGTGTTTCTATGTTGTTATTACATTTTTTTTGGGTAAAAATTTTATTGTTAATGTTTGGTATTTTGTTCATGGTTTATGTTGGGATAGTATCTTGGAAAGAAGCATCTGTGCCATCAAATCCTGATCAATTTAAAGAGGCGACTGTTTATAGTAAAGTTTTATCTACTTTATTCATTTCTCTATTTAACCCATATGCTATCTTAGATACCGTTGGTGTAATTGGGGTGAGTTCGACTATTTATCATGGCATTTCTAAAACTGCTTTTACTGTGGCTTGTGTTTTTGTGTCTTGGATGTGGTTTTTTTTGTTAGCTGGAGTAGGCAAATTTGTGAGAAAAATAAAATCTTTCTATCATTTTCAGAATAAAATATCAGCTATTATTATTTGGGTAAACGCAATATTTTTAATTATAAACTTATTTTCTGAAATGTATTAGCATTTATTTTTTAAAGGAATAAATAAATATAAACCAATAGCATATAATGTTACCATACATATCATTAATGCAGATATACCGTCAAAACTATATTTTTGTGAAACATACATACATCCATAAGACGTAATGATGGCTCCTACAGCTCTTGCTAAAGAAAAAGAAACTCCCATAAGTGTAAAACGTCCAATTGTACGAAATCCATTTACAAAAACACTAGCACCAATATATGTTACGTTTAGTGACCAAGAAATTACCTGTATTATAAAAATATCGATAGGAGTTATGTTTTTATTTGTCAAATAGGAAAAAGACAGTGAAGAGAGAAACAAAAGTAAAGTTGTAAATTTTAATATCTTTATTGGGTATACATAACGAGTAAGTAAAATACAGATCATATGAACTACAAAAGATAGCAAAGTTACATAAAGATTGTGTTTGATAACTTGGATTGGCGTGTATCCTAATTTATTTATTAAAATTTCACCTATATGTATAAAACAAGTAAAGCTTAGAAATGGACTAATTAATTCTATTAGAAAATAGGAAAATATATTGCGTGAATGTTGTTTAATTATTGTAAAAAAGTTTGATTTTCTACCGTCGTTTTGTTTTAATTTTTTAGTTTCTTCCAGAAATTCTTGGCTTTCTTTTAATTCTTTCCTAAAAAATAACCCAATAATAGCAATTACAGATCCGAATAAGAATACAAATCTCCATCCATATTCAGGAAAGATATGTAGCATTAGTAGGCAAAATACTAAAGAAAATATAGATCCCGCATCGGTCATTGCTCCAAGAAAGGCGGCATAAAAATAATGGTGAGATTTTTGTGTAATTTCTGTAATATATATTTTAGCTCCGGTAAATTCAACAGCTGACGAAATTCCTTGTACTATTCTACACAGTAGAACTAAATAAGAAGCTTTTAAGCCAATTTGCTCATAAGTTGGAAGAAAAGCTAAACATAGAGAAGAAATGGCCATACTAAAGGTTGTGATAATAATAGTTTTTTTTCTTCCAAAGGAATCTCCTAATAATCCAAAAATTAAAGATCCTAACGGTCTTAGAATATAAGACATTGAGAAAGAAAGGGCTATTAAAAGAGCCTTCGTTTGTGGATCTGATTTTGGAAAAAATAATTCGTTTAAAATAACAGAAATATGGATATAAGCACAAAAGTCGAAATATTCTAAGAAAGTCCCTATACAAATGAGCCGTAAACTTTTCTTTTCTTCATGTGTTAATGGCAACTTTTTTTCTGTCGGTTTATTGTTTTTTATATATTCTTTCATGTTTGAATTCTCCTTAGAAACTGAATTACTTAAGCCGTTGTTAATTTCCTTTGAGGATTGCCTGGAGGCTGTATTTTAAGGCTATTTGAAAAATCAAGCATTGTAGATTTCATACAATCAACCTGATGTTTAATCACCATTTTGGTATCCTTTACGTCATAGCCAAGACATAACATATTTAAGAATCTTCACAAACGTCATAGCCATTCCTTTCAGAATTAAGAGCTAGAATAATACAAATATTAAATCCTAACTATTATTCAAAGCAAGAGTGTCGGGCTTGCCACGGGGTATTTGATTAAATTATCCTTAATTACTATTCTAAGTTTTAGGATAAAATTTGTGAGCTAAATATCTATGTCGAGAATTAATGTGGAAATAGTGCTGAAAACTGATTGCATACTTAAAATCAAAGATATTTTTAAAAACACTGAGGCTGGCACTCTTGTGCTTTTAGATGTTGATGATACTTTAATTACACCAAAAGCTAATATTTTTAGCTATAAAAACAATTCACACCGAACTTTAATTGACGATATAATAGCTAACAAACACAGAATTAGCAATTTTACAAGGATCCTGAGCAATTGGAGATTGCAAAGAAAAATTGTATTAGTTTCTTGCGAATGGCCTTCAATAATTGAAGAAATAAAGCAAAATGGAGTTTCTGTATTTGCGCTCACACAAATTGATACCGGACAATTTGGTTGTATAAAAAATTTAGAAAGATGGCGATATCGAGAACTAAAAGAAAATGGTATTGTCTTTTCTAGATTTATTCAAGGAAAATCGCGTTTAGTTCTTAAGAAAGACAAAAATGGATATGCTATTTTTTATAACGGTGTAATAATGACTGGCCCGTTTGAAAAAGTAGAAATATTTAAGGAGTTACTAAAATATGTGAATGCTAAAAAAGTTATTTTTGTTGATGACCGAGAAGAAAATATACTAAGTTTGTATCGGTTTGTTAAAAATACAGGTATTTTATTTACAGGTATAATATTTAGAGGAGTTGAAAAATGCCATAGTATTCCTTCTGATGAGGTTAGTAATTTGCAAAAAAAATATTTATTAGAAAAAGCAATTTGGTTAGAAGATGGTGAAGCTAAACTGTTATTGTCACGACACGATCATGTTTAATTATATTATTTCTATTATATTTTATTGAGGGAGTCTGCAATTTCTAGAGTATACGCTATCTAATCCAAATAAAATAGATATTTTACTTACTAAGAAAGATAGTTTGATTTTAAATAATAACCTAGTTATCTAGTGGAGTTGCCCCTGCAAAACAGGACACCTAAGCCTGGTTAATTTCCCTTAAAAACTGTCTTGGAGACCGCATTTTAAGGCCCTTGTGAGGAGCACGTTCATTATAGTCCTCAAACCAACCT
>Ga0169931_10013580_pt1 | contig 11109 bp, 7 predicted proteins | sample Kivu_15m_20L_FD_129675 | JGI IMG/M metagenome (GOLD analysis project Ga0169931, IMG submission 129675) | Freshwater microbial communities from Lake Kivu, Western Province, Rwanda to study Microbial Dark Matter (Phase II) - Kivu_15m_20L... | ecosystem: Environmental > Aquatic > Freshwater > Lake ... | reverse complement strand
TTTTTCCTCAAGAAAAGCTATGGTAAATTATCGGGATGGATTGGCTACACACTTTCGTGGACCACCCGAACCTTTCCCGAACTGAACGAAGGTAAAACCTATTATGCGCGTTACGACCGACGTCACGATTTATCGCTCGTATTGAGTTACGATTTAAACGAGCGCTGGTCGTTCGGAACCGTTTTCGTGTATGCCACGGGAAGTTTGATGTGGCTGCCTACGAACATTTATTATTTCGAAGGACAACCGGTTTTTCAGTACGGAGAGCGCAACAATTACCGCATGCCGCCTTACCACCGCTGGGATGTTTCGGCCACGTGGTACGGAAAGAAAAACAAGAAATACCAGGCGAGTTGGAATTTTTCGGTCTACAATGTGTATTCGCGCTTGAATCCCTTCTTCATTTACATCGATCCCGAGGGCGATTTGAGTCAAGGCTCGTTCAAGAACACCGCGAAAATGGTTTCGCTCTTCCCGATTATTCCATCTGCAACGTATAACATCAGTTTCTAAATGCGCTTTTTATACCTACTTATATGGATTTTTGCGGCGTGGATGGTGTTTCCCTCCTGCGAGCGCGAGATCGAAATTGAATTGGAAGGAAGCGGAACCGCCATAGTGGTGGAGGGAATTATTGAAGCCGGTTCGGCGCCACGGGTCCTGGTGTCGAAAAACCGAGGATTTTTTGCCGATTTTCCGGCTGATGTAATTTCATTGCTCGACACTTTTTTGATTGAAGATGCTGTGGTTATAGTGAGCGACGGAAGCACCACCGATACACTCAATTTCATAATCAATCCATTCGAATACCCGTTTGCTTATTACACCAGCACAGCAATAACAGGCGAAATTGGGAAAAGCTACTCTTTAACTGTAAAAGCATTGGGGCAAACTGTTACATCGGTCACCACGATTCCTCCGCCAGTGCCGGTCGATAGCATGTATTTTGACCTCAATGTATTTGATGTAAATGCCGATTCACAGGGATTAGCCTACATTCAATACACCGATCCCGATACTTTTGGGAATGCCTACCGTTTGTACTCGAAGCGAAATAGCGAACCACAGTATTTTCCGGTTCGCGGTCAGATTGCAAGCGATGAATTTATCAATGGACGCACGGTTACGTTTTTCACCGGTCAATCGACCAAGCCTTTTGGCGTGCAGGATACCTTCATCGAAGAGAATTTCTTTTACCTGCCGGGCGATACGATTTTCATAAAATTTTGCAGCATCGGCATGCGCGAATTTGATTTCTACAATACCTTTGAAGCCGCGCAAGGAGGAAATGGCAATCCGTTTTCGGCGCCCGCACTCATAAAAAGCAATATTGTTGGAGGATTGGGCGTCTGGTGCGGGCAATCTTATTTCGCAGATACTTTAATTGCAACAAACTAAACGTATGGAAGCTACTACAGAATACACCGATTGTTTGATCATCGGATCGGGTCCTGCGGGATACACCGCAGCCATTTATGCGGCGCGTGCCGACATGAAACCTATTTTATACACCGGCATGCAGCCTGGCGGGCAGTTAACCATTACTACCGAGGTGGATAATTTTCCGGGATATCCGAATGGAACGCATGGCCCTAAAATGATGGAAGACTTCGAAGCACAGGCCAAGCGTTTTGGCACCGATGTGCGTTTCGGGATGGCTACGAAAGTTGACTTTTCGGGCAACGTACACAAAATATGGATCGACGACACCAAATTGATTGAAGCGCAAACTGTGATCATTGCCACCGGAGCATCCGCCAAATGGTTGGGGCTGGAAAGTGAACAGCGTTTGAATGGGTTCGGCGTTTCGGCCTGCGCCGTATGCGATGGATTTTTCTTCCGTGGTCAAGATGTAGCCATTGTGGGAGGAGGCGATACAGCAGCCGAGGAAGCCAGTTATCTGGCTAAGTTGTGCAACAAAGTTTACATGGTTGTACGCCGCGACGAATTACGTGCGTCGAAAGCCATGCAGCACCGTGTGTTGAATACGCCAAACATCGAGATGCTATGGAGTAGCGAAACCTTGGAGATTGAAGGCGGACAAGCCGTTACCGGAGCACGCTTCAGGAATTTAAAGACCGGTGAGGAGTTTACGAAAACGATTACCGGCTTTTTCGTAGCCATCGGTCACACGCCCAACTCGGGCATTTTCAAAGGCTGGCTCGATATGGACGAGAACGGATACATCCATACCATACCAGGTACATCAAAAACGAACGTAAAAGGTGTATTTGCTTGTGGCGATGGGCAAGATCATGTGTACCGCCAGGCAGTAACGGCGGCAGGTTCGGGCTGTATGGCTGCGCTTGATGCCGAGCGCTATTTGGCTACGGTGCATGTGCCGGCATAAAGAAATTTTTAGCACACGATAAGAGCGAGCCGATATTTTTCTATATTTGCGCCCTCCTAAAAGAGAAAAGTTTGGTTCTGTAGCTTAATTGGATAGAGCATCTGACTACGGATCAGAAGGTTAGGGGTTCGACTCCCTTCAGGACCACCAATAAAATCAAGGCTTGCAGCAGTGCAGGCCTTTTTCGTTTTGAGAATTGTAGCACATTTGTAACACAAACCTCAAATTAGGATTTCATATGCTTTGAACTTACAACAGGCAAGCAGTAGGCTAAAGGAAACCGAAGGCTTTTTTTAATATGGTTTGTTACTTAAGGCCGGTCCATCGCCCAAAATTAAGCTCGTCTGCATGCTTTTGTTTGATGTGTTTACTATCGCTATGCAGCGGATTGATTAGGTAATTAAACTCGCCTTCCAGCAAACTGCTCGGAACTTTGCACACAGCAGACTTGGCCTTGCGAATGAAGGCATCACCCAGCACTTGGGTTTGTTCGCCGGGAGGAAAAATGTTCCAGTTTGGCGGGAGCTCGGCAAGGGTAATTTCTTCAATCTTGATGCGATCAGGAATTTCGAGTTCAACCAACATGCGGTCGCCGGGAATAAGCTCCATGGCAATTACACGCGCCAGAATTTCGAGTACGGCCAGCGAGCGGCTTTGCGAAGTGTACACCATGGGCGTATGTAAACTGTTCCATCGGTTGCCGCTGCACAATGCCGCGCCTTTCCCACTGAGAATGTCGTTGAGGTACTTCGTTCGTTCGATGCGGTAAACGTACATTAGGCTAAAGTACCATAATCTAAGGCCTGCAAACAATGCTTTACTTCTTGGATGCCGGTAATGGTATCGAAGAGGCTAACCGGCGTATACCCACCCAGCGAAGGATTGGCCAAATGCAACCAGCGTTCGAAGTGTGAGCGTTCGTTGTTGAAGACCTCGTAACCGTAGCGCAAGGTTTCGTAGAGCATAAAGAGGAGCTCGGTATCGCGGATGCTGAGGTTTTCGTTTTCGCGCTTGCGTTTGTTGTAGGTGGTTTGCGGCATACCGAGCAATGCCAGCAATTGCTTAATGGGCAAGGCCGACCCACGACTCATAGACTCGAGGGCATGGTACGATACGCCTTTGCGTATGCGCTCGAGCTTGCCGATGGGATTGCGGTACGCCACTTCAAAATCTTCGACCAGAAATGGAGTGGCCTCCGATTCTTTAAGTGTATATTCGAATGGCTTGGCTTTCATTTTTCCTCCTTCTTTGCCCAACAAATATACTACACTTCATCAGTAATTATACTACACCTCAATTTTTTTGCTCCAATTTTTTCAACAAGTAATCCAGATTGAAAATGAGTAGGAAAGTAAAAAGTAGGAAAGTAGAATTGGGTCTAGGATTTCGAATCTAGCCTTGGATTTCAATCCTGGGAAATTGAAAAACGAAATGATTATTCGGGCTCTGTTTCGTGTTTTCGAAAATTTCGATTTTCGTTCCTAGAAAATAAACATGTAATATCCATGATAATTCTTTGTCTCATAAGTCCCTTATTTTTTCAACATCAAAAACCTTCAATGTTGAAAATATCTCCTTCTTGTACCGCGCTATTTTCGGCATCTTTGTACCATGCCTCAGTTCTCGCACCTGCACGTGCACACCCAGTTTTCGCTGCTCGACGGCGCCGCCGATATCGCTAAACTCTACAAGAAAGCCACCGACGACGGCATGCCCGCCATGGCCATTACCGACCACGGCAACATGTTTGGTGCATTTGCCTTTGTGGCCGAGGCATACAAGAACAAAGGCGACGACGGCAAACCCCGGGTTAAACCCATCGTGGGCTGCGAGTTTTACCTCGTGGCCGATCGCTTCAAGCGTAGCTTTACCAAGGACGATAAAGACGTGCGCTACCACCAGTTGCTCCTCGCCAAAAACGAAACCGGCTACCGCAACCTCGTAAAACTTTGCTCGCTGGGCTACATCGAAGGTTTGTACGGCAAGTATCCCCGCATCGATAAAGACTTAATCCTCAAACACCACGAAGGCCTCATCGCTACCACCTGTTGCATCGGTGCCGAGGTGCCCAAAACCATCCTCAAGAAAGGCGTCGAAGCAGGTGAGGAGGTGTTCAAATGGTGGCTCGATTTATTTGGCGATGATTATTACGTGGAACTTCAACGACACGCCATCCCCGAACAGGAACAGGTAAATGCCGTGTTGCTCGAATTTGCCGCCAAACACAATGTAAAGGTTATCGCTTCCAACGACTCGCATTACGTGGAGCGCGAAGATTGGAATGCCCACGATATTCTGCTTTGCATCAACACCGGCGAGAAAAAATCAACACCTACCAACAAAGAATTTTCAGACGACGAAAGCAATCCCAAGGGTACACGCTTCGCCTTTTTTAATGATCAGTTCTACTTTAAGCGCCAAAGCGAGATGCAGAATCTGTTCAAAGACATTCCGCAGGCCATCGACAATACCAACGAAATTGTATCGAAGGTCGAGCTGCTCGACTTAAAACGCGATATCCTGCTACCCAATTTCCCGCTTCCGGCCGAGTTCGACACGCAGATGAATTACCTGCGCCACCTTACCATGGAAGGCGCGCGCAAACGCTACGATGTAATGACGGCCGATATCGAAGAACGCCTCAACTTCGAGCTGGGTGTTATCGAGCGCATGGGCTTTGCCGGGTACTTCCTTATCGTATCCGATTTCATCAAAGCCGGTCGCGATTTGGGTGTATTCATCGGCCCGGGACGTGGTTCGGCGGCAGGTTCGGCGGTGGCGTATTGCATCGGCATTACCAACATCGACCCTATCAAGTACGACTTGCTGTTCGAGCGTTTCCTCAATCCCGAACGTGCATCCATGCCCGATATCGATACCGACTTCGACGACGAAGGGCGCCAGAAGGTGATCGATTACGTGGTCGATAAATACGGCAAGAACCAGGTAGCGCAAATCATTACCTACGGCTCAATGGCCGCGAAAATGAGTCTCAAAGATGTAGCCCGTGTAATGGATCTGCCACTCAGCGATGCCAACGCATTGGCCAAGCTGGTGCCCGAAAAGCCTGGTATCAAGCTCAACCGCGTAATCAAGGCACCGATCGACGGCGAGAAAAGCCTCAAAACAGACGAAAATTTGAGCAGTGAAGAACTCGAAGGCGTGAAGAAATTACGTGCGCATTACGAGGATAAAAATTCGCTCGAAAGCACGGTAATTCACGAAGCACTAATTCTCGAAGGCTCAGTGCGCAATACCGGCGTGCATGCTGCTGGAATCATCATTGCGCCCGAAGACCTTACCGGCCTCATTCCGGTAGCCACGGCAAAGGATTCAGATTTGCTGGTAACGCAGTACGAAGGTTCGGTAATCGAAGATGCGGGTGTTATCAAGATGGACTTCTTAGGTCTTAAAACGCTAACCATCATCCGCGACGCGTTGCGCCTCATCAAAGAAAATCACAACATCGACATCGACATCGATACCATTCCGCTCGACGATGCCAAGACCTACGGATTATACCAGCGTGCCGAAACCAATGCGACGTTTCAGTTCGAAAGTGCCGGAATGCAAAAGTACCTGCGCGACTTAAAGCCCGATCAATTCGAGGACTTGATTGCCATGAATGCCTTGTATCGTCCGGGGCCGCTGGAATACATTCCAGATTTTATCCGCCGTAAACACGGCATCGATCCGGTTGTGTACGACTTGCCCGAAATGGAAGAGTTCCTTCAGGAAACCTACGGCATTACAGTTTATCAGGAGCAGGTTATGCTATTGTCGCAGAAGCTGGCCGGCTTTACAAAAGGTCAGGCCGATAAGCTGCGCAAGGCGATGGGAAAGAAAGACCGCAAGACACTCGACGAGCTTAAGCCGAAGTTTATACATGGGGCGAAAGAAAAAGGGCTCGATGAAAAGAAACTCGAGAAAATTTGGACCGACTGGGAAGCATTCGCCTCCTACGCATTCAATAAATCGCACTCTACCTGTTACGCTTTTGTAGCATTTCAAACGGCTTATTTAAAGGCACATTATCCGGCAGAGTATATGGCGGCCAACTTGACCAACAATTTGGGTTCGATGGATAAAATCACCTTCTTCATGGAAGAGTGTAAACGCATGGGAATTCCGGTATTGGGTCCCGATGTGAACGAGTCGAAACTGCAGTTCTCGGTAAATGCCAAGGGACAGATTCGTTTTGGGCTTGCGGCCATTAAAGGAGTAGGTGAGGGTGCAGTGGAGCAACTTATCGAGGAACGAAAGAAAGGCCATTTCGAATCGTTGTTCGATTTTTTACGTCGGGTCAATTTGCGTGCTGTGAACAAGCGTAACATCGAGAACCTGGCTTTGGCCGGAGCCTTCGATACCTTGCTCGGTAACGACAACCGCGCTTTATTTTTCTATCAGGAAGTGCCGTCTAAACCCGGCTTGCTCGATCAGCTCATCCGCTACGGGCAAAGCGTGCAGGAAGGTCAATCGGGCATGGCGAATACCTTGTTCAGCGATTCGTCGAGCGAAATTACCATTCCCGAACCGGTATTGCCCAAGGTTGAACCCTGGCATGTACTCGAAATGTTGGAAAAAGAAAAAGAGGTGGTTGGCATTTACATCAGTGGGCATCCGCTCGACAATTACCGTTTAGAAATGGGCAATTTTCGGTTTGTGGAAATCGAAGATTTGAAGCAATTGCATAAGCTGCAGAATAAATCCGACATGAAATCGGGGGGCATCATTACCGAAGTAAACCACCGCATCTCGAAAAAAGGTAACCCATTCGGCACATTTCGGATTGAAGATTATTCGGGCAGCAGCGAATTCTCACTTTTTTCGGAGAAATACCTGCGCATGAAGCATTTTCTGGAAGTTGGAAACATCATTTACTTCAACTGGAAAATATCCTCGCGCTTCGATAATCCCGATAATCTTGAGGTGGAAATTATGTCGATGGGCTTGCTGGCCGACCTCAAGGACAAATATTCGCAAGTTACGATTGGCTTGAAAGAGCGCGATTTGAACGAACAGTTTATCCGCGATTTTTCATCCATCATTTTGCGTTTTCCGGGGCGCTGCAATTTGCGGATTCAGCTCAGTGGGGCAGAGGAGGGCATGGAGTTGAATTTACTTTCGGAGCACATCAAGGTCGATGGCGGGAATCCTGATTTTCAGGAGCAAATCAACAAGATGTTGGGTTCGAAATCGTTCTTGCTGAATTAACCGCATTGCTTTGGCTTCTTCGATAAGGTAAAAGTGGATAAAATGACTATTGATATTGGCAGCACTGTGATTACCCGTTAGGGTGAATAGGAACACGCAGTGGTGGTCTATAATCCCAAAAAGCAAGGGCAAAAAGACCACATTAAAATTTGCCGCGACGGGTAGGAGGCGATATTTTTTAGAAAACTTTTTCGAAAATCTGGCGGCACTCAAAACTCCTTTTTCAATTTCCTAATGCATAAAATGGGATTGTTATCGACTCGCAAATTTTAAATTCTGATATAGAGGACTATACAATAATAATAACTACAGCGCCAAATCGTGGCGCACACTTTATCTAGTTTTGCAACGTTAGATTATAGGCTATAAACTATCCGCATTTATTGAATTAGTTTACCGGGATTAGTAAAGCGTGTTGCGATTTGACACGCATTTATTCATTAGTAAAAACAGGATTAGACATTGAAAAACGTTCAAGGAAAAAAAAGGAAAATGTTTGTGAAAAGTGAAAGTGATTTTACAGCTAAAATGGTGCGTCTTCAGCATGCCAGGGAGTCACTTAAAAGTGAGTTTGCAGGTATAGATGGTGTAATCGATCAATTTATTGATACGGTTCGTCCTTGGTACATTTTTCCGGATTTACAGGAACGGCCCCTTGTGATGAATTTGTGGGGAATGACCGGAACCGGCAAGACATCACTTGTAAAACGCTTTGTGGAAATGATTGAGTGGCAATCGTATTTTCATTGCGATATGGGAGAGTCGGCCGAACTTAAATGGTCTCTTCGCAATCGGTTTAGCGATTTGCATTCGCACCGAAACGGACTGCCGCTTATTATTGGCTTTGATGAATTTCAGCATGCACGAACCATAAGAGCAAACGGAGCCCATGTAAATGATCCCAGTTTAAGGTTAATATGGGAATTGATGGATTCTGGTCAATTCCAAACATCGAGAGACAACGAAAATATTACCTACGAGCTAAGTGGTGCAATCAATGCACTCGAGCGAGCAATGGTTGCTAGCGTTCGAATTATTAATGGCAAGCTTGAATCAGAACCTGAATTGTTTAAAAATTGCATCAAAGATCAACGCTACGATTTTGTGCATAGCGCATTTGTTGAAGCAGATTCCATTAAACGGGGTTCATCCCTTTTCAATGATCACTTTCTTGATCAATTATTGGAGGAAACAAAAATCAAGTTCAAAAACAGGAAGGCACTGGATAGTTTTATCGGCCAATGCTCAGGCATTGAAATGCTTGCTTTTCTAAAACAGGTTTTTGAAGATTATTACAGACCGGTTAACGTCGATTGCTCCAAGGCGCTAATTATCGTCATGGGCAACTTGGATGAAGCTTATCCCGCTTGCCATAATTTCAATCCCGACTTATCGGCCGATTTATTTTATCGCGAATCGCTGCAGATTCAATTGCCTCAAATTAAAGCAACTCTTAAGCAATACTTCAGAAGTGAGCAAATTGCTCGATTGGGACATATTCATATAATTTATCCTGCATTAAGTGTAAAGGCTTACAAGCAAATTATTCAGCAACAAATCGATAAATTAAAACAGATTTATCTATCTAAGTTAGGTGTCGAAGTGCATTTTGAGCAAAGCATTGAACGTCTAATATACCGCGAAGGTGTTAATCCAAGTCAGGGCACTCGTCCTTTGTTCAGTTGCATTCACAATCTTCTGCAGGCGCCAATGGCTCAAATCGCACTGTTCATTCAAGAGAAAACCATTCAGGCAAGGCTTATTCACGTGGAGTACCATAACAAATCCATTTTATTCCATTTCATTGGCGCGGATCATATCATCAACACACTGAAAATAAAGCCATCGCTGCGTATTGAAATTTTACGAAAGGAGCGGAAGGATAACAATCAGGCCTTAGTTGCCGTGCACGAAAGTGGGCATGCGGTACTTTCAATGCTTCTTCTTCGCAAGATTCCCATGCAGGTTTTTTCTTCAACTGTTGATTCCGAGATGGAAGGCTTGGTAAGCAATTCGCCCGACAATAGCATCGCTTCAAAAATTTGGGTGAAAAATCAATTAGCTGTGCTACTGGGAGGGTTGTGTGCAGAAAAAATACTTTTTGGGGAAGATGCTATTTCACTCGGAAGTGAATCAGACCTGCGCATGGCAACCCAACTTGCGATGAAAGCATTACTTAAAAACGGTTTTTACAAATATCCGGTTTGTTTTACGCCTGCCGCTGACGAGAGCATTTTAGCCGTATCAACGCTCACAGAAGAATTGGATCGTGAATGCATCAAGTGGATGAAAGAAGCGGAAGCTTTTGCCTTCGAAACGCTTAAAAATAATATGGAACTTCTGTTGAATTGTTCTTGGAAATTAAGTGAGAAGCGATCAATTGACAAAAAGGACTTACGCAATCTTTTCTTGAAGTTTGCGTGCGTAGACGATCGGCAAAATTGGTTTGAAAAAATATCCGAGAACGAAAAATACCGTGAAATACTTCACAATCAGATTTCAGGCGCCATGTTGTCTGTCAAATCTCGCTAAAAAACCTGTGTGTTTTCAAGATGCTTTTGAGGAGCAGTATGCGATGATTTATTTTTAAATCGTTGCATTATCGTTCATCAAAATTTCTCAAGTTTCTTTTTTTCGTTAACCAGAAATACCGCACCTGTTTCGTTGCCAGTGTCTCGCAGTATTCATCCCGCATTATGCTAGGTTGATTCATAACAAAAACTAAGGGCTTGATATTTATACGTTTGCTCGGGTTTGAATCGGATACGGAGCAATGTCCTAACGCACTAAACTATAGCGCATTTCGATTTTAAAGCTTAATCAGGGTTTAATATACACCTTCACCTTGTCGCCTTACATTTACAGCATTTATCTGGCGATGCAACTGCGTGGTATGTCTTTTTCAGCAGGCCCTACGTAGGTTCCAAATCATAATAATTCGGAGACAGAGCAATTTCCTAAAAGTCCAGAATTGGAAGTGAGCTAATATTTTTTTGAAACGTAAATGACTTTTGGGGAGTGAATTCGTTGGGGTCCGCCACTCCTCCTCCCCGAGGTCAAGTTACGACACAATTTTCAATATAGTCGTTTATAAACGTTTAAAAACGGATAAATACAAATTGTTCATATTGTGCATTTTGCGACTAATCGTTGACGAACTTTTGGGAGTCATTGTTATTTAATTCATTGAAAAACAGTTGCCTAATTCCACGTATGGTACTAAGTAAACATACCAACAGGCAGGTTCATATCTCAGTTCGAAAATAGTGCTTGGAATGTGAATAGCTTTTGCTGAACTTTAGAACGGGCGGGGACTCGTGTTTCCCAATTTAAGAGCTTTCATTTTATATATCCAATTTGAAACACTGCTCTCGGAAAACATTGATTAGCCTTTTATTTTTTTGGAATGCACGCAAATCGAGCAGGTAAAACATAACCAATGGCATAGTGAGATGTCTTTAAACAAAACTGTTTTACACAATAAACAGTAAGCATTTTCAACAAGACTCCAAAATAATTAGTGCTTTAAAGTAAAGCATACATAC
>Ga0169931_10013578_pt1 | contig 11111 bp, 6 predicted proteins | sample Kivu_15m_20L_FD_129675 | JGI IMG/M metagenome (GOLD analysis project Ga0169931, IMG submission 129675) | Freshwater microbial communities from Lake Kivu, Western Province, Rwanda to study Microbial Dark Matter (Phase II) - Kivu_15m_20L... | ecosystem: Environmental > Aquatic > Freshwater > Lake ... | reverse complement strand
TAATTATTATTCAGAAAATACATATTTAGCATTAAGCACTAAAGATAAAAAGATGGTGACGATTTATTGTCCTGAGATAAAGATGTTTTAAGCAGAACCGAGGAAAGTAGAATCATATTATTAAAAATTAAAAGCGTTACAAGCTAATTATAATTAGGAAAGTAGTTAGTTTTTGATAAAATTAGAAGATTTTGATAAATTTAGGCAAGAACCAATATTTGTAACATAATACTGCAACCACGGTAATTTACATAATTACCTTTAAAAAAGAAAATTAACTTAAGGCTGGCTAAAATAAAAATAAATAAACATAATAATGTACCTTATGGCAATCGCTATAAAGCAAATGCGCTAAATCGGCATAACCTCAATCCACACAATAAATCTCCAACGCATAATGATCACAAACAAAAACCTTAAACTCAGGTAGCCAGGTCTAATAGCTCCATACATATAAAAAAGATTAATATAGTATAAATATTCAATAGACTTCTTCGCCCCCTAACTTAAATAAAACAATTAGATGAACCAACTCGATAAAAGTGATATGTGGTCATACGGCATAATGTATTATTACCTCATCTCTAAAGGACTGCCAATAGCAAATTAATAAGGATAGATAGATATCCAATCATTAAAAACAGATCAGAAGAATCGTAATATAATAGGGCATTGTCTAGATTATAACGTATAGACGAGGCTAGAATTATAAAAGATCAAATTGGAATATCTAGATTAAGAATTATTAGAGAAGATGCTTAAAGAAAAAAGAGATAATTAATAAAAAATGAAAGAGATGAAAATTATGAAATCATAAGAGGAAGAAGATTAAGAAATACTAAAAAATGATAGGAAAGTCATGTTTAAAAATAGAAAAATACCAATTTTTAAACATTATAATAAAATTATTGCAATGTCAGCCACCACCACTTTTAGAATATGTCTTAAAACCATCATAGGATTGTTATTAATGATGTCCTTATTCTTTGGTCTATTCATATCGAATGGTGGATATGGACTAATCCGTGCAAGATATTTCAACCCAATTACTTTACAAGTACCATTCAACTATGGAACATCACTTATTGACATGACCATTTTAACAACCAACGGTGCATAGATATAAAAATCATACTCACAATACTCCTACTAACAATTCACTCAAGATCTTAGATGTGCGACTAATAAATATACCAAAGACTCACCAGGGACAATCTCATAGTTCATAAACTCATCACATACATTATACTGTTTCTTCGGATTCATCTACCTCATATTCTTCTTAATACTATATACCTTATTTCAATTCAGATTAGATCTTCCCACGCTTCTTCATGTTCGAAACTAAAAAAATTAAAATAATAATCTATTTCATTATCTATTCATGCTTATTACACTACCATCTATCATGTTCTGTTTCTTTTATATATTCGCATTTGAATATATCATGCAAGAATCACCATGTCTAGGGATCTAAAACCTAGCCTATCCAAAATTCACATCAGTATAAACATTACTAAAAGGAGACGGAAGTATATATAATTTTATATAGGTTAATTTATGGTTAAGATATTTTTGACTGTAATCCTATGGGCAGTCTTGATGTTTCTATATGGATATTTAACACTAGTGGTAAGAAAAATCAATCATAGATTATACTAATGGCGTGTAATAATACCATCAATCTCAATCATGTTCATCTATACAATAATATGCCGTGTAGGTTTCGGCAGTGCATCAATTATTTAGCCCACCTGGACATATAAGATCAATCAAGATCTAGTTCTTGGTAAATATTATGGATTGATAGGACTATTTCCATAAGTAATATTCTTTGCCATTTTTATATTAGACAGGTTAATTGATTTTATTTTTTGGTATTTTTTGAAATGTGGATTGTCTAGTGGACGATAAGAAGATATTAAACAGGTTAAGATTATACAAGCAAGGTATTAACCTATTGAAATGACAAAGAATATATAAAATTAAAAGAGTAATATATATATGATCTAACATGATTTTTAAAGATTTGATTGATCTATATATCATTTCATCATATAATGTATCGTATCTAGTTAATTATCATTTCATCATAAGAGTCTATCATTTACTATCATATTCATATCATATAATTTGACTATTATAAAGTTAATATAAGAGATAATTGAGAACATGATTGCGCAATTATCTTACAAACAAATATGCTCGTCAAAAACATCAAAGCTAAGACAATAAAGACGACGAGACTAAATCTAACAAAAAATGACAAATTACAGATTCAACTAATAAGTCAAAACTTTCATAAACTAATAATCATAATATGTAGATTCTTAATCTATCATTAATCTAACCTAATAACATTACAAACAACTATTAACTTAATAAAAACTAGATGATCTCTACATAATTATCATTCATGCCAATTTTGATGTCATAAAGATCATATAATTATATCCTTAATAGCTACTATCTCTATTATTCTAGAATATACATCTACCAAAAGGTATATTATCCTTAACTAACATCATCAAGAAATCATAGTTAATAATTATGGTATTATATGAACTCAACAAATTTAATATGATCTTGACATGTCTCAAAAAGAAGATGAATAACTCTAATTAACAACAAATCTATCTAAGATGCATATAATCACTACTAAAACTATATAATAAAAATATAGATAAAATTGATGAACGTACCTTAATAAGCATCATTTAAACCATATTCAATGATCAACTCTCAAATAAAATATAACACATAACCACAATAAACATCATTAAGCTAATACTTTAAAATTGTACAGCATAGTACATAAACATTGATTTTTTAAGATTGGTCATAAATTATTTCTGGATCTTCTAAAACGATATCAATATCAGCAATATATATCTAATAGCAATCACAATTATCTAAAGATAACTCTATGGAGAATCATTGACAATAATATTAGATGTCATACAAATCATCATAAAAGGTAAACCTAGAATAATATCTGCACTAAGTAATAAGATACAACCTATTATAAACATCATGACCAAGTTATTTATAAACTATAACTAAAATTATGAAAGTATTAGTCTAAAAGGATAACTATAAATAGATGGTAATGTCAAAATGATAACTATACACGATTTTTTCATTATTTTTTAGTCATAAATATTCTAATCATCAAAAATTGATAAACAGTACTGTACATTCCTTTAACAATTTTTATTAAAATATGATGTACATATAATATTATATAGGGAGACGGCCTCTTCAACATATTAAATAATAATGGAATGCTAGAATTTATAATAAGCTAGATGTGCTAGAGTCAAGAAATATGTTAATTAGCCCTAAAAACTATATTTTTTATGATTTTCAATAATAAAGATATGTAATTCAGATAGACCATCATAACTCTTATGAAATATTCTAATATATAAAAATCATTGTAGATCTGCCTTCTCAAATTTCATAATAATAGCGCTTTATAATAGATAGTACAATCATTATTGGGATTATTGATTATAAAGAATAAATGATACATAGATTACTTTTATTATTTAAATTTTAAGTCAAACATATACAAAATATATTTATCTTATTGACAATATACATAAATTATACATTTAATGATATAATAATATATACTATGATAATTTATTAATTTTCTTTTGATTTATTATTTATATGATTTATGATGTATGATATAGTTATTAGCTATATTTTATTGTAATATTATTACTTAATATAAAATATCTTCAGATATAATCATGTATAGATTGACAACGTCTGTATATAATACATTTGCCACCTCAACACAAAAATTCTTCTTCTTGTTCGGAGCCCCAGGAGTAGGAAAAGGCACCTATGCAAAATTACTTAAAAAAGATTTACAATACAACCATGTTTCAACAGGAGATTAAATCAGAAAAATTCTTAAAGGACAAGTCGCCAGCGGATTTGATAAAAATTTAATATAAAAAATTAGAGATATTGTCAAATCTGGAGGATTAGTCAGTGACTAAATTGTTGCACAGATCATTAAAGAAAAAGTTAAATAGCCAGAATCTGCAAAAGGAATGATCCTTGATGGCTTCCCAAGAACAAAAGGACAACTAGATAAATATCTTTAATTATTCCCAGTTCACGGTGTGCTAAATATTACTTTAAGAGATGATATATTATTATAAAAATTAATGGGAAGAAGAACTTGTACTAACTGCGGTGCTGGATTCAATGTCTGCAACATTCAAAGGTAATTATATATCTTAATCTAGAGACGGTTATTCAATGGATCCACTCTTACCTAAAGTATAAGGTGTTTGTGATTTTTGTGGAGGATCACTCGGCATCAGAGACGATGATACTTAAAAAGTTATCAGATCTCGTATGTAATAATATGAAGCAAAAACCAGACCACTATTAAATATCTTTGAAAAGATGGGGGTTTTAATAAACTGCTAAGCAAAAACAGGAGTAAAAGATTACCCACATATCAAAAAGATCGTCTAAGCTAAAATTGCTTCATCTTGATTTATTTATGATAGATTATGATATAAAAATCATCAACTTTTTATTAATGATTTTAATAAATTAATTAAAATAATATATGATTAATATGATAAAATATGATATTATTTGAATTTTTAAATATCTATGAGCTATAAACTTGGCATTTAATATAATAATGGTTGATATAATAAAAATGCTCTAGGTGGGAATCGAACCCACGACCGTTGGCTCATAAGACCAACGCTCTAACCAACTGAGCTACCAGGGCTTGTTAATATCACCATCATCATATTAATTTTATATTATTGTCAATTATTATATAACATAAAATACATAGATAATTTACAATTCAAACTTATATGAGTTTAATCTTTATAATGATAATTCAAAAGATCATTTTTAATTATTACTTTTGATCTTATCTACTTTTTGATGAATCAAAGCCCAAAGTTTTTAAAATCTTTTATTGAAGCCTAGCTCAATTTGAATTGATTACTACTTTGATCCTTTTTATTACTAAATATCTCAAATAAAGGATCTTTTGAGAAAGCTGCCACCTATGGAATATCAGTATATCCTAAACTGCTATATCGATACCCTGATGTAATTGGTACATCATCTAAAAAACTTAAAGATGCTTCAGATTCAATTATATATTATTATTACTCATCCTTTTATTATGTATATGCTTATTTTCTTTAAACTGTATACTTTTGTGGTGGAGGGAAACTCAAAAGCGTAGGTCTGAAATTTGGAATGTTTCCTTAAACTAATGTTTCATTAGATTTAAAATGGTTCAATAAATTGTTCCATAAACTATCCTAAATATATATAAATTTACTTGATATAAAACTTTAGCATTTCCTAAGACAATCATACCATATTTTGCTCTTGTTATAGTTACATTTAATCTTCTTGGATCTTTTAAAAAACCTATCCCTGGACCTTCATTCGATCTGACACATGATACTATTATATAATCTTTTTATCGACCTTGATAACCATCAACCGAAGCAATCTATATCTACTTATAATAATTAGGATTTTTCGATGTTATTTGACCATTTTTTTGTAAATAATTAATAATATATGCTCTTTGGCCTTTATAAGGTGTAATAATTCCGATTTGCTTTGCCTTAACACCTGATCTCTATAGATAAAAGACTATTTTATCAACAGCAACTGCTTAAGCTCTATTTAAATATGATGTTCCTGATGCAGATAATTATTAAGTTCCATATAAATTTAGGAAAAAACTTGGTTTATTATTTGGCCATGGAAACTATTTATTTAACTTTCTATCCTTTTCTGTAATTCCATTTTGTAAAGTACCATCATAAAAAGTATTTGAAGGGAAATATGTCAACAATGGATGCATTCGATATTGTATTTGAAGTCTTATCGGTCTATGACCTATCATAACTAACCTTTAAAATAAGCATTTATTTAGCCCAGCCTTTGCAGTCTATCTACATATCACAACTGGTCCAAGCTGCAAATGATCACCCACCAAAATTACTTGTTTAGCTGATTTGATCATAGGTAATAAACACTAAGGCTCTATAGCTTGGGTAGCTTCATCAATAAGAACATGATGAAAATAAAAATCATTTAGTCTTCTATCAGCAGATGCTATACATGTTGCGCATATTACATCAGCATTTTTTATTATATCATATTAAGCTTTTTTTCTCAACTGTTTAAATTTAAGCTCTTCCTCATTTGTAAATTACTTTTAATCATTTAGCTTTTGATAAAACTATTTCAATTTTTAGTAATTAGGGTCTGCAATATTCTTCAATTTATAATGAAGAGTAAGTTCTTATACATCTGAAGATACACTTTATCTAGATTTTGAACAAAATCTTAAAACTTTTACACCAGTTTGATGAATCCTTTGAGCCAACATATCGACAACAACATTCGAAGGAGCACATACTAATACTTGCTTCTTAGTTTGTTTGACTAGATGATAAACTATGCTTGCACTTGTGACAGTCTTTCCTGTTCCTGGAGGTCCTTGTATCAAACATAAAGGCTAAACTAACGCTTTTCTCACAGCTTCTTGTTGATAAAAATTCAATTAATGAAGGCCATTAATAGAAAACTTTTATGGAATCTTAATATCAAGATATGTTTTTGGCCAGTTTTGTCCTAAAATCGAATGATACAGATAACTTGATATTGAAGAATGATCATTTTAAAACTTTTTTAACCCTTTTTTCATTCTATGATAAGATGTCGGTTTCCATACAAACTAAACTTTATAAGGATACTCTTCTTTTGGAGTAGGATCATTATTGAACAATTAAAGACAGACTTCTTAATCTAAGCATATCAAAAGGATTACTTCCAGTGATTTTAACAACAACTCCTTTTGAAGACCATTAATTCTTATAACTAATCTTTAACTAATTACCAGGTAATAGACTAGCATCATAATCCTATCTACTACCAAATATGAAATATGCATATCTCTTGCCGTTTATATGATTAAATGTTATCTTCATATTATTTTGCGTTTGACTTTCTTTGATTTTTCTATCAGTCTTTGATTCTTCTGTCAATAAATTCTAAAAAACTGTCTTATATTGCTTACCAGATTTATATTTCAATAAAACTGGCCTCAATCTTTTGACATGCTTCTTTTTAAATATATCAGTAGATTTTAGTTTAGGATTAGTCTTCCATGCCTCTTCTAAATTTATCATATCCTGTATTGAATACTCTTGTCTATATTATTATTTCTTAGCTTTTTGTGCAATCCAATTCACTATCTCTTTTTGCTGGATAATAGGTTACCATTTTTATGCATTCCATTAATACTAAGTAGCTTTTTTATCAGTGACACATGGAGCTCTACATATAAATATCACACTAGATTAACTACCTTATTTAACTTCGACAAAACCCAATACAAAGATATTAGTATTACCACATATAAAACATTATATAGCAAGATCACCAAATTATCCCTATGGATGTGATGATATCTCATTATGTTTAGATTTTACCATATGAAAGATTATATGTGACGCAAATCCATTTTAACCCTAAAATAAATATATTAACTTACTTTTTAATTACAAAACCATTTACCACAAGCTTTGTTTGAACATTTCAAAACACAGTTTTTATTTTTGATACTACAAAATGAGCATGCGTGAGGTGGCAGTTCTTATTCGAATGAATGGTTTGATTATTTTTATGATTAGTCTTATGATTATGATTTTACACGATCTATAAACATTTTATATAAAATAATAATAAATCAATTTAAAACAATATATATTACAATACATACATAATCATATAGAAGGTAAAAGGTAAATAAGAATTTTATATATAGTAAATAAAATTTTATCAATATTAAACATAATTAATGAATATGAATATACACTTTTAGATATAATATTTTATTTTTATTTATTTACTTATATACTTATATACTTATATACTTATATCAATCATAAAATTTAGCTTTATATATTCTTGACAGTAGATGCCAACTAGTTAATAACATACGGTGCTGTTAGTCCCCTGCCATGTTTTTAATAAGCCGATCTAGTAGCTAGTTTTACTATTCTAGAAGCCAAAGCTGGCCCATAAGCATGATCCCAAAGCCCACATACACTAACAACCCCACCTAATATATCCCCAATACCCCCACATCTTTTCTTCCCTCCCTCTGTCTTAACAATAAACGATTTATCATTCCCCAATATCACATCATACCTATCTTTTATAATGACTTTAAAATATGGATTTGAATATACATTAGGTATTTCTATAATCTATTCCTTACTATCATGATTTTTTATTATTGTATCTATATCTATCTTAAAATGTTTTTGTAAAAATGCCAATTATCTATGATTTGGTGTCAATATCGCCTTCAATCTTTTCAACTCTTAAAAAAGATGTGGATATTGACATAGATAATAGATAGCATCTGCGTCAAATACTACTAAACAATCATTAGGTAATTTTTTAACAAAATGCGGCAGAAATTATTGCATATATTTATCTCTACCTAATCCTGGCCCTATTATCCAACTATGTATAGCTTTCTACCATTATTTTAACTTACTCAACCATTAATTAATCAATAACCCCATTTATTTCTATTAATACTTAATTTATTAATGAGATATAAATAATGGATGCACTATAATCTATGGAGAATATGATTTAATAGCAGGTGAACTAAATTTAGAACAGAATATATGTGACAAATCACCACCGATACGTAATGCTGAGATGGCAGAATAATAAGGTGCACCTGTAAATTAAAATGATCCACCAATTACTGCTATCCTACCATTTTGACCCTTCTTAGCATCATAATTTAATTTAGGAAATACATTTTTTAATTGTTTTAATATATGCCTAGATTGCATAATTTAATAATATTTTTTTATCTATATTTAGTTATATTAATATAAATTATAATAATAAGGTGTGTGTTACAACGATGAGCTAACAAAGAAATTATCATCAGGAAATCAAGAATCTGCAAAATTAAAATTAGTATCTTAAATCTGAACTAGAATAATATCGATTTAGAGAAAAAATGTTAAAAAAATAATTATAAATTATTAGTTTAACAAGTGAACGATGTTCATAACCCCAAACCTAATCAACCAACAAATACCTCATCCAAATATAATCCCTTAACCTTTAAGTAACCTAACAATCCCATCAAATCTAAAAACTATAACTCTTAAACAAAACCTACATCTAAACAATAAACGATCTCCGCTTTAACAACACATAACTTAAAAAACTATCATAAAAAATAAGTATGATTCATTAGAAAGAAATATAAATCATTAAAAAGTAATCATTACCCGATTATCTATATAAATAATAGATATAGAAATATATGAGAGATAATTAGATTTTATGTAGAAAATTATAGAAATGTGCTTAAATTACAAAATAAATGGAGGATTATTATATATAATAGATATATGGTATTAAATAAATAAATAAGAGATTAGAGATAGAGAATAGCAATATGAAAAAGTAGAGAGAAAGATAGAGAATTGATAGAAATTTAGATAGAGATAGAGATATAGCTGAGTATTATTAGTAAAAATATAAGAAAGAGATCAATATAATAAAGAACTAATATGAAACCGAGATAAAAAAATTAAAAAATAAACTACAGTTTCTCATCGATAAAATATAATCATAAAAATAAAACATATAAAGTCATCACATTAAAGTATCATTAGGCCCTCTAAGTACCCATTAAATCACACAAAGCAAAATCCTAGACCATTCTCATATAAACTGTAAAATGATATAATCGACTACTGTCAAATCAAGATAAAAAGATCGAGATAGATACATAGGTAGTATGGGCAATTCATCATATTCTTATAAAGAATTGACGACAAGAAGGGATAGCTCTAAGATTAAAGTTAATGATGATATGTAAAGTTGTAGAAGTAAAAAAGGGATGATGTTTGATAGAGTTAATTATTGATATTTATAGTACTATTTTATCATCGATTATCAACATAACTATTAAAAAGTATATAAAAGGCATAAAGAGTATTATGTTCATTATCTATCTAACAATGAATTATATATTATAATTTTATATATCGATTAATTATCCATATTAATCCATTAATTTATATATAAAATTCTATTTAATATATAAGAAAAACATCATATATCATTTAATAGATAGACACCATATATAATTTAATAGATAGATATCATACATCATTCCTTAGCATACAAATAAACCTTATCATTACATCTATATCCAATCTTCTCTTCCCTTAAATCTTAATCCTTCATAAACTTCTTCTTAAAATAATGCTTATAAACCTCCCACTCAACAAATATCGATATCAACAAAAACAAAAAATGAGAACCAAATATAAACACCAACAACCAATAAAATATAATTGTTAGATTGATCAACTGCACAAAAAATTAATATTTAGTTGTAAAATTAATCAAACTAAGAAACATAAACATCTTCATCGATTATGTTAAATAAAAATGCACTCGAATATATTTCTTTTAATATGGCTAACAATATATGGCTAATGATAAATATGATATATGTACAGCAGATACACCTATTATTGCACTCAAAGGATTTTAATAATAAACAGTTAACATAAGAGCCAATAACATCTTTTTTAAACAACTAAAAAACCAAAAATATTTAGTTACACTCTTAAAGTTAGTTCTAATCAAGTATATTATCGGTGTATATGAATGATCTCTCATCCATTAAGGTTTGATCATCTCTTCTCTAGCCTTCAAAAACAATATAATCAGAATAGTAATTTATAATGCTAGGAAAACTGCTGAGAAGAATGCCCCTGCAGTTGCAAATGGACTACTAAATGTTAAATTAGATATCTGAGTGAAGATATTTATATTTATTTAGATGATTGAGAAATAGAAGAATATTATAAAGAAATTATACCATAATATATTGTATAGTCTATTTATAAACCAGTATAATGATAATTTTTATTATGTTTTTGGCTTTTATATTGATATTATTTCCGTTTTTTGTATGTTCTAAACCTAGTTCTAGATCTTTTTTATAGATGATTCATTCAAATTATTTT
>Ga0169931_10013577_pt1 | contig 11111 bp, 11 predicted proteins | sample Kivu_15m_20L_FD_129675 | JGI IMG/M metagenome (GOLD analysis project Ga0169931, IMG submission 129675) | Freshwater microbial communities from Lake Kivu, Western Province, Rwanda to study Microbial Dark Matter (Phase II) - Kivu_15m_20L... | ecosystem: Environmental > Aquatic > Freshwater > Lake... | reverse complement strand
CCGGTACGGGTCGCCGGCGACGATCGTGGCGACGGCGCGCTCGGCGTCCGCCGCGGTGGCGAGGTCGAACTTCTCGAGCCTGCGCCCATCGAGCTCGACGAGCCGCGCCGTGAAGCCGCCGCCGGAGCGCGCGGTCATCGCGACGTCGACGGTCCAGTATTCCTGAGGCCTGAAGCGCTCGATCTCCGACTCGCGCTCGCAGATCAGGCGCAGCGCTACGGACTGCACGCGCCCGGCGGACTTGCTGCCCGGCAGCTTGCGCCACAGCACGGGGGAGAGGTTGAACCCGACGAGGTAGTCGAGCGCGCGGCGCGCCATGTAGGCGTCGACGAGGTCCGGGTCGACGTCGCGCGGGTTGCGCATCGCCTCGACGACCGCGGCGCGGGTGATCTCGTTGAAGACCACGCGCTTGACCGGGATGCGGAGGCCCTTCTCCTCGCGCAGCACCTCCTGCAGGTGCCAAGAGATCGCCTCGCCCTCGCGGTCGGGGTCGGTGGCGAGGATGAGCGCGTCCGCGCCACGCAGCGCGCGGCCGATCTCGCCCAGCGGGCGACGGGCGCGATCGCCCACCTCCCAGTGCATGGCGAAGTCGTTGTCCGGCTCGACCGCGCCGTCCTTCTCCTTGAGGTCGCGGACATGGCCATAGCTCGCGAGCACCTGGTAGTCGCTGCCCAGGTACTTGTTGATGGTCTTGGCCTTCGCGGGAGACTCGACGATGACGAGCTTCATGGCGCCTTCGGCAGGAGTGGCGGCCGAGGGTGAGCGGCTCTGGTTAATTCCTAGTCAAGAAACCAGGCTCACCTGATTGCCGGGGTGCCGCCGGATCATCCCGGCGAGCTCGAGCTCGAGCAACGCCATCCGGGCGACGGGCGCGGACAATTGGCACCGCCTCGCGACTTCGTCAACCGGCGCGGGGGCGGAGCCAAGCGCGGCGAGCATCGCCATGCGGGCCCTATCCTCCTGTTCCGTCGTGGTTTCCATCCAATCCGGATGGTTCGTTGGCGGCACGGGAGCTGGCCGCGCGCCGGGAGCGGCCGGGCGACCAAGCGCCGCAAGCACGTCCTCTGCCCCAAGCACTGGCGCGGCGCCGTCGCGCAGCAGGGAATTCGGCCCGGCGGCCCGCGGATCGAGGGGGAAGCCGGGCACGGCGAGGACGTCGCGGCCCTGCTCGAGCCCGAGGCGCGCGGTGATCAGGGAGCCGGAGCGCAGCGTCGCCTCGACCACCACGACGGCCTCGCAGAGGCCGGAGACGATGCGGTTGCGCTGGGGGAAGTGATGCGCCATCGGCCGGGCGCCCAGCGGGCGCTCGGAGGCGACGCAGCCACCGCCGGCGACGATCGCGGCGTGGAGCCGCGCGTTTTCCGCGGGATACGCGATGTCCGCGCCGCCGGCCTGCACCGCGAGCGTGGATCCCGGCCCGGCGCCCTCGTGGGCGGCGGCGTCGATGCCGCGGGCGAGGCCGGACACGACCAGGATCCCCGCCGCCGCGAGGTCCGCGGCGAGTTGCGAGGCGAAGCGCATGCCGTTGGCCGAGGCGTTGCGCGCCCCGACCATCGCGACCATCCGGCGCCCGGGCGGCGGCGGGATGCCGAGGCAGGTCAGCGCGACCGGTGCATCGGGAAGCGCGGCGAGGGCGGCCGGGTAGGCGGCCCCGCCTCGGAAGACGAGCTCCGCGCCGATGCGAGCCGCGGCGTCCATCTCCCGCGTGGCCAGGCCGGCATCGGCGGGTTGCAGCGGCCGACCGGCCCGCGCGGAGAGCGCGGGCAGGGCGTCGAGCGCCGACCTGGCGTTTCCGAACCGCGCGAGGAGTTCGCCTGCAGCTACGGGGCCGATGCCCCTCGTGCGCGCCAGGCGCAGCCTGGCGAGGCGCTCGGCCTCAGGGAAGACGGGCGCCTGGACGGGGCCGGGGGAAACAGCGCTTGCGCCACGTTCCTTCAATGCCGCCCCAGGTCACTTATTGCCGATTCTTGGTTCTTTTCCAGATAGAAGACGCCTGATGTTCTCATGGTGTTTCAGCCAAATCAGGACCGCGACGATGAAGGCGAACAGCGCCAGTTGGCGGTCGCCGATCGCCTCGTGACCCGGGGCCCAGAGGAGCGGCAGGTAGAGCGCAAGCAGCGGCGCCGTTGCGAAGGCCGCGAGGGAAGAGAGCGACGAGCGGCGGAAGATCGCGGCCACCGCCAGCCAGACGAGGCAGGCGCCGAGGCCGATCCGCCAGTCCAGCCCCAGCAGGACGCCGAGGCCGGTCGCCACGCCCTTGCCGCCGTGGAAGCCGAGCCAGGCAGGGAAGAGATGGCCGAGGACCGCACCGTGGCCCGCCATCAGCGCGGCGTCCGGACCACCCAGCTGCGAGGCGAGGAGCACGGCCACGGTCCCCTTGGCGCCGTCGAGCAGCAGGGTCAGGGCCGCGAGGCCCTTGCGCCCGGTCCGCAGGACATTTGTGGCGCCAATGTTCCCGGAACCGATGCTGCGGATGTCGCCGAGGCCGGCGAAGCGGGTGAGGAGCAGTCCGAAGGGGATCGAGCCGAACGCGTAGCCGAAGGCGAGGAAGGCGGCGAGATAGGGCCAGGAATGTGCCCAGCTGATCGGCGATGGCATGGGCGCGTCACTCCCCGATGCGGAAGATGGTCTCGCCGTTCACGAGGGTGCGCAGGACGCGCCCCTGGAGCGGGCGCCCGTCGAAGGGCGAGTTCTTGGACTTCGAGCGGAACTCCGCCTCGCGCACGCGCCAGGCACGCTCCGGATCGAAGAGGACGATGTCGGCGGCCGCGCCCTTGGCGAGGCGGCCCATCGGCAGCCCGAGGATCGCGGCGGGCGTGGTCGAGAGCCGGCGCAGCGCCTCGGCGAGGCCGAGCCTGCCGCCATGCACGAGCTCGAGCGTCACGCCGAGCAGTGTCTCGAGCCCGATCGCGCCGGCCGCGGCCTGCGCGTAGGGAAGGCGCTTGGAGTCCTGGTCGTGGGGTGAATGGTCCGAGGCGATGGCGTCGATCGTGCCGTCGGCCACGGCCTCCGCGATGGACTGGCGGTCGGCCTCGGTGCGCAGCGGCGGCGAGAGCTTCGCGAAGGTGCGGTAGTCGCCGACGGCGAGCTCGTTGAGCGCGAAGTAGAAGGGCGCGGTATCGCAGGTCACCTTCATGCCGGCCTGCTTCGCGCGCCGGATCGCCTCGATGCCAGCCGCCGTCGACACATGCGCGAAATGGAGCGGCGCGCGGGTGAGCTCGACCAGCCTGAGGTCGCGCTCGATCATCATCGCCTCGGCGAGGGCGGGGGCCGCGGGCAGGCCGAGCCTGGTCGCTATCTCGCCCTCCGTCGCGCTGGCGTTGCGCGCCAGCGAGGGTTCTTCGGGATGCTGCACCACGAGGCCGCCGACCGCGCGGGCGTAGCTGAGGGCGCGGCGCATCACGGTCGCGCTCGCGACCGCGGCCGTGGCGTCGGTGAAGCCGAGCGCGCCGGCCTCGCGCAGCAGGCCGAATTCGGTGATCTCGCGGCCCTCCAGCCCGCGGGTCAGCGCGGCATAGGCGAAGATCTTCACGCGGCTCGTCTCTCGCGCGCGGCGCGCGACGCTCTCCACCAGCGACGGGTCGTCGATCACCGGCAGGGTGTTCGGCAGCGTCGCCATGGCGGTGACGCCGCCGGCCGCCGCCGCCGCGGAGGCCGAGGCGAAGCTCTCCTTGTGCTCCTCGCCGGGCTCGCGCAGCTGCACGCGCATGTCGACGAGGCCGGGCGCGAGCACCGCGCCGCCGCAATCCACCGCCTCGATGCCCGAGCTGCCCAGCGCCTCGGCGCGGGCGAGATGCGGCCCGAGATCGGCGACCAGGCCGTCGGCGACGACGACGCCGCCGCGCTGGTCGAGGCCAGTCGCCGGGTCCACGAGCCTCGCGCCGACATAGGCGATCGCAGGGCCGCCGCGGCGCCCCGGCATGCGGCCATGCTGCGTGTCCGGCTTCATGCCGCGCCCCCCGCGTTGGAGCGCAGCGATCGCGTCAGCAGGTCGAGGCAGGCCATGCGCACCGCGACGCCCATCTCGACCTGCTCGCGTATCAGCGAGCGGTCGATGTCGTCGGCGAGGTCGCTGTCGATCTCCACGCCGCGGTTCATCGGGCCGGGATGCATCACCAGCGCGTCCGGCTTCGCCGCGGCAAGTTTCTCGCGGTCGAGGCCGTAGAAATGGAAGTACTCGCGCACCGAGGGCACGAAGCTGCCCTGCATGCGCTCGGTCTGGAGCCGCAGCATCATCACGATGTCGCAGCCCGCGATGCCGGCGCGCATGTCGTGGAAGACCTCGACGCCCATGCGCTCGATCGCCGAGGGGATCAGCGTGGGCGGGCCGACGACGCGCACCCGCGCGCCCATCGCGCCGAGGAGGTGGATGTTGGAGCGCGCGACGCGGCTGTGGAGGATGTCGCCGCAGACCGCGACCTGCAGGCCCGCGAGGCGCCCGCGGCGCCTCCTGATGGCGAGCGCGTCGAGCAGCGCCTGGGTCGGGTGCTCGTGGGTGCCGTCGCCGGCGTTGATCACCGCGCAGGCGACCTTCTCGGAGAGCAGCTTGACCGCGCCGGAGTCCGGATGGCGCACGACCAGCACGTCGGGCAGCATCGCGTTGAGCGTCATCGCGGTGTCGATCAGCGTCTCGCCCTTCTTCACCGAGGAGGACTCCGCCGACATGTTGATCACGTCGCCGCCCAGGCGCTTGCCAGCGAGCTCGAAGGAGGTTCGCGTGCGCGTCGAGTTCTCGAAGAAGAGGTTGATCACCGTGCGGCCGCGCAGCAGGCTCGACTTCTTCTCGTGCGCGCGGTTCTGCTCGACATAGGCTTCCGACAGGTCGAGCAGCGCGGTGATGTCGGCGGGCGACATGCCCTCGATGCCGAGGATGTGCCGGTGCGCGAATCCGGGGGACAGGTCTGCGGCTGGAGGGCTCATGCCTCGGCTTTTACTCTCCGCGAAGCGGGACCAGCAAGCTGCCGCCGAGCGGTAGCCCGCATGGCCTAGCCCGCCTGCAGGCCATCCTCGCGCCGCCGCCGCGCAAGCGCGTCGAGCAGGTCCTGGAGGATGACCGACGCGGCCACGCTGTCGATGTTCGCCTCGCGCCGCCCGCGCCGCGCGCCGGCCTCGCGCATCGCCTCGGCCGCGGCGTGCGAGGAAAGCCTCTCGTCCTGCAGCACGAGCGGCAAGTCGGCGAGCGCGAGCAGGCCCTGCGCGAAGGCGCGGCAGCGCTGCGCCGACGGGCCCTCGCTGCCATCCATGTTGAAGGCGATGCCGACCACGAAGCCGCCGACGCCCCAGTAGGCGACGAGCGCGCGGATGCGCTCCGCGTCCTGCGCCCAGCGCGTGCGCCTGATCGTCTCGATGGGGGAGGCGAGGGTGAGCGCGGGGTCGGAGACGGCGAGGCCGATCGTCTTCGCGCCGACGTCGAAACCCATCAGCCGCGCGCGCCGCGGCAGCATTCCGGGCAGGTCGCTCGGGTTGCAGATCGGCATGGGAGTTTGTAGCTTCCGCGCGTTTTCGCGGGCCCGGGCGGGCCCGCCTTCCCAACGCCCGGATGGATTACCCCATGTCGCTGGACAAAGCCACGGTGGCCCGCGTCGCCACGCTGGCGCGCATCAAGGTTCCCGACGCCGACCTTGAGCGGATGGCGGGCGAGCTGCAGGGCATCATGTCCTGGATCGAGCAACTCTCCGAGGTCGACACGAAGGACGTCGCGCCGATGTCCTCGGTCGTCGGCCATGTCCTGTCGCAGCGCGCCGACGTCGTCGCCGATGGCGGCCGCGCCGACGCGGTCACCTCCTGCGCGCCGGAGCGCGTGCAGCTCGGCGACGGCGCGTTCTTCGTCGTGCCAAAGGTGATCGAATGAGCGCGCTGACCGACCTGACGATCGCCGAGGCCCGCGCGGGCCTCGCCGCGAAGCGCTTCTCGGCGCGCGAGCTCGCCGCCGCGCATGTCGAGGCGATGGAGCGCGCGAAGGACCTCAACGCCTACATCACGCCGACGCCGGACAAGGCGCTGGAGATGGCGGCGCGCAGCGATGCGCGCCTCGCCGCCGGGCAGGCCGGCGCGCTCGAGGGCATCCCGCTCGCCATCAAGGACCTGTTCTGCACCGAGGGCACGCGCACGACCGCGGCGAGCCGCATCCTCGACGGCTTCGTGCCGCCCTACGAGTCGACGGTGACGTCGCGGCTCTGGGACGCCGGCGCGGTGATGCTCGGCAAGACCAACCTCGACGAGTTCGCGATGGGCTCGTCCAACATGACATCGGCCTTCGGCGGCGTGAAGAACCCGTGGAAGCGCCGCGGCGACGCGCGCGACCTCGTGCCGGGCGGCTCCTCGGGCGGCTCGGCCGCGGCGGTCGCCGCGCGGATCGCGATGGGCGCCACCGCGACCGACACCGGCGGCTCGATCCGCCAGCCCGCCGCGTTCTGCGGCGTGGTCGGCATCAAGCCCACCTATGGCCGCTGCTCGCGCTGGGGCATCGTCGCCTTCGCCTCGTCGCTCGACCAGGCGGGGCCGATCGCGCGCGACGTGCGCGACACCGCGATCATGCTCGGCGCGATGGCGGGGCACGACGCGAAGGATTCCACCTCGGTGCCGCGCGCGGTGCCCGACTACGAGGCGGCGCTTGGCCGCGGCGTGAAGGGGCTGCGCTTCGGCATCCCGCGCGAGTACATGCTGGACGGCATGCCCGCGGAGATCGCGCGGCTGTGGGAACAGGGCATCGCGTGGCTGCGCGAGGCCGGCGCGGAGCCGGTCGAGATCTCGCTGCCGCACACGAAATACGCGCTGCCGGCCTACTACATCGTGGCACCAGCCGAGGCGTCGTCGAACCTCGCGCGCTACGACGGCGTGCGCTTCGGCACGCGCGTCGCCGGCAACTCGATCGAGGAGCTCTACGAGAACACGCGCGGCGCCGGCTTCGGCGCCGAGGTGCGGCGGCGCATCCTGATCGGCACCTACGTGCTCTCCGCCGGCTACTACGACGCCTACTACCTGAAGGCCCAGAAGGTCCGCGCCCTGATCGCGCGCGACTTCGACGAGGCCTACGCGAAATGCGACGTCGTGCTGACGCCGACCGCGCCTTCCGCGGCCTTCGCGATGGGCGAGAAGATGGACGATCCCGTCGCCATGTACCTCAACGACGTGTTCACCGTGACGGTGAACCTCGCGGGCCTGCCGGGCATCTCGCTGCCCGCTGGCCTGTCCTCCGACGGCCTGCCGCTCGGCCTGCAGCTGATCGGCCGCGCCTTCGACGAGGAGACGCTGTTCGCCGCCTCGCACGTGCTGGAGCGCGCCGCCGGCTTCTCCGCGCGCCCGGGAGCCTGAGCCATGATCATCGAAGGAAAGACCGGCCCCTGGGAGATCGTGATCGGCCTCGAGGTCCACGCCCAGGTCGTCTCGGACGCAAAGCTCTTCTCCGGCGCCTCGACCGCCTTCGGCGCCGAGCCGAACGCGCAGGTCAGCTTCGTCGACGCGGCCTTCCCCGGCATGCTGCCGGTGATCAACCGCGCCTGCGTCGAGCAGGCGGTGAAGACGGGCCTCGGCCTCAGCGCGACGATCAACGAGGTCTCGGTCTTCGACCGCAAGAACTACTTCTACCCGGATCTTCCCGCGGGCTACCAGATCTCGCAGTACAAGCAGCCGATCGTGGGCGAGGGCCATCTCGACATCGACCTCGCCAGCGGCGAGACGAAGCGCGTCGGCATCGAGCGCCTGCACCTCGAGCAGGATGCCGGCAAGTCGATCCACGACCAGCATCCGCAGAAGACCTATATCGACCTCAACCGCGCCGGCGTCGCGCTGATGGAGATCGTCTCGAAGCCCGAGATGCGCTCGCCCGAGGAGGCCGGCGCCTACATGCGCAAGATGCGCGCGCTGGTCCGCTACCTCGGCACCTGCGACGGCAACATGGAGGAGGGCAGCCTGCGCTGCGACGCCAACGTGTCCGTGCGCCGCCCGGGCGAGGGGCTTGGCACGCGCTGCGAGCTCAAGAACATCAACTCGATCCGCTTCGTGATGCAGGCGATCGAGTACGAGGCGCGCCGCCAGGTCGAGGTGCTCGAGGACGGCGGCACGATCCGCCAGGAGACCCGGCTCTTCGACAGCGCGAAGGGCGTCACACGCCCGATGCGCTCGAAGGAGCACGCGCATGACTACCGCTACTTCCCCGATCCCGACCTGCTGCCGCTGGTCCTCGATCGCAAGTGGATCGAGGAGGTCCGCGCAAGCCTGCCCGAGCTGCCCGACGCGAAGAAGGCGCGCTTCGTCTCCGACTACAAGCTGACGCCCTACGACGCGGGCGTGCTCGTCGCGGAGAAGGAGAACGCGGAGTTCTTCGAGGTCGTCGCGAGGGGCCGCAAGGACCCGAAGCTCGCCGCGAACTGGGTGATCGTCGAGCTGTTCGGCGCGCTCAACCGCCTGGGCCGCGACATCGCCTCATCGCCGGTCTCGGCGCGGCAACTCGCCGGCCTGCTCGACCTGATCGAGAACGACACGATCTCCGGGCGCATCGCCAAGGACGTGTTCGGCTTCATGGTCGAGACGGGCAGGGACGCCGCGGCGATCGTCGAGGAGCGCGGCCTGCGCCAGGTGACGGATACCGGCGCCATCGAGGCGGCGATCGACAAGGTGATCGCCGACAGCGCCGCCAAGGTGGCGGAGTATCGCGGCGGCAAGCAGGCGCTGTTCGGCTGGTTCGTGGGCCAGGTCATGAAGTCCACGGGCGGCAAGGCGAACCCCGCCGCCGTCAACGAACTCCTCAGGAAGAAGCTCGCGGGCTGAAAGGTTGGACGACATGGCCAAGGCAACGAAGAAGGCGGCGAAGAAGGCCCCCGCGGCGAAGAAGGCGCCCGCCGGGAAGGCTTCGGCGAAGAAGGCCGCCGCCAGGCCTGCGGCCAGGAAGCGCAAGGTCCTCGCCGCCACGCCCGCGATCGCCAAGGCGGCGGCGAAGAGCGCCCGTCGCGCGGCGCGCGGCGCGCGCATCCTCAAGGGCCCGGCCGTCGCCGCGGCGCCGGCGGCGCGCCGCCCGGCGCGCCCCGTGCTGCACGGGCTCTGGCTCTCGATCCCCGCCTGCAAGGTCGGGCTGGCGCTTTCGATGATGGGCGTCGACTTCGACTACCGCCATGTCGACCTGTCCTCGGGCGCGCAGAAGAGCGCCGAGTTCCTCGCGCGCAACCGCTTCGGCCAGGTGCCGGTGCTGGAGCACGAGGGGCACCATGTCGCGCAGTCGAACGTGATCCTCCACTACCTCGCCGACGCCTACGACCAGTTCCTCGGCCGCAGCGCCGCCGAGGAGATCCGCGTCGAGGAATGGCTGCAATGGGACCAGGACCGCATGTCGAGCCTGGCGATGCTGCGCAGCATGAAGCGCTTCCCGCGCTACAAGCAGCCGGACGAGGTCGTGGCCTTCGTGTCGGGCCGCGCCGTGCAGGCGCTCGACTTCCTCGACCACCATCTCGGCACCAGCAAGTTCGTCGCCGGGCCGCGCCCGACCGTGGCGGACATCGCGATCTTCGCGACCGTCGCGCTCGCCGACGAGGCGGAGGTCGAGATCGCGCGCTGGCCGAACGTGCGCGCCTGGGCCGAGCGCTTCCTCAAGCTGCCTGGCGCGATGCATCCCTACGCGGCGATGCCGCGCGAGGACAGGATCGGCGGCTGAGCGGCCGCGACGACGCAAGGGAAGGGCAGGGCCATGGCGATCGATCTCTACACCTGGGGCACGCCCAACGGGCGCAAGGTCTCGATCATGCTCGAGGCCTGCGAGCTGCCCTACGCGGTCCACCGGATCGACATCGGCAAGAACGAGCAGTTCTCGCCGGCGTTCCAGAAGATCAACCCGAACGGCAAGATCCCGGCGATCGTCGACCATGACGGTCCTGGCGGCGGGCCCTTCGCGCTCTGGGAGTCCGGCGCGATCCTCGCCTACCTCGCGGAGAAGACCGGGCGCTTCCTGCCCGCCGACGCGCGCGGCCGGCATGTGTGCATGCAGTGGCTGATGTTCCAGATGGCGGGCGTCGGGCCGATGTTCGGCCAGGCGCACCACTTCATGCGCTTCGCGCCGGAGAAGATCCCCTACGGCATCGAGCGCTACGGCAAGGAGTCGCGGCGCATCTATGGCGTGCTCGATCGTCGCCTGGCGGAGAGCGCGCATCTCGGCGGCGACGCGCTGTCGATCGCCGACTTCGCGACCTATCCCTGGGTCGCGCGCCACGAATGGCACGGCGTCTCGCTTGCGGATTTCCCGAACGTGGCCCGCTGGGCGGCTGCGCTCGCGGCGCTGCCGGCGGTCGACAGGGGGATGAAGGTCCCGGGCTGAGCGGCGCCGGGGAGAGGCTGGCCCGGGCCGTCCGGGTCGCGCGCCAGGCGGCGTTCAGGCCGCCGCGGCGTCCGGGGCGACGGAGTCCGGGGCGACGGCGCGCGCGCGGGGTGCCGTGGCGACGAGCGCCGGCCCGGCCTTCATGCCCTGCAGCTCGCGCCGCGCCTGGGACAGGATGGCGAACTGGCGGTGGTCCTCGCGGTCGACGACCTGCATGCAGGCCATCCGGTTCTCCACGAGGTCGATCAGGATGTCGATGGAACGGCGGCTCATCATGTCCACGCTCCTCGTCGTTGGGACCGCATCCGCGGCACCACGAGCCTTGCGCCGCATTGCTTAAGATCGCGTGAAGAGGGGCGTGGCGCGCAAGGCCGGCGCTAGCGTCGGCGCGGCCGACCGGCTTCGTTGACACCGGCGCGGCCGGTCTCTAGAACCGCTGCCAGCAAACGCCGTGGCAACTGACGTCGCTCTTCGTGCGGAGGGGTGGCCGAGTGGCTGAAGGCGGCGGTTTGCTAAACCGTTATACGCTTGTAAAGGCGTATCGTGGGTTCGAATCCCATCCCCTCCGCCAACTTCTATCGCGACAACGCTCTCCGCCTCCGGGCGGCACCGACGAAAACCCCAGTATCCGCGCGGTTCACCCTCCAAAGCTGTTGACCGAGTGAACCGCGCCGGAGCCCGAATTCGTCTCTCTTCGGCCCGTTTTCTCCAAACCTCCTGACTTCGCCAAAACAGTACGGATTTTTAAGCGGCTGATTTACAGGCGTTATTCGACGTGGGGTAGCCGCGGTTTTCGTATCCCTTTCGG
>Ga0169931_10013576_pt1 | contig 11111 bp, 10 predicted proteins | sample Kivu_15m_20L_FD_129675 | JGI IMG/M metagenome (GOLD analysis project Ga0169931, IMG submission 129675) | Freshwater microbial communities from Lake Kivu, Western Province, Rwanda to study Microbial Dark Matter (Phase II) - Kivu_15m_20L... | ecosystem: Environmental > Aquatic > Freshwater > Lake... | reverse complement strand
TTCGGCTTTGGCGGTAAAACAGTTGGTGCCTTTGAGGAACCACCAATTCGCCATTACGTCGTCCAGCAGCGAGAAGATGATGCCGCCATGGGTTACGCCGGGATAACCCATGTGCCGCTCATCCGGCGTGAATTCTGCGAGACACACCTCGTCGACGAGACGAAAGTGCACGTGCAGCCCAATGGGATTGCGCTCACCACAGACAAAACAGTGGTGGGCGCTCGAACGGGTGACTTCGGAAATGACTGGCTCCGGAATTCGCGAAGCCGTCAGTGTATTGCACCCGGGAAGAACGGCTCCACCAGTTCAGGACCTTCCGCTACGTCGTCACGCCGGAAGGCAATGCCCTCCTCATCATCCTCCGCAGCCTGCAGGCCAACCGGACAACTGCCGTTGTCCTGATAGAACAGGGCCGCGTTCAGCAATCGCTCGGCAGAATCACCCAGTGGCCTCGAGAAATCATCCGAGGCACTGCAGCCTGGCAGCGTTACCGCACCGTTGTTGCGACCGAAGCCATCGGTGAAATCACCAAATCCCGTCGCATTCACGCCCTGGAACTGGATCGAAAAATACGTCGTTCCGCAATTGTCCGTGGGGTAGAAGCCATAGGGTTTACCACAGGTATTGCCACCAATCTGCACGACTTCAATGCCGATGCCGCGAAGCCCGTTGATGATCGACTCACTCGCGGAACACGTGCGTGCAGTGGTCAGGACAAAAACGCGCCTTAGGCCAAGCGTTGGCAGCGCCTGTCCGGCAGAGGCCGAAAAGCCCTGAGTCGTTTCATGGAACCGATCAGGTTCCAGTCGCTCGCCGGTCACCGGATTCGTGGAGGTGTGTTTACGATTGAACCGAAGCTCTTCAAAGATCCGGCCCTGCGCCGCCGCGCCGGCAATCATGAATGCCGTTTCGTTGGCAATGTCGAGGAATCCACCACCGTTATAGCGAAGATCGAGTACCAGATCGTTTACCCGCTGATCACGCAGGGTTCTGAATGCGTTCACGAGTTTCGCTTCAGACGGGCGGTTGTGGTCGTTGAAGTGAATGTAGCCCACCTGTTCGCCGTTGTTGGGGATGGTGCTGACGATATCCACCGGGTCCATGGTGACTTCAGCCGAAGTCATGTTGATGCTGCGTACGGTGTTCGTCCCCGGATCACGTACCTCGAAACGATTTGACTGACCGGAAGCGCTCGGGAAGAGGCCGTTGTTCAGCGTCGTCACGTCGCTGCCAGTGGCCACATCGACGCCGTTCACGGAGACGATTCGGGTTCCGCGAACCAGGCCTGCACTTGCAGCCGGTGTTCCTTGCGCAACATAAGCCACCACAATTTCACGCGGCGGGCTACCGGAAAGAACAATCAACTTCGCGCCATAACCCGCGGCGATGCCGGAGTTCGAGAGACGATTCCACTCTTCCGTCGTGTAGGTGAAATGAAATCGATCCTTGGGCCGGCCTGAGCCGGACAGCTGTTCTGTCTTCAACACATCAAAATAGGCAGGCGTAGTGAAGTTACGCGGATTCTGGTCACGGATCTCGTCGTACCAGAGATAGAGCTCGTTGCTCCACGAGCGCAACCAATTGTTTTCATCGGCCGTGGTACCCGCACGATCGGAGGTGCCGGCACGTGGTGCCGCACACAGGTTCTTGAACTGCGACGACGGTTGGAACTGACCGGCATCAAAACCGGTGGCGGGAGGCGGAGGTGGAGGTGTTGCAACCGGAGGCGGGGCGCTGCTCCCTCCTCCGCCGCCACCGCATGCTGCGACAACGGCGACGAACACAATGGACAGAGCCGCTTTCAGGAAACTCGTTGAATTCAGCATTGATCACTTCCCCTTCTTAGATCCTCGGTTTGCGGCATCGGGTTGCTCCCTCCCGACTTTGGAATGCCACTGGCAGACCGTTTTTCAACACCCGCCGGTCAACAATCTACAGCAGACGTCCCGCAGGCTGAACTGCCCAAACAAATGAGACCACTGCGGCTGATATCATGCCCGGAACCGGTCAACTGGAGTTCAACGGTTTGTTCGAACTTGCCCACATCCGGGAACGCCTCGGAAACCACAAGCCGACCTTCATCGTTCCGGGCCAGGCGACCCGACAGGCCGCGGTCGCAATCATCCTGCGTGCACATCAGGGACACCCGCAGGTGCTCTTCATTCAGAGGGCAATAAAAGACGGGGATCCATGGTCCGGGCACATGGCCTTCCCGGGCGGGCATCGTGATCCGGATGACGCGGGGCTCAAGGAAGCCGCGATGCGCGAAACCCTGGAAGAAACCGGCCTTGATCTCGGATCGGCTCGCTGGCTCGGAGCCCTGAACCACGAACGTGCGCAGCCACGGGGGCGGGTGCTCGACATGCTGATCGCACCGCACATCTTCGAAATCGATGGTGATCCGCGATTCACGCCCAACCATGAAGTGGCGGATGTCGTATGGGGGCCCTTGTCACGCATGGCGCGCAACGAACTGCACGACACTGAAGAACGGCCGGTACTGGGCAACATGACGGTCTTCAACGGCTACCGGCTCGCCGGCGGACACTTCGTATGGGGCCTGACTTATCGCATCCTGAAATCGTTCTTCACGACCCTGGATCCGACATGGGTCGGCCCGCCCGAAGTCTGAAAAGGTGACGCTGAGGGTGAGTGAGGTCAGTGCGTAAAAGTCAGCCCACGGAAATTCGCGATCGCCAAGCCGGCCGCAACACTCGTGAACGGGTCATGGAGATCGACTCTTCCCGGGAACCGCGCTTCGAGGATTCGGGTTACCGCCGGAATAAGGCTGGATCCACCGGTGCGTAACACCACGTCGATATCGTCGGGGCGCAGCCCCGCCTTGGTCACCGTTTCATCAACAACCTGTTCAACCTGCCTGAGTTGATCAGCGATCATCGATTCGAACTGGCTGCGGCTGAGTTCAAGTTCGATGTCGAGTTCAGGGATATCAAGCACCGCCGTTTCTGCCTCCGACAGCGCCGCTTTCAGATCCTTGAGTTTCTGAAAAACGAGGTAGCTCGCATTCTGTTTGATGACTTCCTTGAGGCGCTTGAGCTTCTGTACTGCCGGTCCACCCTGGGAGAGATAGTCCTCCACCGGCGCCGTGTAGCGGTTCTGGTTCAGGGTGTAGGTCACCGCCCAGTTCACCAGCAGATCTTCGTAATCTTCAAACGGAAACCGCGTCTCGATTTCCCGGTCCATGCCCCGTCGCCGCCACATCTCGCCTTTGCCGAGCAAGGGAAACAGCAACTCCCGGAACATGCGCTGGTCGATATGGTCGCCACCCAGTGCGATGCCGTGCGTCGACATCACCTCAAAGCCTGCGCCTTGACGTCGGAGCACACAGAGATCCAGCGTGCCGCCGCCAAAGTCGACCGTGAGCAGGGTTTCGCCACTGAAATTTCCCGTTTGCAGGTAACTCGCCGCTGCGGCAATCGGTTCGGGATAGAAGCTTTGTTTGTGGACACCGGCATAACGATAGGCCTCCGAAAGCCGGGATAACGCGAGCTGATTGCGGAAGTTGTCGCGGCCTTCAAAGTTCACCGGATGACCCAGGTGCGCCGAGGCAATCACGCCGGTTTTCTCTTCAATCGATTTACGTATGCGCAGCAAGAGGGGCGTGATCAGCGCAACAAGGCGGAACGGATGATCGAATACCAGCAGACGCCGCACCCGCTCATCACCAAGAAGGCGCTTGGTACCACGAAAGAGCCGGCCTGGAAGCCCGCTGTCGGTGAGCGGCTGACCGTAGAACTGCTGGGTGACGGTTTCTACCGGCGCCGGATTTTCCTCATCGTGGTGCTCAACGAATTGGCTGGATTCGGAGATGATCTCAGGGATGAGTTCGACGGTACGACCGGTGTTGTCGGTGATGTATCGTTCAATCGCCCGCTTGCCAGTATCCGTCTGCAAAGCCGAATCGATGTAGGTGGCCGATGGCATCACCGGATCACGAGTTTCCAGATTCACCAGCGTGACCACTTCACCATCGAAGATGGCCGCAACCGAGTTGGTGGTGCCGAAGTCGATACCGATTCCAAGCCGATCAGTCATCGCGACCATCCCGATGGCGGCGGATACAGATCTTCTCCAAGCGAGTAAGCGCGTTCATTCAGGGGCTCACATCAGCAGCGACACTAAAGGCGATATAGGCGCGTTTGTTGAACTTGCCCCCGAGGCGAGAGCCAACATCAAAGAGCCACATCACCCATCCATACTTGCGCCGCAGCGCCGCGTGAGCCGCCGCCACATCGGCAGAGTTGGTCAACACGACAGCCGTGCCTGCCTTCCATTCCCCGAGTACCTTCCCTCGCACATCACAAGGCGCGACTTCTATCCTGCTGCTGTTGCGCAGACGCTTGACCTTCCCGGCTTCACCTGCACTGAAGCAATAGAACCGGCCGTCGCCTGGCGCGAACCAAACGGGTGTATCCACGGCTCTGCCATCGCGGCGGAAGCTGCGTATTGAACAGTACTGCGCGTCATCAAATGTGGTCATCGGCAACCATTTCAGTTCGAGGATGAGTGATGGGCATGCATTCAGTGCGGCCCGCCGAACGGGCAGCGAGTGTAAACGCGACCTCATCGAACCGGAACAGGAACCGGAACAGGAACAGGCCCTGAGTCAGCCACACAGGCTCCAAGTGGTTACACTGAACACATGGGCGACGTCATCCGATTCAAAAAGCCGAGTCTCAAGGAGAAGGCCAAAGCCGTAACGCTTTGTCGTCACGGCCATCACAAGTGGGCCGTGGATCCCAAAAAGCAGTTTGATGTGAAAAGCGGCAAGCTCGTGACGCTCTGGCGTTGTCAGCGGTGTGAAGCAACCAAGACCACACTCACCTGACATTTCAGTTTAGCCGCTGGCATCGCGGCCGCGCCTACACCACCAGATTGACGAGCCTTCCCTTGACGACGATTTCTCGGCGAATGGCCTTGCCTTGCAAGTGTCGCTGCACGTTTGCGTCCGCCTTGGCCGCCGCCAGGATGGTTGCATCATCGCTGCCCGCCGGCACCTCTATGGACCCCCGCATCTTGCCACCGACCTGAACAGCAATGGTGATGGTGTCTTGCTGCAGTTTGGCTTCGTCGTATTCCGGGAATGTCGCATGGGCAACTGAGTCCTTGTGGCCAAGCAAGCGCCACAGCTCTTCGCTGATGTGGGGTGCATAAGGCGAGAGAATCCGCACGAAAGCATCCATCCACGCCTTCGGTACCCGCTCTGCACGTGTGGCTTCGTTGACAAAAACCATCATGTCGGAGACGGCGGTGTTGAACTTGAGTGAGTCCACGCCTTGCCGAACTTTTTTGATCGCCGTGTGCAGCGCGCGTTCAAGCTCCGGAGCATCTACCACTTCATCCGACAGACGATCGCCTTCCGTCAGCAGCCGCCACGTCCGGTCAAGGAAGCGACGACATCCGGCAACCCCTGAGGTTTCCCAATCGCCACCGTCTTCCAGAGGGCTCATGAAGAGTTCGTAGAGCCTGAGCGAATCCGCACCGTAGTCGCGGCACAGGTCCGCGGGATCCGCGGTGTTGAGTTTCGACTTCGACATCTTCTCGCGCCGAGCCGTGACTGCTTCACCGCCTGCGGTGAACCACTGGCCGTCGCGCTCCACCACTTCATCACGGCTGTAGTACTTGCCCCGGGCATCGCGGAACGAGGTGCCGTGGATCATGCCCTGGTTGAACAATCGCTGGAAAGGTTCACGCGTCGACACGAGACCAAGGTCGTGCAGAACGTGGTGCCAGAAGCGGGAGTACAGAAGATGCAGCGTGGCGTGTTCCGCACCACCCACATAGAGATCCACGGGCATCCAGTACTTTTCTTCTTCCGGATCCCACGCCGCCTGGTCGTTCTTGGGATCGATGAAACGCAGGTAATACCAGCACGAACCCGCCCATTGCGGCATGGTGTTGGTTTCGCGGATCGCCGGTTTGCCGGTCTTCGAGTCAATGGTCTTGAGCCACTCCGTCGCCCGCGCCAGCGGTGGCTGACCATCCGCCGTGGGCCGATAGTCATCGAGCACCGGCAACTGTACCGGCAGCTCTTCAACCGGCACCAGTTTGGTTTTGCCGTCTACATGAATGACCGGCACCGGTTCACCCCAGTAGCGCTGGCGGCTGAACAGCCAGTCACGCAATCGATTCGTGATCGTCGCATCACCACGACCGCCGATCTTCAATCGCTCCACTGCCGCGCGTTTGGCATCGGTGTTGTTCAGACCATCGAGGAAGCCCGAGTTCACATGCGGGCCATCGCCGGTGTAGGCCGCCACCGAAACATCTCCACCCTGCACGACTTCAATGATCGGCAGTTCGAACTTGCGGGCAAACGCATAGTCCCGTTCATCATGGGCAGGACAGGCAAAGACCGCGCCGGTGCCGTAGTTCGCGAGCACATAGTCGGCGATCCACACCGGCACCTGCTCGCCGTTGATCGGGTTGATCGCGAATGCACCGGTAAACACGCCGGTCTTTGGCGCATCCGCTGCATCACTGGTGCGATCACGATCCGATCGCCGCGCCACCTGATCACGGTACGCGTCAACCGCCGCTTGATGCGACGCAGTGGTGATCTCTGCAACCAGCGCATGTTCCGGCGCAAGCACCACATAACTGCAACCAAAGAGCGTGTCGGGCCGCGTCGTGAAGACTTCGATCTGCCGGTTGTTGCCCGGCACTTCGAACCGGACGATGGCGCCTTCGCTGCGGCCGATCCAGTCCTGCTGCATTTTCTTGATGCCTTCCGGCCACTGCACATCAGGCAGTGAGGCCAGGAGCGACTCCGCGTAGTCCGTGATTTTCAACATCCACTGGCGCATATTGCGCCGCTCGACGGCATCGCCGGTTTCGATATAGACGCCGTCCTTGACCTCTTCGTTGGCAAGAACGGTACCGAGTGCCGGACACCAGTTGACCGGCACTTCCGCTTCGAACGCGAGACCTTTTTCGAAGAGCTTCGAGAAGATCCACTGGGTCCACTTGTAATAGGACGGATCTGAGGTCGCGAGTTCGCGATCCCAGTCATAGGACAGCCCGAGCATCGTGAGCTGACGCTTGAAGGTGGTGATGTTGCGCGCGGTGATTTCCTGCGGTGAGCGGTTTTCTTTGACCGCCTGGCGCTCGCTCGGCAAACCGAACGAGTCCCAGCCCATCACGTGCAGTACGTTGTATCCCAGCATGCGACGGCAACGGGCCACGACATCCGTCGCCACATAACCCTTGGGGTGGCCCACGTGCAGGCCAACCCCACTCGGGTACGGGAACATGTCGAGGACGTAATACTTCGGACGTGTGCGATCAGTCGGGGTTGCAAAGGTCCGGTTGTCTGCCCAGAACGCCTGCCATTTGGCTTCAAGCGCCCGGTGGTCATAACCCGCCATGAAGAAAAAACCTGCCGTTTTCGAAAGGCGGCAAGTCTGCCTGAACGGCAGGCGCACTCGCAATTGCGAAGCGGCCACAGCTGCAGAACGTGCCGTGGCCGGGTGCGGTTACGGGCGATCAGGCGGTGGTGAGCACGCCAACCGGACAGGTCACACCGGTACCACCCAGACCACAATAGCCATTGGGCACCTTGGCGAGATACTGCTGGTGATAGTCCTCGGCGTAGTAGAAGGGACCAGCCGGCAGGATCTCCGTGGTGATCGGGCCGTAGCCCGCGGCAGCAAGCGCTTTCTGGAACGCCTGACGAGAAACTTCTGCCTGCTGCGCCTGTTCGTCATTGAAAGTATAGATGCCTGACCGGTACTGCGTGCCGACATCATTGCCCTGACGCATCCCTTGGGTCGGGTTGTGGGATTCCCAGAACACTTTCAAGAGATCAGCGAAGGAGGTCGTGCGTGTGTCATACACCGCCAGCACCACTTCGTTGTGTCCGGTCAGACCGGAACACACTTCCTGATACGTCGCATTCGGTGTGATACCGGCGGTGTATCCCACCGCCGTGGTGAAGATGCCTCCGTGCTGCCAGAACTTCCGTTCGGCGCCCCAGAAACAGCCGAGGCCAAACATCGCCGTGGCACAGAAATCCGGGAAGGGTCCACGCAGGGGGCGTCCATTCACAAAGTGCCGGTCATTGATCGGCATGGCCGTGTGTCGGCCGGGCAAGGCTTCTTCCGGACGTGGTATGCGAAGTTTTGCGGCGTAGGACATGGGTCACTTCTCCGTGGTTCGTGTACGTCACCTAGCGGTCAAGCCCGGGCGCACGATGAGATTCATTCCTGCTGGATGATACTGAGTTTCCCACGACAAGGTCAGGATGAGCCTTCGTTTATCGCCGGGTGCGACTATCGGGCGGCCGTTGTCAACCATCAGGCCAGCGCCTTCGCCAGCTTTGCAAGTTTCCGCAATCCTGCCAGCAGACGGGCTTCATCGCTGATTCCAAGCGCATTGGCACATGAGCGACGGGCTGAAGCGTCTTCCAACAACTTGACGCTGGCGCCGACAGCAGCACGCTTGACGGCGTCGCCATAGGCTTCTGTGGCACGGCGCGCTCCCTCTGTTGCGTCGTCGATGCTCCACGCCGACAACATGAACGCCAGGTCGATCGCATCGCGACTCAGGACCGCTTTGTCATTCCAGCGATCCGCGTTGGCGAGCCATTTCTCAGCAAAACAACTGATGCGATCGAGTACCGGCACGGGGATGCCTTTGACCATCATCGCAGCAACCTGGATTCGTGCCTCCAGAATGATCTCAAATTTAACGGGATGATCGTGAACTCCGATGATGGTGCGAATTCCATATTGATCCGCACGCACATCCCTGAGCAGGGACACGTTCGGAATTGTAATTGGCATCAGGCTGCCGAGAGAGCGTTGGTCGACGATCGCGCGCAGTTTTCGATAGCCCGCAATGTTTGAACAAATGAAATCGATATCTTCAGATTCGCGGAACTCTTCCAGCTCAAGCGCGATTCGCGTCCCGACACCGAAGTAACACTCGGCCTCCTGCAGCACCCGCGCATCGAGAACACCCAGGATTGCGGCAACAGCGCGATGTCTGGGCCGTTGATACTCAACCATGATCCAGTCGCCCGAAGCGCGCGGATAACGATTCGACGAGCGCGCGCTCCTCAGATTCAAGCTGCGCCGGCTCAACAAAACGCCAGTTACGTTCGTACAAGCTCCACGCATCTTCGGCAGCAAGATAGTCGTCGCGCCGGTTCCAGCACAAAAGCTTCAACTGGGGATAACGGGCCACCTCGATGACAGTTGAGTCCAGCGTTCTAGTCAGCGCTTCAATAAAGCCGGATTCCCGAACTGCTACGGACCAGCGTTTTGCGACGTTGCAGAGATCGCGTCGAACGGTGGTACGAATCGTTGATGCAGGTCTTCAACGTACTCCACCGGCCATGCGGTAACAGCACGACTGATGAACTCAACGGGCATGCCGGGACCGCGCTGGTAAAAACGCTGACAGTCATTCACACGCTGATTGGGAAAGTCGACGCCCGAGAATGCGTATGATTGTGCGAAAAAGGTTCCTGGCTGGGTGGACGTCGGAACGACCAGAAAGGCGGGGCCCGAGCCACCTCCGAAGATCCAGAAAAGATTTGATCGACTGCTGGAGAACCCCAGGGAGCGGGAGAACTGTTCGTCTGGCGCCCGGACAAGCCACATCTGACCTGTGCAATCCGTGCTCTCCCAGACGATGTCTTCCCCGAGAACGACGCTTGGTGAGGAAATTCCTGCGGAGGTGATATCGAGCAGGAGCGTGTAATCCCGACCCGCGGCTGCTATGCCGAAGCGGACGAGGCCGGTCCCCCTCAGAAAGTCGACATCCAGCGTTTCGCCGACCGGACGACGCCCGGAGTCGACAATCTTGAGCGTCGGTGGATGGCTGTTGATGTGAGACAGTACCGCTGCGAAGTTCTCGTTCATTTCGCGTGCGACGATCCTCGAACCGGCAGAAAAGGTGTGGGGGACCGTCGCCTCTGCCGACCAGATGACAGGCGCGACCAGCACCATGCACATCGTCAACGCGGCCGACAGGTAACGGATCAACATGATGACGCTCTCATTGCCAGATGGACTCATTCCAGAGTGCTGAATCCCAGTCTTCGATGGCGGTGAATGTGACGTTGAGTGGCGGACACAACAAGGCCGGTCTGGTAGGTCACTCCCGTCAGTTGCCCATTACAACCCGTAACTTCCGATAGACGAAATCTGGGCGCAGGAGTCAGGTTGAACCGTTGGGTGTCACCTCGACGCACCCTCGCGGAAGGAGGCTCAACCGCTCCGCCTGCGCTGGCCAAAACCGTTATGGTGATCACGCGAGTGCTCGTGCCGCCCTGACCACATCCGGTGAGACACCCGCACAGGGTGATCAACGCCATCAGGGCGTGGAACCGGAACGACACTCTGACATGTTCTACGTACGTCATTGCTTCCCTGCCGCTTTTGACACCATTGGCAGATTCCTTCTTTGCCTGATTCGTTGCCCAGTCTCCGCTCAGCCGCTGCCTGGTGGTCATCGTTCGCGCCATCCAGACCGATCTGACCCATCGGGCCGGGCTCACCGCCAGCAGCGGTGCCCGTACCGGCGTCGTCACGCTCATCCAACGGTTCGGCAGCGCCCTGAATCTCAACGCCTACCCGGCCAGATTATCTGCACATGCTCATTCTTGACGGCGTCTATACCCAGGAGGCTCACGGACCACAATTCCATCGCGTCAATGCACCCGATACCAAAACCCTCGACCGCCTGCTCAACCGCCTCGTCCAGCGCATCATCCGCCGCCTCTCTCGAGACGGTCTTCTTCTCGAAGATATCGATCAACCGCAGGCGGAACTCGGACTCAATCTGGAAGCCGCGGACACCCTCGATCAGCTCAACGCCGCCTCCATCCGCTATCGCATCGCCGTCGGCCCTTTTAACGGTCAGGGCGCAGGCGGCAGAACCCTCACCCTCAAGAACCCGGGCCTCATCCGATCCGGTTCAACACCCAAACCCTTCACCGACCAGCAGAACGGCTTCTCCCTGAACTGGGCCGTCGCCTGCCAGCCCCATCAGCGTGACCGGCTCGAGAAGTTGTGCAGGTACATCACGCGCCCTGCCCTCTGCCTCGACCGCCTCTCTGTCAATTCCACCGGCCAGATCATCTA
>Ga0169931_10013575_pt1 | contig 11113 bp, 7 predicted proteins | sample Kivu_15m_20L_FD_129675 | JGI IMG/M metagenome (GOLD analysis project Ga0169931, IMG submission 129675) | Freshwater microbial communities from Lake Kivu, Western Province, Rwanda to study Microbial Dark Matter (Phase II) - Kivu_15m_20L... | ecosystem: Environmental > Aquatic > Freshwater > Lake ... | reverse complement strand
CCCCAATATCTATATAACAAATATTGAAAAAAATCTATATATTAAATCTAGTAATTTTCATGATAGTATTATAGTTCGTACAAATCAAAATATATCTAGTTTTTTTTAATAGTTTTTATCAAATAAGTTTATTAAGTTATAGAATATCAATATACTCTTTCTCTAAGCATTTTTTAGCAATCTTAATGAGTTTTTTGTATTTAGTTCGACAGAGCATTCAAAACATTAATTTTTGAAGCCATTATACCTATTTTACGAATTTTTTATTTAAGCCTACGTTGCAAAGTCAATTTTTCTTGAAAAGTATAACTTTTTCTTTAGTTTTTTATTTATTTAGATTTTAAATTATTTCTGGCTGAAAATAAAATTGCCTCTATTGTACCTTAGAACTAAGGAATATCTGACAAATATTAGATGTTTAAAAGGATTTATTTTTTGCTGTTTAAATCATCTTTGATCATCTTTCCTACTACAGTGCGACAGTGGGAACAAATAATATCTCCATCGAATATGTTCTTATTTTTAGTACTTTGATTCTAAAATTCTTGCTTTAATTAAAAAAGCGGCTTCTCAGTTGGTATGAAGCTCTGCTTAGTTACAAAAAATTCTTCGTTTTTGATCTAATTTTCTGGATTTGTATGCTAAATTTGATAAAACGAGTCAATTTTATCAACGTAGACAATTTAATTGCCACAGTTTCTGCAGGCTAAGCTTTGTCCATCATCTTCGACTATGTTCAGATTGACTTATCTGATTAAAAACTTGTTTGTTTTTTAAAAATGTCTTAGCATTTACTATATAACTTTAGATTGAATAAGATTTTACCAAAACTATTTTTCTCAACTGCAGTGGTGTTTCAATTAAACATGTTTTCTTTACTTTGTTTTGATAGCTAAACCACCAGAATCGATAAGCAAAATATAAGAAATCAAAGTTTAATAGTACATCAATTATTTATCTACTATAATAATTCTGATCAATATGCAACAAAATCTAAATGAGGCCCATCCCATGGACTCTACAGTAATCATAGAAGCCAACAATCATCCTTAGCCTGATTTAGACTAAAAAGATCAAGAATAGAAGGTCTAGTCTGCCAGCTGCCTCTCCCTTTTCAGATTTGCAGACCGCATAGATTACCTGTTGATGATCGGCGGCACCATATGCGCACTCGGTATGGGAGCTGCGATGCCTGCTTTTGCTTTGCTCTGGGGTCAAATGACTGATACGTTCAACGACCCGAATCTGATTGTTGACACAGCAAGAGGCATAATGTTTTCATTTTTTTACATTGGCATTGGAGCCTTTGTGGCTGGCTGGGGTATGTTCGCCTGTTGGATGATAACTGGAGAAAGACAAGGAATAGCTTGTAGGCAGCAATATCTCAAAAGTTTACTAAGACAGTAAATTGGATGGTTCGACAGTATCAACCAATCATAACTTTCGACTAAGTTTACAACTGACTCATTCGCGTTTCAAGGAGCTATTGGAGAAAAAGTCTCAACTTTAATTATGACCTTCTCTACCTTCGTTACGGGTTTTGTGATAGCTTTCGTCAAGGGCTGGCTTATGACTTTAGTTGTAATGGGCACTCTTCCTTTTATTGCTATTGGAGGAGCCTTGTTTGCAGGTGCAATCGCAAGCAAGGACTCAGCTCATTAAAAAGATTATGCGGAGGCTGGAGGAATGGCTGAACAAGCTATAACTTCAATCAAGACTGTAAAACAACTTAACGGAGAACAGTTCGAGGCGACAAATTACAGTCAGCTGCTAAAAAGTGTAACTAAGCACGCTACGAAACATGGTCTGAAAATAGGAGCCGGCATAGGTGCTATGTTCGGTATCATGTTATGTTCTTATGCTCTTGGTTTCTGGTACGGATCTCACTGCGTCTAGGGGACTAATGTTTGCCCTCCTCATCTCAAAGGATCTACTTATACTGCTGGAGACGTTCTTATAGTGTTCTTCAGTATCTTGATGGCTGGATTCAACTTGGTTCAGCTTTCTCCAGCAATAAAAAAAATCACTTAAGGAAGGGCTGCAGCTGCTAGAATATTTAAAATAATCGATCGGGAACCGCTCATAACATCTCCTCCTAACCCAATTATTCCTCAAGATTTCCGTGGAAATTTCAAATTCTAAAATGTTTCGTTTGCTTATCCAAAAGACAAGAGCCGTAAAATATTTTAGAATTTGACCCTTGATATCAACAATAAATCAGTCGCCTTTGTGGGCGAATCAGGATGCGGAAAATCTACACTTTTTCAGCTCATCATGCGCTTCTATGACCCTGATCAAGGAAGAATCCTTTTGGATGGAGTTGACCTAAAGGACTTGGACTTAAATTGGCTTAGAAATCAGATAGGATATGTAGGTCAGGAACCTGTTCTGTTCGCCATGACTCTCAAATAAAATCTTCTTTTTGGTAAAGAAGATGCTACAAATGAATAGATTTAAGCTGCTCTTAAAAAAGCATAAGCTTTTGACTTTGTTAGCCAGCTGAAAGACGGTCTGTAGACCTACGCAGGTACTTCTGGAGGTCAAATTTCAGGAGGCCAAAAGCAAAGAATCGCAATCGCCAGAGCCTTGCTCAAAAATCCCAAAATTTTGCTTTTAGATGAGGCTACTTCTGCTTTGGATAGACTTAACTAAAGATTGATTCAGAACACTTTGAATAAAATAGCTTAAGAGAAGCTGACGATGACTATTGCTCATCGAGTCAAAACAATAATGAACTGCCACGACATTATTGTGTTTGGAAAGGGTGCTGTTCTGGAAAGAGGAAAGTTCAATCAGCTAGAGAGATACAAAAAATATCAGAAAGAGATGTAAGAAGACTAGATTATTGCTCCGACTAAGACTCTAAAAGGAACTTAGAAAAAAGGAATTTTAGATCTAACAGGTTAGGTTTAAAATACGAACACCAATGTTTTGTCTAACGGTTAGGAAATGAGTGATTAAGCCAGAAAGAAATAAGAACAGAAGAAATTAGTGAAAAAGTATGAAGATCAAATTACAGGCAGACTGTTTTCATACTTGGATCGTAAATGTCTTTTCGTGTTGGGAATCATTGTTTCAGCGATCAACGGCGTCATCTTCCCAGTTTTTGCCATATTTTTATCTAAAATGTTGGCTGTGTTGGTGTAGTTTGGCAGCAACAAGTAACAGGCACGAAAAGATGCTAATCTTTATGCTTTGTTGTTTATGCTTATAGGAATCGCTGCTTTCGTGGTAAACTTGTTCCAAAACGCTATTTTTTCAACTTTAGGTTAAGAAATGACATAAAAAATTAGAAACTAAACTTACACCAAAATACTTAAAATGCCTATTCCTTGGTTCGACATACCTAGAAACAGCTCAGGAGGTCTTTCTGCGCGTCTAGCAGCTGATTGCAAGCTAGTTAACGGTCTTGTAATAGTGAATGTCGCTGTGACATTTCAAAACATTTCAACTCTTCTTTCTGCAGCTACTATTGCTCTTGTTTTCTAGTGGAGAACTTCTCTCGTAGCTTTGGGTTTACTTCCTTTAATGGTCATTGCTGGCATCATTCAGATGAAGTTTACAACAGGATTCAGTTAGAGTACAGACGCCGCATACAAATAGTCTTCGAGTTTGATCACCGAAGCTATGGTAAATATTCGAACAGTTTCTTCATTTGGATATTAAGACATTATTCAAAACAAATATAATTCTAAACTAGTATAGCCTTTAAGTGTAGGAGTCAAAAAAGGTAATGTTTCAGGTTTTCTTTTCGGCTTATCGCAGCTGGTCTTGTTTATAGTCTTCGCCCTTATCTTCTATCTAGGCACAATCTTCCTGAGGGATAATGATTTGAATATAGCAGATGTATTTACTGCAATCTACGCGCTTGTTTTCGCTGGAATGACAGCTGGAAACAACATGCATTTTATGTCTGACGTCGCTGAAGCAACAAATGCTGCTGCTAATATCTTTTAAACCCTTGACTAGTAAGACTAAGATCAGCTTCAGGTCAAGACCTAGTCTAAGATGCTAAAAACTCCTATAAAGGGAAACATTTAGTTCAAAAATGTTGAATTTAAATACTAAAGTAGGGAACAATATGTTTTCAAAGATTTTAATTTGTCAATAAAGTAGGGCTAGAAGGTCGGATTCGTGGGTCCTTCGGGCTGTGGAAAATCGACTATTCATCAGCTCATTCAAAGATTTTATGAGCCCTCTAAAGGAGATATTTTACTATAAGGAGTCAATATTAAAGACTATGACATTCACTACTTGAGATCGTGTATTGGAGTGGTGAGCCAGTAGCCAATATTATTCGATTAGACTATCTAATATAACATCAAGTACAACAGATAAGACCTAACTCGCTAGCAAGTAGTGGCAGCTGCCAATTAAGCTTATTTCAACCCGGAGGTTGACAAAATTTAGCAGGTAGTTGCTCAAACTAAACCTAAAACGAAGAAAGGAGAAGACAAAAAGACTGAGTAAGAAACAGGCAGAAAGAAGAAAGTAGATGGTGTTGGATTCTAAAAGAATGTTGGTGTCAAGGGAAGTCACATATCTGGAGGTCAAAAGCAAAGAGTTGCTATTGCAAGGACTATTATCCGCAAACCAACTCTTATGCTTCTTGATGAAGCTACATCAGCCCTAGATCGTGCCAACTAAATGAAAGTTCAGCAATCTTTAGACAAAATAATGGCAAACAAGACTCTGATCAGCATCGCTCACAGGATAGAAACTATTGAAAATGCAGACAAGATAGCAGTATTCGAAAAGGGACAAATCGTGTAGATGGGCACTTTCAAGCAACTTCTATAACTCAAAGGACATTTCTACAAACTCGAAAAAGGTTTATAATTCATTTGATAGTCAAATCCATTTTATTTTTGATGATAATATAAATCAGTGTCAGCTTTGTGGCATCATTTACATCTTGATCCCCAAACTAGGAGGAAATTTGATAGATTTAGTCATTTAATTTTTGACTGAAGCAACGATTATTCTTTACTACCCAGGTAGCACTTAAATGCACTGACTGCCTTTGCCTCCGTACTAGCCCTAGAGTCTAAAATGTTCTTTTTCGAAGTCACTAAATAAATTTCTACTTACTCTTACTAAAATCTTACAACAAATTTCTTATTACTGTTATGTTAATTGCCGATAGCCACGTAAGCATAGCCTCCTTATTGGAAAAATAATTTCCAAGAAACCCACATAAGTCCGTTATTATATTCGCTTCTTTTGTTTTGTCGACCATGTCTCAAAAACATCTAACTGAAAAACCTTTATTTATTAATTATGTTCTCAGGTTGTCGAAGCTGAGCGTAGTGCTAGGAGTATATGCTTACAGAGGAGTGTAAGGGAACTAGTTATCGGATGCGAGTTGGATTTAATTTAGCAAATAGGATGTATTGTCCTGGTGCAAGTGGCTATTGAAGATGCAAAATAGTATCTTATTCGTTGTATTTAAGAACTCCATCGACGAACTCATACTCTCCTCCATTTAATACCTTAGCTAAAATCAAAGTTGATCGACAAATACCCTCTTCTTTGTTCTATTGCTCTGATAGCTCTAAAAAAGGTGACTGATGTAGTTCAAATCTATAGACTCCTGGATGGTATATCTCGACCTAATAAAGTGATCCGTTGTTGAGATGATTAACTATTAAAGGCTCAAAAACATAATTAGTTTCAGAGTTAAGCATGCAGATGTGTATTTGTACAAAATATTGGCAAAAATCGTTGAAAGTCATACAGAAAACTCCATAAACTCCGGTTTATGGTTTTACAAAAAAATCTTTTCTTTTAGAATCTGTGACGATTCTATTCCAAAAAGAGTTATCTTTTTAGTTTGCGAATCCTTACCACATGTACCTACCCCAGGGATCACGCAGCTTTACCATTCGATGATGAACGCCTTAGCTGTCTTCGACTATGCCAGTTCCTAACTGAATATAATCAAAATTACCAAGGTATACGCATGTCCTGGTGATAAATTGCTGCTCTTTAGTATGTCTTATCCAGTATTGCAACAGATAGGATACTAATTGCTGGTATAGTCCACAAGAGAATTCCAAAGTTTTTATTTAAATTCTACTGTGTCTTTCATGATCTTCATCTAAGAAGGAGCGAATGTGAAAGCACGAAACACGTCTGCTGGATTTCCCACTAAATAGAACTAGATTTACTTATTATATTTGCATAGCTACGATGTATTTTCGCCCATACTTTCTCCAAAATAAGCACCCAAAATTAATTTCTATTAGGCTGGCAAAACAAAGGCTAACCTTTCTAGTTAACTGGAACGTAGTCATCCACCATAACTTACTAAACTTCCCCGTTGAGTCTCACAGGAATCTTGTATATACCTTCTTTATTATACTTCTGTTATCCGAACATTTTTTTGATGCGAGCTGGTTTCTCAGCAATAGCTGCTAGAGCTGATAAAAAATAACAGTTTCGTAGACTACCCTGTACTACATGCGATGGCTATAATCTTTGTCCGAAAAGTTCAGGATTTTGAATTATTTATGGAATGCGCTTCCATTTACAATCTGACGGCACTGCTTCTATTTTGCCCAGAGAAACAGAATTTGGTGGGAAATTGTCGTCAGTGTATTTAGCTTTATTCTTTTTAAGCTGACTCTAGGTATTTTGGTAGTCTGACTTGTTCATCTTTATGACTTTGTACAGATCTTTTTTGAGCTAATTAGTATCGACGTCCTTTAGTGTATTGACGAACTAGCAAGCTTAATTCCGATGCAATTAGTAGCCGGCTCCAGTTATGGGAGTGACGGCCTGACAGGCCTCCATGCAGCCTCCGAATAGGAACATTTATTATATAGCCTATCACGTTAATTGAAACTCATATAATAGCAGAAATCTATGATTATTAATTATTAAAGAAGATCATCTTCTTTTGAAACCTTAGTCAGTGTAATTAGTAGTTGTTGATGTCATCTTTCTGGGAGAATTTTCACGACGCTAGTAATAGTAACCATCGAACAGAGACTGCGTTTAGTGATCGCGGAGCATTAGTAAGATTTATTACTGATTTTAAACGATAGTGTCTTCGGAAATTTGCTATTTGTAGTTGTCGTAGTCTTATTAAATGTTCTTTTTTATGAATCAAATACGATTGGAATGAAAGGTGCCTTGTACTTTTTTGAGTAGATTCGCTACCAGTCAACATCAGCAAGCCAGGCATGCTCTTTTATCTCTTAGATTCCCCTAGCACCTAGTCTAGAGTCTGGATTTCTCAACAGCAACTTAATATTTTGATGATTACTCTGTTGATAAAATCTAAGGCATGAGGCGACCATCTGTAAGGTAATTAATCGATTCTGACCTGAGCCTGTTTTGCCAACATCTTTTCTCTTATCTATTTTCTATCTTTTCCTAGATAAGGCCTTGTTCCTAGCATGAATTCATAGGCTATTACACCCATAGCGAAGTAATCGACCCCGTATGAATGTTCCTTACGACTCATGACCTCAGGAGCCATGTACCCTGGAGTGCCACTTGTATCCGTAGAATTGTTAGGTCTTTGTTCTCTTGAAATACCCATATCAGTGATTCTTAGGTAACCTTTTGAGTCTAATACTAAATTTTCGGGCTTGATATCGCGGTGAATGATTTTATTTTTATGCATATACTCGAGTCCTAGAATTAAATTAACTAAGAAAAACTTAGTTTATTTTTAATTGAAACTTCTTTTGTTGCCCAAATGATAGCGAAGATCTCCTCCGTCTAGGTAGTCCATAATCAGATAGAGATTTTCCCTATCTTGAAAAGCTGAGGTCATGTTGACCAAAAAAGGATGGTTGAGTCTAGTCAGAAATTACTTTTAATTCATGACTGACTGTACTGATTTCTTATTGATGATTTTTGCTTTACTCATTTCTTTCATCGCGTACACTAAATGACCCTTTTTGGTCTAAACTTTCCATACCTTGCCGAACCCGCCCTTACCAATAGGGTACAAAACATTGAAATTCTTGCGGGTTATTTCGAGTGTTTTGGAGGGAGAAGATGCTAAGCTGCTCTTTTTTCGAGTAACTGGCACCTAGCTGACCTGGAAAAAATTATCTTTGGGTTTGCGTTCAGTGTTGGGAAAGTTCAGAAGAGTCGGCGAGTCACATTTTTTTGAGTCAGCAAGCTTCATTGAAACGTTGTAGCTGAATGAGGTTAAAAGTACATCGACACTCTCGGGTTTTGGAAGATAACTGAACTATTATCTTCGCCGAAGTTAAGTCCAAAACTGCCAGTGCGTTTGTGAATGGGCAGTCTAGATGGACTCTTACTGCTGTCATCAGTCTATTTGCCTACCTTCCTGGGAGAACGATTCGTGAGAATGGGTGATTTTTCAAGGAAATGCTAATAGTATGATCTTTTGTTTTAAGGGTTGAATGGCTGATTGTAGCTGGTTTGTGCTAGGACTGATTGGTTCTTCGTCCCCCTTAACCTCTGCAGATCCCGTATATTTGACATCAATAATTTTATTAAGTAGTAAACATATCAACCGCTTTTCAAGCGTCTTTGCGCTTAATCACAATATCATAAGGAATTCTCCGATTAAATATTATTTTCATCAAAAACATCATCATCATAGCAGAAATATCTTATCAGCATAAAAAAATCAGATATCATACTTTATTTTTATTCCTTTGTATATTTAAGAGATCTAGCTATCTATGAATTATTTATAACTTATGATGCCCCTTGTGAGATCCTATGGAAATTAAAAAATTAGCTTTTTTAAAAGGGTCTATAGCTTACGCAATACTGTGTCGCTTCCGCCGAACCAAGATTTAATTAAAATACCGTTGTGCATGTGCAGACGGAAATTGGACCACAAATTATCAACTATTATGGTCTTTTTCAGATCGCGACCTAACATCGAAATGTCCTTAATATATTTTCAAGTACTTTAAGTGACTATCCCTACAAAAAAGTAAGGTGGTTTCTGTATAATCGATGTTTTATATGTCCTTTTTTATCAAGTTAGTTTATGATCTAATCTGCATATTCTTTTGTTGCTGCAGTAAAAATAGTGATCTCATAGTAGTACGCCAGATTTGCAACAAATTCTTATGCGTATGGTCGTATGTGAAAAACTTCATTATTAGAATCGAAATGAATGAGAGTCTAATCTAAATCTAAAATAAGATGATGACGTTAATGTTCCTATTTTTGGGGAAGAAAAGGATAGCTAGGCATTTTAAGCACCTACCATTTCAGTGTCTTATCTAAATAACTGATAAAATCAAAAGATTTGATTTCAGATGAACTTTATAACAGACTTACAAACAACTAAGAAAAAGCAAAACCTTTTTTCCTTATACTTTATAGCTATATACTTACAGCTCTTCAAGCATAGTTTTTACAATATTATTGTTACGACTGAGAGTATTACCTCGATTTTATATTTTAATATCCGGAGACTAGCTTATTCTATCTTTACGATTTAAGATACCTTTTTGCGAGTTGTTTTGATGAAATCTTTTGATGCGAATATATTTTGGTTCCTCCTTCTTTTACTATTTCTACGCCTAAAAACTGAAATTATTAAACAATTACCGACATGAGAATAGAATTATTTTAAAGCAATTTCGAAAGTATATTGAGCAATATTTTAGTATTGTTATTGACAAGAATATAATGAGCGCACAGATAAAAAGTAAAGCGCGTTAATATAATGTGAGTCTTGTAAAGTTATTTGTTTTGTTAGTCAAAGTGCATCCAAAACTTTTTTTATAGCTTACTTTTGTCCATAACGATATAGCTTTCAGAGTGTGCTAGATTACTGCTTTCACGTATGGTCTAAGTTATTTAATATTTACTTTTCTTATTATTTCATGCACTGTTTTGATGAACTAAGCTTACTATTTTGATATTTTTTTGCTTTTTGCTACCTAAAAGCTTGTGTTACGGCGGAAATGAGATTACTTTAGCTTGAATTAAGCATCTTCGGTAATTTTTTTCTATATAATATTAGAATTTCCTTGAGCAGCTCTGGATCTGGCAATAAAATGCGTCGCTTCTTATGTCAAGAATTTTTAGCTCTATTGTTACTTATAAGGCTTTCTGTCGTTTATTTATACTTCAGTTTGTATCATTTACACTAGTTTTTTAGAATTCAAAATCTTTTCGCCTTAAGAAAGCTTGCGAATTCCAGCTTTGTAGTTAATCTTGTTTGGTTGTGTCATTTTTTTCTAGTAATTTGTTGTTATCTGCTAGTCATAAAAAGCGTTTTAATGTGTATCTAGCTTCGAGTTGTTTTTGCTACTACTCTTTTTGATAAGATCCTACCATTTTTATTTACTAAATTTAATTTTTTTAGAACTCACTTGCTGACTCTTGGGCGGTGTTTAGGTCTTTTAAGTCTTAGGCATTTTTTTGACCTATTTTTATGTCTACTTTAACTACTTTAGATTTTTATCTTTCTAAAATATCTTTTGCGACTACTTTTTTATAAAAAGTTTATTTTTCTTTTTCTCATCCTGCGAGTAAAACCTCGGCAATTCTAATGAAAAATGTTTATTCTGATTAACTTGTTTAATAAAAGATTGTTTTCGTATAATCTTTTATGATTATTTAGAAATTTGAGACTGAGTGTAGGTGTTAGACGCCATTATTATTATCAAATGTTTAGGTTAATAAATTTGAGACTGCTATGTAAATTTATTTATAAGATAAATCAAATGAATCACAATTTGAACGAGGAATCAAAACTATCTTATTTGATTGGGATAAGCTCCTCTGTCTATTTGAATAGTATAGCGCTTCTTTCATCTGCAGATTGACTATATTAAAGTGACCCGTATATTCTTCTATAGATTTGCCCTTAGGGTGATAAAAACTCTTATCTTTTATTAATTTTTTTGAAAGGAGAATACATCGAAGGTGTTTTTTGCTTGAAACTAGTCGCACTTTATACTTTCTGACTAATCGCAGCAGTGTATTAAACAGAACCATAAGGTCTTCTAAACGATTTCTCTTCTTAAGGCGCAAAACCTTACTTTATACTTCCTCTTAGATTAGGCAAGCGTGTAAGTAGCCCACCTTGATTGAAAAAGCTATAATGTTATAAAATTTATGATTATTCTTGTGATAATAAATCGCTTTAATT
>Ga0169931_10013573_pt1 | contig 11113 bp, 1 predicted proteins | sample Kivu_15m_20L_FD_129675 | JGI IMG/M metagenome (GOLD analysis project Ga0169931, IMG submission 129675) | Freshwater microbial communities from Lake Kivu, Western Province, Rwanda to study Microbial Dark Matter (Phase II) - Kivu_15m_20L... | ecosystem: Environmental > Aquatic > Freshwater > Lake ... | reverse complement strand
GTTGGACGAATTTTCAGTGGTAAGTTTAGTTATGCCAAGGCAGCAATGGTTTTGCACATGCTGAGGAACTACATGGGTGATGAACCATTTTTTGCTGGTTTACGTGATTACCTTTCAGGTTTTCCCACCAACGGTGGATATGCCTCCAATGAAGATTTGCTTAGCAGTCTTGAGGGCGTTTCCGGTTTGAGTTTGTCTTATTTTTTTGAAAAATGGCTGTACAGTCTTGATTTTCCAAAAACACGCGTTGAGTGGTATCAACAGGGGGCAAAAGTATACGTTCGCACAGAACAATTAAGCCCTTCAAATGGGTATTTCCCATTTACGCTTACCCTTTTGTTAAAAAATCCCTTAAGCGATACACTGGTATTTATTCCTGTAAATTCAACCCTTTCGGGTTGGATGTCGATTGATTTGCCTAATACGGTTGAACTTCAGGCAGATCCCCAATCGGATGTACTCGCCGATTTTATTGTTTATAAGCGTTTGGTGCCGGTGTCGGATGAAAGCTATCGTTTATATCCTAATCCATCTTCAGGGCCTGTTTATTTGATAGCCGCTCCGAATCAATTGATGCCCGAAAGGGTAGAAGTTTTAAATGCGATAGGTCAGTTGGTTGCTGATTTGTCCGTATCTCCTTCCGGAGAGATAGTTTTTGAATCAGAAAACACCTTCTCTTCCGGGTATTTCTTCATAAGATTCATACAAGACGCAAGGACAATTGTCCTTCCCTTAGCGGTTATCCAAAACTAAATAGGAAGAAAAAAAATGACATGTAAGAAATATTGTTATTTTTGCAGATTATAAGCAACTCAAATGCAGAATCTTACATCCAATGGTTTCGATAGATTGCTATCAGAAATTCAAAAAAGACGTGTTTTTGAGTATGCTTTATGCTTTTTTCGCAAATCTGCGGGCGATAAAATATTGAACCCAAAAGCACTTGTCATAAACCACGCTAAAATGTCAAGGTTTGGATTTTTCAATCTATTGCTTATACAGATTTCAGTTTTTGATATAACCTTTCCTGCTTTGATTCGTTCAGTTTGTCCGAATCTAATTATGAAAGAACAAATACGAATGCAGATATCCACAGATTTTTGCCGAATGAACGATTGTTCAGAAGGGATAAACATCTTGCCCGGAAGTCGACAGGACTTCATTGGGCTTTCTTTATTTCAAGTAATTAATACGATCAACCCTAACCGAAGATGACCCTAACATTTATGAATTTAACTCCTACAAAACCCAAGAATTCCGGAAGTATACCCGGAACAGGCTTGCCCGGGAATTTTATAACCAGAGTGCTGATGATGCTCTTTGTGTTTATTTCTTTTTCCAGCCTGAAAGCCCAGGTAACCTACACCAGCACAACTGCAGGTAACTGGAGCACCGTAGTTTGGTCACCAGCCGGAACACCCGGACCTGGCGATAATGTGATTATCAATACCAACGTAACTGCCAATGTTATTGTGGATATTGGTACGCTCACAGTAAACGCCGGACGAACACTTACCGTGAGCGCTTCCAATTTTACGGTGGCCGGCGCTACCAACGTTTCCGGTATACTAACCGACAATAATTCAGGAGGAGCGAATACGTTTTCCGGAACAGTGACAGTGAATGTCGGTGGAACATTCAGCAGTTCTCAAAACAGTAGTTATTTGTTTGGTTCCAGTTTGATAAACAATGGAACTTTCAACAAAGGAGGTTCCGGTAGTTCAACACTTGATCAAACATTGAGTATTTCAGGTTCAGGAACATTCAGTTTTACAGGAAATGTTATCGTTAGTCCCGACGCAGTCGTTACTTCTACCGGAACTGTTACAGTGGTTTCAGGAACCCTGAATGGAACAAACGCCGGTTCGACTTGGGTGAATGCTGCCGGATCGACATTGAATTACAATAATGCCGCGGCACCCATGTCTTCAGGTAATCTTACAGCTACCGGACTAAATAACACAGTTAATTATGGCGGCGCCAATCAAGCAGTGCGCTCAGCGGCTTATCACAATCTTACAATAGGTGGCACAGGCACTAAAACAATTCCTGATGTAAGTGTTGCAGGTAACCTAAGCCGTAACGCAGCCATAACCTTTAGTGCAACAACGATAATTTTTAACAGCTCCTCCCCTGGAACTTATTCGTTTGCAGCCAATCAGAACTTTCCCAATGTGATTGTAAACAAGCCGGGCGGTACCTTAACGTTTGCTGCTTCCGGAGTAAGAACAACAACCATGACGTCGCTCACCATAGCTGCGGGTACACTGGATATGGGAACAACAGCCACCACAATTACCAACCAGGGTGACCTGGCAGGAGCGGGTTCACTCAACATGGCTGGAGCTGCTCACACGATGAACCTTGGTGGGCAATCAAATGCAATTGCTTCACTAGTAACTGCCGCTGCTTCAGGTTCTTCAACAATTAACTACAACCGAGCAGGCGATCAGTCTTTGCTTTCTTCATTGAATTGCAAAAGTGTAACTCTTAGCGGAAGCGGCGATAAAACCCTTTCGGGTGGAACATTTGTCGATGGTGTATTGAACTTTTCTACCAACGTACGCCTCATTCTGGGGGACAATACGATCAAGTTAACCTCAGCAGCAACACTTATTCCTGCCGCTATAGGATCATGGACAGCCGCCAGAATGATTGTTACTGACGGACAAGGTCGCTTTGTTAAAGAAGCAACCAATGCCACTCAAATTACAAGCAACTTACCCGGAGGAAGATTCCCTGTGGGTTCAAATGGGAATTTCACACCCATGACAATTACAAGTTTGAGCTCAACATTTTCAGGTACCGGTTCTATTTCTGTGAGAGCGGTTCCTGAGCGTCAGCCAAACATACCCTATTTTAATAATGCACTCATTAAGTTTTGGGATGTAGAAACCACCAATATGTCGGCAATCAATGCTAATGTATCATTTAACTTCAGCCCTGCTGAAGTGATTGGTGCTGTTGGTTTTTATGTGCCACGTTTCTGGAACGGAACTACTTTGGTTACGCCAAATACCCCTTCAGCTGCAGGTTCTAACCCCTTTACTTCAACAGGGTCCACTTCTTTAACCGGACAATGGACGGCTTTTGACCCAACTATCAGAACTTCATTATATAGTTACCAGTCAGGCGATTGGGCCGATCCAAATACATGGACAACAGATCCTTCAGGTTCTACATTGGTGAGTCCTATTGTGCCGGGGCCCGGCGATCAGGTCGTGATTCTTAACGGAAGAACAGTTACAACTGCTGTTGGAAGAACCGTAGGACAGCTTACGATACAGCAAGGAGGTATTCTTGATATTGGGTCAACAACGCCTAACAACTTTGGAGTAGTTGACGGAAAAGGAACACTTCGTTTATCATCTGTGAACTTTCCAACAGGAACCTTTACTCAGTTTGTTTCTAACACAGGCGGTACAGTTGAATATTACAATTTGCCCGCAGGCACAAATGCTCTTGCGATTGCACAGCTAACCTACAATAATTTGATTGTAAGTTCATCAACAGGAACTAATTTCAGTCTTATCATGCCTGCAAACAATTTAACTGTTAATGGAAACTTAACGCTACTAAGCACCTCCTCCGGTATACCAAGTTTTTTAATAGGTGGAACTACTGGTAATAGAACCTTGACTGTTTTTGGAAATGTAACTGTTGGTTTGGGTTCTGTTTTGGGTGTTTCTGTTTACAATGGAGCTCATTCATTTAATGTACATGGTAACATTGTAGTTAACGGAACGCTAGATCTTCAAAATGGAGTAGCATATTCCAATTCGACTAGCGGTGAAGCCGTGCTTACTATGCTTGGGGCAACTACCAACACTACACTCACTTTTGGCGCCTCAGCGGTTGCTGATCTTTATGATTTCAGGGTTATCAAGAATCAAGGTTACGAGGTATTTGTATCTGCTTCACCATCTTCAACAGTTGGATTTAATGGCAACGGACAAACAATCAATCCGATTTCAGGTACATTAAGACTTGGATCAAACATTAATATTCCTCGGTTAAACGGACCAAGCGGAGGGAATTTTGACATCGGAGCTCCAGGCGTTTTACCAACTTTGTGGATTGACGGAGCTACTGTTACAGACGGTGGATTGGGCGGAGCCGTTGTGCCTTATGGAACGATTCGCATAACCTCTGGTACACTTAACCTGGTGAATGGACAACGATCTATTGTAATTCGTGAGTCAGGTTTCTTCAAAATTGATGGAGGTACAGTAAACATGGGACTTTTCAGGACCTCGGTTACAGCAGTTACACATAGAGGATCTTTTGAAATGACAGGTGGTACTTTAAATCTGCTTGGCAATGGAACGATTAATTACTATGCTGTTTTTTCACTGCCTTATCCTGAGAACGTATTCAGCATGTCAGGTGGTACCATTAACATAACTAAAGTAACAACAGGAGGTATCACGCCAACAGGCGGAATTTTGATAGCTTCAAGTCCTGAAAACTATAATGTTACAGGTGGAACTGTGAATGTGCAGGTTACAGGTAACAATATGTTTGATGTAACTTCATCAGTGCCTTTTTACGATTTAAACATTTCACATGTAAGTGCGGGAACAGGTAAAGTTCGTTTGGGTGACATTAACTGGTCTTTCGACGGAAGCGCGGGAAACACGGCTACAGCCATTTCACAACCCTTGGTTGTTTTAAACAATCTTTCGATTCTTACAGGTAACACCGCAATTCTTGAAACCAGAGAAAACGACCTAGTTGTAGGAGGTAATTTCAATCTGGCCTCTGGTGCAGAATTGCAATCAGGAAGTAATTCATTGATCTTTAATGGAAATGCGGCACAGCAATTTATTGTAAATGGCTTACTAACTGCTTCAACCAGCGGTGGTAGCAGTTTCATTAATAGTCCCGAGAACATTGTTAACGGAGCCAATTACACATTCGAGAATCTGACATCTGCACAAAATGTTGAGCTATCGCCAATAGGAACACTTACTGCTGAGAGAATCATGGAAACGGCAAACAATGGTTTGCATCGTTTTTATACCCCATTTATTCCAACCGCAGGTCCTGTAACATCAAGTATTTTTGTGAAGCCAAACGGACGTAATTGTGTTTCACTTCAGTTGGGCTCGTTCACCAATTTGGCGATTGCCAGATTTAATCTCACCGGAGGTGGAACAGTAACTGCAACGAATGGACAAATCATTTCGGCTGGTATTTCAGCAGAACCAAATGGTTGGTACCGGATCTGGGCAACGTCTAACGGAGCCGCAGATTATCGTATGAGACTTCTTCTCGGTAGTGCCACTTGCGCTGATTCCTACGTTGGAAGCACTTCCAATGGTATTTATGCATGGGGTGCCAAGGTTGAGTCCGGTGCGGTGGCAACACCTTATGTGTCTTCAACAGGCACAGGTATCAACTCCCTTGAAGTGAACAAGGCTGCTGGTTCAACAGTTACTATCACTGGTGGGCTTCCTTCGATGAACGTAAATGGTAACATGCGAATCAATACCGGATTCCTTGATATCGGGTCGAAAACTATCAATGTTCTAGGAAACGTTGTGAATAACACTCAGGTTCAAGGTACAACTACCTCTAAACTTCGTTTATCGGGAACTTCCACTCAAAGTATTTTTGGTTCAGGTTCAGGTTCATTTGTCAATCTGACATTAGATAATACAGGAGGTTCAGTTGGGTCGGCTCAAGTGTTTATGCTCTCTGATTTTACTATTACGAATCAGCTGGAACTAATCAGTGCCCGATTAATGGATATCCGCAATAATAAGATCACTCTTCCCGCAGCTGCAACTATTTTGGCATCTGCCGGACCATTTGGACCCAATAAATACATTAGTACTCAGGGTTTCCTTTCTGACGGAGGTATTGCTAAAACATACAGTTCGTCTTCTACAAGCTTCACTTTTCCATTGGGATCTGCCGGAAATTATACTCCTGCAAGCATTGCATTTACTGCTGCACCAACAACTTACGGTACCATTAATTTGAAACCTGTAAATGCACAGCAGCTTTATGTAACCGACCCTCAGGCATTGCCTTATTACTGGAAGGTGATCGCTACAGGATTTACCGGAATACCTGCTAATACAATTAATTTAAGCTTTAACTACGGCACATTGCCGGATGATCCTGCTTATATTCCAGGTTTCTACAACTTTACAGACATCGCATACACCACAATTAATGACGTGAATGCGGTGGATGAGGCATCAAACACAATTACATTTAATTCATTTAACCGACTCAACGGAGATTTTACAGCCGGTGCTCCTTCAGCATTTGGAGTGGTTGTTCCATATTATAGTCGCGCCAATGGTAACTGGAATACGCCTTCAACCTGGTCTAATGATCCGATTCTTAAACATACCGGAGCTCCATCTTCTACAATTCCTAATGGATCGGTACCTGTATTTATTGGGGATGGAACAAGCGCATTTCATACCGTTACTGTAACTACAAATAACACCATTGCGGGTTCTTTGATTATTGATAATGGTGCAACATTGGATTTAGGTTCAACAACAGGAAATAACTTTGGAGCATTGCCTTATTCAACCGCTGGTGGGGCTGGTAGGTTAAGAATTTCTTCAGCTATCGCTAGTGCAGAGTTTCCTGCAGGTGACTTCGGCTTGTTTTTTACGCTTGATGGAGGTGTTACCGAATACTATGGTTCTTCAACGCCATTCGTGATTCCTTCATTTACTGCTGCACCAACAAGCATGGAAATCAGGACTTACAAGAACTTGAGTCTGGCGCCTTCTATTGCAGGAAGTGTAACCATGGCCGACAGTGATTTGGAAATTTTCCAGGATCTCGTGGTGAATGGCAATGCCAACGGTATTGCTTTCCTGAATGATGCTTCAGAAAGAACATTAACCATTAGAAATAATGTGAATGTTACTTCCGGTATCCTTCGATTTGGAGGAAACAATAAACAAACCGTTTTTGTGGATGGTAATGTTTCAATAGGTAATGCTGGTCGCTTTGATGTTATCAATAGTGGTTCGGTGGTTCATGATATTCAATTGCTTGGCAATGTTACGAATACAGGAACTTTACAATTTAATCAAGCAAGTAAGGCATCTCTTTCATTTATAGGCGCAACGAGCCGGTCTGTTTCTGGTACCAATGCAGCAGCCTCGACTAATTTTGGTCCGGTTGTAATTAACAAAGGAAATTCGCCTTCAACATTGGTAAATGTGGATGTAGCTGGTGCTTTAAGCGCACCGAGCGATTCATGGCTAACATTGCAGAATGGTACCTTCCGCCTTTCCAAGGCGGGGACTTTAACTTTGACTGACCAGCCATTAAGCACATTCATCATACCATCTACTGCGGCATTGTCCTTAAACCATGTGAGTGGTGTAATTAATATAGGCATGGCAAATAGCAACGATGCTGACATGACGGTTGCCGGAAAGCTTGAAATTCTTAACGGAACCATGAATGTAGGTAATGCTGCCAATGCTACGCATAACGATATTGAATATTCGGCTTCAACAATTGCAGAAATCACTGTTAGCGGCTCAGGTACACTAAATGTGAATGGACAAATAAGACGAAGCACAAGTGTATTACTTGGTTCATTGGCATACAGTCAAACAGGAAATAGTACAGTTTTGGTTCGCGGTAAAAATTCCGAAGGAGCATCTTCATTCAATTTGAATCGTGCCAAGTTTGAGATTCTCAATTCCGGAAGTTCATTCAACATGACTGATAACTCATTATTGATTATCGACCGAACAGGTTTAGTAAGCGGCACATTCGGGGATATATTCCTTAGCCCTTCAGCTTCAGCCGTAACCGGCGGAGAGGTGATAATAGGAACCGGCAATACGCCACCAACTTCAAATTTTGTTCTTAACTCTACGGTTCCATTCTGGAATCTAACAGTTGACGGCACTGTAACTGGAAAAACAGCAACGCTCCAAGGAAATCCTTTACAGGTGAATCGGAACCTACGGATACTTAATTCATCAGTATTGAATACAAGTGGTTTAAATGTAACCATTGGCGGAGAGCTTGAAAACCAGAACCCGAACGCTACGGCAAGTTTGGTTCAAGGGGGATATCGTACGGTTAACAATACTCAGGTAACAACCTTTTCAGGTCAATCAAGCAGTCCTTCAGTTAGAGGTGCTACAGGTAACCTGACCAATTTTGCAAATGTGGTTTTAAACAATCAGTTTGCGGGAGGTTTCTACAATTTGCTTTCAAATACAAATATCAGGATTGGAGGTAACTTAAGCATTAACAACGGAACATTTGCTGCGGGAGCCAATACGGTTACTGTGATTGGTGATGTAACGAATAATGCTACCCATACTTCTACACTTCCGGGTTACATGGTATTTGATGGTGCTTCTCAGCAAACCGTTAATGGGAATGGATCAGGCGTATTTGGAAACATCAGGCTTGATAATGCCGCAGGTATTAATCTTGCAGCTCCTGCAACCGTAAACGGAGATATTAGTTTTAATGCAGGCTTGTTATACATTAATAACCATCTTCTAACCCTTGGTACAGCTGCCACAACAAGCGGCACTATCAATGCATCTTCAATGATTCGCTTGAATGGGGTTTTAAGTGATGGTGGTGTGAGAAAAAATTACCCGGCCTCAGCACAGGATTTCACATTCCCAATTGGTGTAACACTTAAATATACTCCTGCAAGAATCAATGTAACCTCTAACTCAGTTGCGGGTTCAGTCACTATTAAACCAGTTAATGTTAAGCATCCTGCTACAACAGATCCTCTCGACAGAGAGCTTACTTATTACTGGAACACAAGTGCTACAGGATTTAGCGGGGCTACAACTGTAACTCATGTTTATAATTATCTTCAAACGGATGCTGTTAATGGCACCGAGGCAAATTACAGAACGGGTCGTTATTTTGGCAATGTTTGGACTCCTCAGTTTGGAATTCCGTCTACTGTGAATGCTGGAGCCAATACAATGACACTTACCGGAGTGAATTACTTCAACGGAGACTACACAGCAGGTGAACAAACAGAATTCGATCAGTTACTCGTTTTCTACAGTCGTAATGCCACATTGGGAGGCGATTGGGATACTCCTGCATCATGGTCCACAGACCAGGTTCTAATGCATGCTGGTCCGCCGGCAGGTACTGCACCTTCGTTTAACTCTGTTGTTATTGCCGCAGGTCATACAATTACTGTAAGCAGCGATACGCGTTCTGCTGCAACTGCTGAAGTGAACGGGACACTTGATCTGGGCGGAACGTTGGGCCATAATTTTGGAACCGTAACAGGAACAGGAACCGTAAGAATGTCTCCAACAATTAGTAACCAGTTCATCTTCCCCGGAGGTAATTTTACAGCCTTTGTTTCAGCCGGAGGTGGAACGATTGAGTACTTTACTAACGTGAGTACAACCTTACCATCGCAGGCTAGCTACAACAATATTTTGTTTAGTGGAACAGGAACAAAGAGTTTGTTCAACACAGATATTTTGATCAATGGAAATTTAATAATCGGTGCTGGTACAGTTACCAATCCTTCCAACAGAAACATTAGCCTGAGGGGGAATCTGGTTAATAACTCAGGAATCCCAGGATTTAATGCAGGCACAGGAGTGTTTAGCTTAACAGGAGGTGCTCAGGCAATTACAGGGGCTACTCAATTCGGCTTCCTCAATGTAAATGGTGCAGGTGTTAAAACACTAAATAGTTCGATTGTTGTGGGTAACACATTAACATTGAATGCAGGATTGATAGAAACTGGAGCTAACGTGGTTACCATTCCATCAACCGCAAGCGTTGTTGGTGGTTCTGCTGCTAGTTATGTGTTTGGTAATCTTCAAAAAGGAATTGCTGCTGCAACTGTTTCAAAATCATTTGAAATTGGTGATGCCTCAGCATATGCTCCAGCTAATATTGTATTTACAGGAACAACCAATGGAGTTGGTTCAATCACAGCTTTTACTGCTGCAGGAGATCACCCCAATGCTGCAACATCAGGTATTGATCCTTCTCAATCTGTAAATCGCTACTGGAGTCTACAAAATGTAGGTGTTACCGGATTTACATCGGCATCAGCAGTATTTACTTTCAACGCGTCTGATGTTGATTTAGGTGTTAACACCTTAAATCTTGATGCAGCGCGATTTAGTTCATCAACTTGGACTTCGGCAACTGTTGGATTGAGAACTTCAACAACTACGCAAGTTACTGGACTAACCACCTTTGGTGAGTTTCAGTTAGCAGAGCCTTTCTCGGCAGGTATCACATGGACAGGAGCAGTTAATACTGACTGGAACAACCCGGGTAACTGGAATCCAAACCTTGTACCGGGCGGATCGGATAATATTACCATACCTGTAGTGACCAATCAGCCAACATTCTTAACTCCAGGCAATGGTTTGGTAAGAAGTGTTGTGATGGGTTCAGGAGCCATTTTAACCATTCCTACAGGATATAAGGTAACGGTTAATGGTAATTGGTCGGGTACGAACAGTATTGTTCAAGGCTCAGGAAATGTTGAATTTACATCGCCCGTAGGGCAAGTCAATGGCAATACGGTATTCACAAGCACCGTAAGTGTGCTTACAGGTGCTGTGTTAAATACGAACAACTCACTTATCATGGGCAATGGTGGTGCGCTTATGCATGGCGTAGGTACACCTGGAGCCGGAGGTTCTATTACAGGTAATATTATTTCCAGAAGAACTGCTAACAGCGATCAGGTAAGTTACAATTACTGGTCTTCGCCGGTGAACAATTCAACCATAGATGTACTTGGGCCAAACCGGTATATGTACAATCCAAATGCAGCTACAGGGACTGATGTTGAAGGGCTTCGTGCCGGATGGGTTAATCCGTCTTCAATCATGACTAATGGTCGTGGTTACATCTGTACCGGAATTAATACTGCGTCGTTTACAGGCATTGCCAATAATGGTACAATTAATTACGGTCCTTTAAGTTTGGGTACACACACAAACTTTAACCTGATTGGGAATCCTTACCCAAGTGCCGTAAGTGCTTCAGCTTTTGTTTCTGCAAATCCTCAATTACTTGGTGGCGCTCTTTATTTCTGGGATGACGATAATTCAGCTGGAGCTGACTACGATCAGTCAGATTACGGTGT
>Ga0169931_10013571_pt1 | contig 11114 bp, 10 predicted proteins | sample Kivu_15m_20L_FD_129675 | JGI IMG/M metagenome (GOLD analysis project Ga0169931, IMG submission 129675) | Freshwater microbial communities from Lake Kivu, Western Province, Rwanda to study Microbial Dark Matter (Phase II) - Kivu_15m_20L... | ecosystem: Environmental > Aquatic > Freshwater > Lake... | reverse complement strand
TTAATTTTATATAAAATTAAATTTATTAACAATAAAAAAATCAAAAAAGAAAGATTTTTTTTAAATAAATACAAAATTTTATATATATAAATATGACTACTTTATTAAAAAAATTAATAAATTTTGATATAGATGAAAATACTAAAAATATAAGTGAGATTAGAGAAGAATCATGGTTTCGTGAGCATAAAAAAAGCATATTAATATTTATATTTTTATATATATCTATCATAATTTTTTATTCTATTTATACATCTTTAACAAAAGTTAAGGTTAATAATCCTCCACCTTATACTTTTAATATAATTGTAAGATATGTTATAACCGATATAAATATCATAGAATTTGAAAATTCTCCACCATTGATCACTTTTTTGGATTATTTATTTGTTACAAATTATACATATAAAACTAATTGTACAACTATACAAGACTTTAGTTATACAGGTAGTTATTTATATATGATACAATCTGATTTCCAAGTTTGTTATTTTGATATATATATGTCTTTTAATATAACTCCAGATATACAAGGAAAGATAAATATGATAGAAATGTCGCAATTTGTATATCCCTCATGTAAATATGATTATTTAATAAAAAGTTCTGGATTTATATATAATGACGTAATTTACGATTTAAATACACAATTAATATGTGTTCCTATAAGTTATACAGACTGGAGTTCTAATTTAGTAATAGATACTAATTTAAATGAATTTTATACGTATTATTTTAATTTTTTAGATATTTTAACATTTTCTCTCGGTTTATTTTCTCCATTGTTTTCATTTATATTTTTATCTAGAAATTATCTATTAAGAAGAATTAAAAATATAAAAACTTATAAGGAGATATGTGAAAAAAATAGAAAAATTTATCTATCTATATAATAAATTCTGTTATAATTTTTTAATTTTTTTTCTATAATTTTTATTGCATCTTTGATATCTTCTTTATATTCATCATATAAATAATCATAATAATTATTTGAATTAAGTAATAATAATTTTAATCTATTTAATTGTGTATTTAACATTCTAATAGTTTCCTGAATATTAGTTTCCATTTTATAGTAAAAATTAATTAATTTTTACTATTTTTTACTTTTTAAATTTTAATTAGAATAATAATTTCGGCCATATGCCATCTTCTCCAGAGAGCTGATCATATACGCAGTTTCTATCTACTTTTATAAAATTAAAATAATGTGGAGATAAAGCATCAGCAATTAATTCGTTAGCATAAAATGCAGTTTCATCAGCGAATTGAATAGTATAAACATAACCATCATTAGTATTATATTTATTCCATTCATCATATCTTTCCATCTTTAAAGAATAAATCTTTGCTATTCTATCTGAGTTGATTCTTACATATTCATCATTTTCATTCTTACACCATATAGGATGTCCAGTTGTAACATATGTGTCTCTATTAGGAGTATTTCCGAACAGATTTTTAGGTATTGTTATTATAATTGTCTCATCTTTTACTTTAGTTTGTAATTTTCTTATGACTTTTTTATAACCATTTAGTGTTTTAACTATATCTCCAGAAATTATTTCATTTAAATATTTTATCTCATTATTATATAATAATATTTCTGTATTTCCTACAAAACAAGGATCAGCATTAACATTTTTTGCAGAAATTTCCCAATTATTATTTTTAGAAGAAGGAATACTATTAGATGAGGATATGAAATAATTAATGTATCCAGAATTAAGATTTAATTTATTTTTAGAATCTAAAATCATATTGACAGTATCAGTAATACCATTTGTTCTTATATAATTAAGTTTTAAATTTATCACTTTTTCATCAGTTAATGCCATATAATCCTCTATCTTTATATAATTGAAAAATATATCATTGTAATTATTCGTTTCTTCTGCTAATTTAGTGTTATTATATGTACAATTATTGACTCCTATATATAAATAACCATCTTTATCAACTATCGGTGTTTCAAATATTGTGTTATATTTATTATCTTCAATATATTTATATTCAACTGTCATCTTATTATAATTTATACCATTCACAGATTTATATTTATTTTCTGGATTTAAATATAATATAATAACACAGTTTTCTTTTTCATTAGGACCATATGAATGAGCAATACTAAACTCTAAAGGTACAATAGGAAGTATATTATTTATAATAGTTGATTCAAAATTTTCTGTTTTATACATACTATCTATCCATTTACCTAATAAAGGTGTTCCTATAGGATTTATTAATGTAATACTTCCTATATTTTTATCAAATAAATCTCTGGTTTCTAATGTTATATTTGGACAATTAAATGTTGCCAATTCTGTTTCAAAGTCTACATCAATTATTCCTTTATTACTTATGAAAATTATTTCATAATTATTTTCATAAGAGGTCATTGTTATTATAAAATTATTATTTTCTCCAGTTTTCGAACTAATTACATATTTTTCTTTTCCCCAATTAGGAAAGTATTTAGTTATGGTATCTTTGTTTGGTCTAATAATTAATGTTGAAAATTTTTCTGTGGATTGTATAGTTAATTTTTTTGAGTCTAAATAAAATTTTGTGGAATAATCCTTCGACATTTTTTAAATAAAAAAAAAATTATTTAAAAAATGTCAAAGATTTTAGTGATTTTTAATAATAAGAAAAAATATTTAAATAAAGATCATTTTGATACTTTAAAAATTTTATTTGAAGAATATCAAAAATATGATTACGAATTTAGAGATATAAAATACGATAATATTTATGATAAATTTACATTTTATGATTTTATGAAAATAAATGAAAATAGTACAAAATTTTTATATAAAAAATTATTATCTTATTTTTATAAAAATAATAAATATAATGGTTTACCAATAATATTTAAAAATCCTGTTATGTTTGATATGTATTTAAAAACTATATCTTTAAATAATGATATTGAAATATTTTTATCATATAAAGAGATATTTAATAGAGATATTAAAATTATATTACAAAATAAATATGATATAGATGTAGAAATAATATTAAATAAAATAGAAATTAAATTAGAAAATATAAGAACTTATATGAATTTATTAGATGATTTTTATTTATCTATATCAAAATATTTTTATTTATTACCGAAAGAATTATCCAATAAATATATGGTTAAATTATCTAATATTGATTATAATAGAGATAAATATTTTAATCTTATCGTAAAAAATTCTTTTAAATATAAAGAGTTAGATAATATTGAATATATAATAAAATTAAATCATATGGTTTGTGCAATATCATATTATCATATAATTTCTATACAAACTCAACTAATTACAGCTATTTTTAATATACTTAAAGGTAAAAATATAGATTATTTTTCAATTTTTTGGTTAATTAACAATACTGGTTGTTCTATTTTTAAATTAATAGATGATATGATATTTAGTAAAAAAACATTTATTAAATTACTAATTAGTAGTAAACTTAAAAAAGAAAAATTAAATAACATCACGAGTGGATCTATAATAAAAAAAATAATATATTTTAATTCTAAGAAAATATTTAAAATAGCTTTTGATAATTTAGATATAAAATTTAGAACAATTTTTGAAAATAATTATATTTATTCTCAAAAATTATTAGATTATGCAGTTATATATTTTTCTCATATAAGAAAATGGAAACTTGCTAGATCATTTTTATTAATGGGTGGTAGACCAAAATATGAATATATATTTATAGATGAACAAGATAAATATATATTTCCATTTTCAACGGAAATTATAAAATTATATAAGAGTATATAAATTCATATCTGGAGCAGTTTTTGGCTTCAATATCATTTCTTTTTTTATTTTTAATCTCATTGTATTAATTAATTTAGTTAAAAATAAAAATTCATCAGATATTATATCATTATTTATAAAAACATCAAAATTTGTATTTTCTGATATATAATTAGATGAATGATTATAATAAAATAATTCTCGACATTTTTCTATATTTAAAGTTGATTTATCATATTTATTAGGAATATTATCTAAACTAATATATTGTTTTATTATATTATAAGAATTAATTATTCCTATTTTAGGTATGGGAATGTTATAATCACAACCAGCTAATATACACATATCAACTAGCTGAAAAAGAGAGAATTTTAACTTTTTCATTATATCTACTAATTTATATCCCATCATTTTTTTTTCGTATATATTATCTGATGTTATAATATATCGACAGCCTAGAGGAACAAGATCTGTATCTCTAGAAAAAACTCCATAAAATATTCCTTCTATAGATAAAATAGAACATAATTTTTCTGCTTCACATTTAGGAATTATATATGGAATACCTATTGTATCTAATAATTTTTTAAACATCTCTCTTTGTTTAAATGATATATAGATATTTTGTTTTAATATTTTTACTAATTCATTACTAGTCTCTATTTTTTTATTCTCTTCTATATAATTATCAGATAATATTTTTGTCATAGTTTCTATTTTTCTCTGTTTTGTTTTATATTTTTCTGATCTATTTTTTTGTGTTTCTAATTTATCTTGAGGAACACAACCATCAAAAACAAACACTGGTGTTATATCATTTTTAATCCATTGATAAATATACATTGTAGATTTTTCTAACCATTTATTTGTTACTATAAATTCTTCGGGTAATTTAGCAGAATTTACCAGTTTTGGATATATAATACCCATACATATTCTCATTAAATTTTCTGCATCTATACCCAATCTATATCCAGAAAAAGTTTTATAAGAAAAAGTTGTTTGACAATCTTTTATTAATTTATTAAGATTTTTTATTCCCATTTTTTTTACTAATATAAAATTAATTTTTAATTTTATAAAGATAAAAATTATTTTAATTTTATAAAGATGAAAAATATTTTTTTATTTTTTTGTCTCTATAAAAAAATGTCAAATATAGCTGAAGAATATGAAAAAAGAGTATTTCTTATTATTAATGATACAATTTTAAGAACTATACAAAAATTACCATCAACTGTTGAAATAGGAGTAGTTGGTGGAAAAGCTATAAATGCACTTTTTGATAGAAAATATGGTACAGAATCTTATGATTGGGATTTAAATGTTATTTCTAAAAGAAAAGGAACTACAAATAATGAAGCTAGAGATTTTGTTGCTATTAGATTTATGAAAATGTTAAATTCTTTGTTATTACAACATTATATTAAATTAGATATAATAAATAAAAAATATGGTGTTAATGAATTTAAATTTGTTTATGAAATTAACAAAAATCCCTTTATATCGTATACAGGAGAAAAATATAATATAGGACATATAAATGTTAAAACTGATAAGTTTGGAGTTATTAACATAGTTGATCTTATTCCTATACGACTAAACGCCGAAGAACAATTTATAAAGATAGATGGTATAAATTATCTTGGAATACAGGGAATTATAGAAAATATTAAAATGATGATACAATTACCGGGATATAAAAAAATAGATAAAGCAAAAAAAAGATTACAAAATATACAGAGAGCTATGGCAACTAATAGCTATTCTTGTAATTGGCATCATATATATCATACATCAACTAATGATAATAAATTAGTAAGATGTGTAAAAGAAACTTTTTTAGGACCCGAAGATCCTTATGTTACTAATAATAGAACATATCCAAAATATTCTTTCAATGTCCATGATTATAGTGCAAATATGAATTATATATCAAAATTAAGTGATTATCAAATAAAAATAATAAAAGATTATACAGAAAACAAATCTTTTGTGTGGAATAATCAACTATTATATAATGTTTATATAGAAAAAACTGATATTTCTGAAGAAATTTTAGAATTACAAAAAATAATATTAAATGCACCAGTTTTAAAGAATGATCTTATAGTTTTTATGGTTTCAAGATATTTTTATAATTCAAAGACAAATAAATCTAATTATGATTATAAACCTGGAGATATAATAAAATTTGAACAGTTTGTTTCTACTTCATATAATAATAGATACAGTCCATATGCTTTTATGGATCTATTTTCTCAGGGAGTTGCTCTTGCAATAACCATTCCTAAAGGATCAAGAGCTTTATTTATAGATAAAGTATCAACCTTTCAACAAGAATTTGAAGTTTTATTACCGTTTGGTACAAAGTTTTCCGTAGATACGAAGAATGAAAATAAAGAGATAACATATGTTGATAATTTTGGTTTTTGGTATGATCAGATGATAACATATAAATGTACTCTATTACCCAGTGAAATAGAAATTAAGAAAGAAATTATATCTCATGCTTTACCATTAATTAATCCAACTATTTCTGATGAAAAGATACATGAATTATTAAAAAATAAAGAGATATCTGATATATTTAGTAAACTTTTTAATATTTTATTACAGTAATTCCATTAAAGATATAAATTAAAAAAAATGAATGAATTTATAAAAAATTATGAAAATAAAATAGCAAAAAAATTACACATTAATATTATGAATAAAGAATTATATAAATCTCATGGATTATATGAAATAGTGGAAATGATCGATCTATTTGATAAAGATAATTCGTCTCTTTGCTTCATATATACAAAAAGAAATAATTTATTTATGTTGAAGGTCGCTTTTTATAATCATTCTCCAATAACATTAGAATGTTTTAATGAAGCTATAAATAATAAAAATTTAGAATGTTTTAAATGGTTATATAAAAAATCATTACATAATAATATAAGCTATTTATCTCATCAAATAGTACAAAATGATTTAGATGATTTTTATATGTGGTTATTACCAAATTTGAAATTAGATGATTATTTAATGGAATTAATAATAAAATATAATTCTGATAGATGCTTTGATAGAATATGTAATATATTTATAGATAATAAAAATATTATACTTTTATGTATAAAATATGATAATTTAAAATTCTTAAAAAAAATTTTTAAGAATACAGAATTAAACGTAGATTTAACATATGGTTGTAGAATTAATTGTTTAAAGTGGTTGATTTCTAAAAATTGTCCTATAAATAAAACTACAATAGATATTATGTCTATGAAAAATTATATAGAAGAAATAAAATATTTAAATCCACAAAAAGATATTTGTTCTGATGCTATACTTATAGCTGGTAATAATGGTAATATAAAATTAATAAAATATTTCAAAGAATGTGGTTGTTGTCTAGATATAAAATTATTTAATAATGTTATTAATAGTGGAGATATTTTATTATTAGAGTGGTTATACGAAAAAGGTTGCTATTATGATGATACATCATTAAAAACAAGTATTATTTGCAAAAATATATATATATTTAAATGGTTATTAAATATTAGAGATTCTTGTCATTTAACTGAAAATTCTATAAAAATAATATTAAAAAATGATGAATATACATTTTTAAAATTTATAAATAACTTAGATAAATATATAAATGATAAATTTTTATACAGAATAGAAAAATATAAAAGTTCTAAATGTTTAGTATATATATATGATTTGGGAATAAAAATAAAAGGAACAACTTTAGTTTTTCTAACTAATATTTTACAAACTATTCCATCTTAATAATGTATATGGAATATTGTCATCGTTATTTATTAATTCTGTTTTTATTTGTTGATAAGATATAATTCCATAATTATTCTCTACAATAGTCATTATAGTTAATACTCCAATACTATTATATGTTAGTGATATTTCATCAAATACTGGTATTTCATCTTTTCCTGAAAATTGAATATATGTATTTTTATTTGTATTAAATGGAGATGAAAATGTTATAGTTATAGGTGTGCTACCATAAAACCCTTGAATTTCTGTTCCATCGGGATTATTACTGGCGATAAAACTTTGAGATAAAACTGCCAATAATCCAGAACATATATATGGTTTATATATTCCACCAGTTAAACTATTATTATAAATAGTTAAAATGGCTTGCATTGGCCAACCAATCATAGTATTTTCTCCATCATTTTCTGTTACTATTGCTACAGCATATTCTATATCATCAGCAGGAGATGTATATGTAATTAAACATAAATTATATGGTTCTAAACATCTCATGGGACTATTTATTGCATATCTGGGAGATGGAATAACTTGATAAAATGCATTATCTAAAATGGTTCCATCATATGAAAACACTTTTCTCAATATTCCTAATTCACTCATAGCCATTTCATCAGAATAAATTTTTACATCTGTTCCTATATCTAATCTACCATCTAAATATATTGGAAGAGTAGGAAATATTCCAACCGCAGAAATAAATACTAAAGAATATCTAGGAGCTACAGATAAAATACTCGCTTGAAAAGCAAAACTAGCCGATGAATCATCTTCCATTTTTACAAATATATATATTTCTGGATTTGATATATATGAATAAGCTGTACCAAATATATCTATCGATGTAGCAAAAATAGTGTTTGTTGTTAAACCAGTCTCTTGTGTAGCTATAGGAACGCATAATGATTTATAAGTATTTCCTTCCGGAAAAGATACTCTTATTTCAAAGCAAGGAAAATTGCCCATTTTTATATCAAAAATGATTTTTTAATATAAAAATATTAAAAAAATAAAAAAAATGGAAGATATTCCATCTTTTAAGAAAATGGCGGAGGGATATATTAATATGAATTTAGATGAGTTAGATCAAAAACAAATAAAAGATATAGTTGAACAATTTGGAAAAAAAATTCCAGCAAATTTAACTTTAGACCAAAAAAGAGAATATATGTTATGTGTATTTAGATATTATATAAATAAAAGATATAATTTTAGAGGAGGAATAGTTAAAGATTCAGAATTACATGAATGTAATATATTTACGAATATAAAAAAAGCATATAAAAGTTTTAAAAATTTTCCCCTAGTTTTTTTAAATTTTGAAGAAATTAATGATTTAGAGGCGACTTTAAATGTTTATGGAAAAAATTCTAATATTGTAGCAAATATCATAAAACCCTTTTATGAATTATTTTGGGAAACTGATGATCTAATAAGATCTTATGATAATTTTATTTTTCAAAAAGGTAATAAAAGATTAATATGTGAACAACAAAGATTTTATGATGATTTTCAAAATATTAGATATTTTTGGATAGAATCTGGATCTCTTATTATTTATAAAGATTCTTTAAAAATATATAAGGATTATTTTGAACAAAATAAATTAGAAGGTTTTAAATATCCATTTAGTATTTTATGGAAAGATAATGATTTATTTGATGACAATAAATTTTATAAATTTATAATTCCGAAAAATACATTTATTTTATTTGATACTAGAATGATGTTTTCCTTTGGAAAAGATACAAAAGCATTAACTGGTATATGGTATCCGAGAGAGAAATTAACAACTAAAGAGCTAAATAAATATGAAAAAGGAACAAAAGAAAAAAAATTAACAAAAGGTTTTTTCGGAAAAAATATTAATTTTTATTTATAAAAAATGGGAAATAATCCTTGTAAAACTGACATTCCAATATATAATGGATTATCAAATCCCAAATATTATTATGATATAAATCAGACAGGATTTGCTGCGCTAAATATAAATAACGATCAAAATTATTATCCATTCTCAACATATCCTAAATTTTATTATGATCCTCCAAATAAATATACTCCAGTTAATATGTTTTTTTTATCTAATGTTGAAAATATATCAGTGATAGAACAATTAATATTTTTTTCATCTTTTTATGATATAAATATAGATATAATATTATATCCAACATTGGCTATATATCAAGGAGACAATGTTGCATGTAATACTATTAATTGTCAAAAAATATCCAATATACTTTATTCTGCGAATATGACATATTTATTACCGACTCCTATTTCTAATTCATGTTCTATATTAAAAAATTATGGCATATGTCAAGTTTATAATTATACATCATTAAACAAATCAATATTACCATTAATGAAAAATATAAAATTTGAATTAAATGTAGAAACAGAATATGGTGAACTCGTATTATTAATAAATGTATTATTTTCTGATATAAATAAAGCTACAGATAATTCATATTTTAATAAATTATATGAGAATTTATCAGATAATTGTATTTATATTCAAAAATTATCTATGGACATAACTAATAATAATATAACTGTTAATATATTTAATTTTGATGATTCTATTATTTCTACAACAAAAAGAGGAGGTCCAATAATAGGAATAAATGGAGATGCAGATAAAGGCATATTATTTTCAATTTCTGACTATTGTACATATTTATATAATAATAATTTTTTACCAAATAATGATAAATTTAAATTACAATTTATAAATACAAATACAGATTGTGTATCTCATTCTTTTCCAATTTCTATAAATTTTAATATAGAAAATAGTAATAATGTATTATTAAAAAGTAATGGAAAAAATATAATCTTTGATATTTCATTTATATCTCTAAAATTTATGAATAATATATTTAATCTTAATTATTCATAAAAAAAAATAAAAATAAAAATAAATATTTTTATTTTTTAAAAATGGCGTCTAAAGATTTGGATAATAATTTAGATTCTAAAATAAGAGAGATTCGAGAAAGATTAAGGAGTAAATCTCCAACATCTTCCTCAAGAGCTCTTTCACCGAGACGATCGATATCGACAGATAGATCTACACCAGTTGAAATAGATAAAAAGATAACTATAAGAGATGGTAATGTTAGTGAGACTATAATTAAGAGATATGAAAATGGTCAAGAATTATTGGTAGAAAAAAAGACAGAAAAATTAGATGATTATCCCAGTACTTATTTAGATACTATAAGAGATTTAGATAGAGATAAAAGTTATAAATCAGATAAATTTAAATTACCAAGACCAAGTTCTTCTGTGAGAAAATTAAATATAAATAAACTAAATGATATTCGTAAGAAAGCTGGTTTATCACCTATGCGTAGAAAATCTATCTCTCCAGAGAGAAGAAATATTGATAAAGATAGATTTATAAGTTCTTCTCCGGCTAGAGCTTCATCACCAGCTAGAGCTTCATCACCAGCTAGAGCTTCATCACCAGCTAGAGCTTCATCACCAGCTAGAGCTTCATCACCAGCTAGAGCTTCATCACCAGCTAGAGCTTCATCACCA
>Ga0169931_10013570_pt1 | contig 11114 bp, 9 predicted proteins | sample Kivu_15m_20L_FD_129675 | JGI IMG/M metagenome (GOLD analysis project Ga0169931, IMG submission 129675) | Freshwater microbial communities from Lake Kivu, Western Province, Rwanda to study Microbial Dark Matter (Phase II) - Kivu_15m_20L... | ecosystem: Environmental > Aquatic > Freshwater > Lake ... | reverse complement strand
CGCCTACCAGGTGCTCACCTACGTTCCGGTCATGGGCCGCCCGGGCCGGCGTCGCGAGCTGCTGGACGAATTGGTCGACGCCGATCGGTGGCGGCTCGTGTCGCCCTACCACACGCTCGGCAAGGTGCAGAGTTGGCTGTTTGATCTCGATCGGGGGGAGGGGAGCGTGGCGCCGGCGCTCGTGCTGCTCGCGGTCGCCGCCCTGGCGGGCGGGTGGATCGTGCAGCGGCGGTTTGTGCAACGACTCAGCGCGTGAAGCGGCGGCGGACGCACCGGAGGATCGCGGAACAACGCATGATAGCCCTGCAGAACGTCACCAAACTCTACGGTTCGGTCATCGGCGTGAACGATCTGACGTTCGTGCTGGAGGCGGGCGCGCACGGACTGATCGGGCCGAACGGCTCGGGCAAAACGACCTTCATCAACCTGCTGACGGGCCAATTGCGGCCGACGCTGGGCAAAGTGCAGGTGCTGGGCGTCGATCCCTGGCGGCGGCGGGACGTTTTGCGGCGGATCGGCTTGTGCCCGGCCACCGACGTGCTCTACCCGAACGTGTCGGCCTGGGAGTGGGTCCGCTACCAGCTGCGGCTGCACGGCTTTTCGCGGCAGGAGGCGTTGCGTCGCACCCTGGCCAGTCTCGAGCAGACGGGTTTGACCAGCGCGATGCACCGACCCTTGGGAAGCTACTCGCTCGGCATGCGGCAACGTGCGAAGATCGCGCAGGCGATTGCCCACGATCCCGAGTTGCTGATCCTCGACGAACCCTACAACGGACTCGATCCGGTCGGGCGGCGGCAGATGACCGATCTGCTGCGGGAGTGGGGGGCCGCCGGCAAAAGCCTGCTGTTCGCCAGCCATGTGCTGCACGAGATCGAGGCCGTCACCCCCTCGTTCCTGTTGATCTACGGCGGCAGACTGCTCGCCTCCGGCACGGCCGGCGAGATCCAGTCGCTGCTGGCCGACGCGCCGCAGGAAGTGGTGATTTCAGGCCCCGACGCCGGCCGCCTCGCGCAACGCCTGGCAAGTCAGCCGTGGATCGACGCGCTGCGCCTGCTGCCGGAGGCGGCGCAGGTGCGGGTGCAGGTGCGGCAGCCGCAGCTCCTGTACCGAGCGCTCCCCCAGTGGATCGTCGCCGACGACCTCCGCATCGAACAGTTGCAGGCCGACGACGGCAACCTGTCGAACCTGTTCGAGACCCTCCTCCGCCGCCACCGCGGAGAACAGCCGTGAATCCCTGGATCGTGTTCGAAGTCGTGCGGTTCGAGTTGAAACGCTCCTGGACGCCGGGGCGGATCGCGCTGTGGGCGATCCTGGCCGCGTTTCCCGTGGCGCTGATCGCCGTGCTGCAGCGGCAGCCCGGCTTGAGATCGGTCGAAGCCCTGGGGTTCACCGCGTACTTTCTCGTTCCCGAGGTCGTCTGTCTGCTCGGCCTCATGCTGTGGGCGACGCCCGCCATCAGCGTCGAACTCGAGGGGCAAACCTGGGTCTACCTCGCCATGCGACGCTCCGGACGCTCGCTGGTGCTGCTCGTCAAGTGGCTCACGGCGGTGCTTTGGAGTTGCTCCGCCGCGGTCGTTTCTCTCACCGCCTGCGTCCGGCTGATCGCGCCCCCCGATCCCCTGAAGCTCTGGACCGTGCTCAACGCGCTGGCCCTGTTGTCGTGCCTCGCGCATGCCGCGCTGTACGTGTTTCTCGGCGCGGTGTTCTACCGCCGCACGCTGGTGGCGGCCGTGTTCTACACGCTGGCGATCGAGTTCGGCATGTCGTTCGTGCCGGCCGTCGTCAACAAGCTCACGATCAATTACCGGCTGCGCGGCCTGCTCGCCCAGTGGATGGACTGGGAAGAAGCCCGGTCGGCCGCCGAAAGCATCTTCGGGGCCGAGCCGCCGACCGTCCACCTGACGGCCCTGGCCCTCACGACCGCGCTGCTGCTGGCCGCCGCGCTCCTGCGGGTCGCCCGCGCCGAGTACCCCGGCAATCTCGAAAGCTGACGCCCGTGCTCGAGCGCCGCGCGGCCGAGCGGCGAGCGCTCAGCTCGGACCGTCCTCGCGGCGGGCCAGCTCGCCGGCCGCAAAACCGACCACGTCGCCGCGCGCGCGGCAGATCTCCGCATGCCGCTCCCAAGCCGCCCCCTGCCGCGCCAATTCCAGAAGCGTCGGCGCCGCCGAGGAGAGCTCGCGATCCCTCGGCAACCATCGGGCGTACGCGTCCAGGGCCTCCCGGGGACGGCCTGAACGGCAGAGCAGGATCAGCCAGGTCTCCAGAGGACCGAAGGGCGCCTCTTCGGCGGCCGCCGCCTCGGCCCGCGCGCCGAAATAGGCCAATCCCGCCTCGACGTCGCGCTCGAGCAGGACGTCGAAAAAACGGCAGTGCGCCGGAAAGGTTTCCTCGAACGGAGGATCGCCCGGATACTGCAAATCGGCGGGAAGCCGACGGCCGTAGTCGGCCAGCTCCCAGGCCGTGGACAACAGGCTCCGATCGTGCAGCAGGCGGCCGTAGCGGACGGCGCTGGCCAGATGCGACGGATCGAGGTGGTAGCTGCCGTCGGCCAGCAGCTCCGGATGCTGCTCCACGAGCTCCCGCACGGCGAGATCCGGCGGCGCACTGCCGCGCAGGCGATGCAGATGGCCCCGCAAGTTTCCGCGCAGTTCCGCGGCGACGTGCCGCACGAGCGCTTCGGCGCAGGCCCGGAGGTCGTGCGGGTCCAACTGGCCCTGCAGCGCGTCGAGCGTGGTGATCGCGTTGCACGTCCCCTGGCGGCCGAGGAGCCAGGCGAGCCCCCGTTCGGGATCGACCCCTTCCAGCAGGGCGACGTCGATCAGCTCGTCGAGGTGCTGCTCGGCGGGCGCGGCGCGGCGCAAGTGCTCCCGCATCCGCAGCCGCTCGCCGGCGGGGCGGAGGTACATCCAGGCGTCGCGGAAGCGGCCCGACTCGAGGAGCAACGCACCGACCTCCCGACAGGCCGCGAGGTAGCCCTCTTCCAGGGCGCCGCGCCGAGGCTCGTCGACGTCGTCGAGAGACCCCCGCCGATCGAGCGGAAGGCCCAGTCGGCTGCGCGTCTGCAGCAGTCGCAGGTCGAACAAACGACCCCACTGCTGCGATTCGGCCAACCCTCGAGCAAGGCTGTCGAACCACCCGGCGAGGTCCTTCTCCGCGGAGGGAGGCAGCGGAGAAAACGGTTCGAACATGCCGGCTCGATGCTCCTTCAGGCGCCGCGCGCGTCGGGCTGCGTCGCCGCGAGGCGTCCGCGACGCAGCGCGGAGCCCTCAGGGACGCCCTCGGCGGCGCGTCGAAACGACCCCTGCCAACGGCCCGCGGCCGGCGTCCGCAGCCCGCGGCCGGCGTCCGCAGCCCGCGGCCGGCGTCCGCAGCCCGCGGCCGGCGTCCGCAGCCCGCGGCCGGCGTCCGCAGCCCGCGGCCGGCGTCCGCAGCCCGCGGCCGCGGCCGTTCGGCGGGGAGCGTCTCCGGGGGCGTCGCCCTGCGAGCGGTCAAATTTCGTAACCGTAGCGGTACTCGCGACGGACGATTTTGGCCAAGGCCGGGTCGCTGGGGGTCATCGTCTTGGCGTCCCACTCGACCCGTCCCTGCTTCCACACCGCGAGGTTGCCCAACAGGATGGTTTCGGTCAGGGGTCCGGCGTAGTCGGGGAAGTTCGAGACGGCCTTTTTCGAGCGATCGTGGATGGCCTCGTAGAACTCCTGCACGTGGCCCAATTCCGGCGCGGCGACGGGTTGGGGATAGTCGGAAGCGAGCAGCTCCACGCCCGGTTTGCCGGCGGCGTCGAGATACTCGATCCCCGCTTCGGCGTAATCGCCGGCGGCGTACAGCATCGCCTTGTCGCCGATCATGACGCAGCCGCTGGCGTTGAGCTTTTTCGAGGCGTCGCCGGCGACGAACGGGGCGGTCACTTCCGCCGGGGGAAGATTCGACCCGTCGTACCAGAACAGGGTGAAGGCGCTGCGGCTGCCGAGCGCCGGGAATTCGAATTTGATTTTCGACTTCACCGGGTAGCTGTCGTGATTGTGGCCGGAGGTTTCGGCCTCCACCGAGACGGGGTCGCGCATGTTGAGCGCCATGAAGGGCAGGCTGCACGTGTGGCAAGCCATGTCGCCCAGCGCGCCGGTGCCGAAGTCCCACCATCCGCGCCATTTGAACGTGTGGTAGCCTTCGCCGTAGGGCCGGTAGGGCGCCGGGCCGAGCCAGGCCTCCCAATTCAGCTCGTTGGGAATCGGCTTGGCTTCCGGACGCGCCTCGCCTTGGGGCCACACGGGGCGGTTGGTCCAGACGTGCACTTCGCGGACGTTGCCGAGTTGCCCGCCGCGAACGCGGTAGGCGGCCTCGCGCATGGGAGCGAAGGCGGTGTACTGGTTGCCCATTTGCGTGACGACGTTCTTCGCCCGGGCGATTTCTCCGAGTTGCCGGGCCTCCCAGATCGAATGCGTCAGCGGCTTCTGGCAGTAGACGTGCTTGCCGAGCTTCATCGCCTTCGCGGCCGCCACGGCATGCGTGTGATCCGGCGTGCTGACGGTGACGACGTCGAGTTTGTCTCCCAGGACGTCGAGCATTTCGCGGAAATCCGTGTAGAGCAAGTCGGTCTTGTACGCCTGACCGGCTTGCTCCAGAAAGACGCGATCGACGTCGCACAGCGCGTGGATTTTGCCGAACCGCGAGGCGTTGCGGACGTCGCTCCGTCCCTTGCCGTTCACGCCGATGCCGCCCACCTGGAGTTGCTCGTTGGGCGAGGTGCTGGCTCGCAAGCTGACGCCCCCCGCCACCCAGAAACCGACGCCGGCGGCGGCGGTGCGTTGGAAGAAACGGCGTCGCGTCGAGTGCGATGCAAACGTCGCGTGCGAAGTGGGCTCTGACATGGCAGCGAGGCCTCGATGGCGAGAAGGGGAAGCAGAACGCAGGGCAACCCAGCGACAACGCGCCCTCCGCCGTTCGGGCCGGCGAACGCTCAGCCGCTCAGCCGCTCGAACGCAGGCGCGGGGGAAGGGGCCGCCGGGGCGATCGCCCCCCGCGGCACGCCCCAATCTAGCTGAGCCGACGGGGGGGGGCAAGCAAGCCCGGCCGCCGATCGCCCCCGTCGCGCGGCGATCCGTTTTGGGGAGCCGAGTTGAGATCGACGCGCTGCCCCGATTAGACTAGCCGCTGCGGAACCCGCCGCGCGCCCCGACCTCCCGCCGAAGGCCCTCTGCGGGGTTCGACGACCCCGCCGACGGGCGGAAGGCAGTTCGGAAGCGGCGGAAACGCGTTTCCGCTCCGCCGCGGCGATCCCGCCGCGGCGGTCGCAGCCCCCGCGGGCGGATTTGCATGTCCCTTGCACGAGGTGTTCGAGCGATGCGTCGAGGCGCCCCCTGTCGGATTGGCCATGGCCCGGGGAGTTCGCGTCGAGGGGCGGCGGCGCTGCTCGCGGCGGCGTGCGGCGCCGCACTGGCGGTCGCTGTTCCGCTGGCCGCGGCGGAAGTCGCCGGGCTGGACCAAGCCGCGCTGGACCACGCCGCGCTCGACCAACGCGTGGCGGAACTCCGCGGCAAGCTCGAGAAGGACGCCCAGGGCCGGATCGTCGTCGTCAACCTCGACGACGCGAAGGCCACCCTGGACGACCTTCGCCTGCTGGCCGGGTTGCCGGAACTGGTCCAGCTCGATCTGTGGGGCGCGCAGATCGACGATTCGGCGTTCGACGTGCTGGTAACGCTCCCCAAGCTCAAGAGCCTCAGCCTGATCAACACCGCCGTGACCGACGCCGGTCTCGCGCGGTTGGCCGAAATTCCGTCGCTCCGCTCGCTGAATCTCCAGCGGTCGGCCCTGTTGACCAACGACGGCATGGCCCGCGTCGCCAAGCTGACGGAGCTGACCCACCTCAGCGCGCCCTACACCCGCGTCACCGGCGAAGGCGCCGCCCGACTCGCGCCGCTCAAGAAACTACGGCTGCTCGACCTCCGCGGCTGCACGCTCTCCAACGAATCGCTGGCGATCGTCAACGAGCTTCCCCAACTCGTCAGCCTGAAGCTGCGGAGCCCCTCGGTGTCGGACGCGGGACTGGCCTACCTCGCCGACAAGAAACAGCTTCGCGGCCTCCATCTCGAGGACGCGCGTTTCTCCGAGGAGGGCACGCGGCAGTTGGGCGGGTTGACCGCGCTGGAAGACCTCAATCTGCTGCGGGTCCCGATCGGCGACGCGGGCATGGATCCCCTGACAAAGCTCGGGGCGATCCGCCAGCTCAATCTCCGCGGCACCTTCGTCACCGACGAGGGACTGTCCCGACTGGCGGGCATGCGCGAGCTGTTCAAACTCGATCTCAGCGAAACCGAGGTCGGGGGGCCGGGACTGGTCCATCTGGCCGACCTCCCCAAATTGCGCTGGCTCAACCTGTGGGCCACCTACGTCGACGACGCCGCCGTCGAACACCTCGCCCGGATGACGGCCCTGGAGTACCTCAATCTCGACGGCACGTCGGTCACCGATGCCGGCATCGAGCGGTTGGCAACGCTGAAGAGATTGAAAACCTTGTCGATCTCGCAGACCGCGGTGTCGCCGGCTGCGGGGGAAAAATTACGGGAGAAGCTCCCGCAACTGCAGATCGAACGCTAGCAGCCCGTTGAACCGCTTCGGACTTCGTCGACGCAGGAAGCAACGACCGCCCGAGCAGTTGCTCTCCACGCTACGGACCGTCGCCCGCAAGGCGTCGGTCCCCAGGCGGCTCGCCGTCGGCGCCTGCCGCCAACCGATGCGCCGTTCGCCGCGCGGCGCGTTGCAGCCTCCGCGAAGCGGAGAGCGGAACCACGCAGGATTCGACGAGCACCACGAGGCACTTCGAAGACCTTCCGCATCGCGCGATCGGTTCCGCAATTGAAGTACACCGGCATCTCGGTCCAGGATGGCTCGCATCGGCCTGCGAACAACGCCTGATCCCGGAGTCGCGTCGCCGCGGGATCGCATCGCCACGGCGGCATCCACGACCAGCAAGCTCCCCGGACGGCCGGCTCGATGGCGGACGGCGAACGGACAGGCGCGCCGCGAACCGGCGGTTCGTCGCACGGACGAGCGTCGCACGGAAGAGCGACGCGGAAATCCCGTGCGTCGACGAGGCCCGACGGTCGACGTTCCTGCGCCTGGCGGGAGTGAGGCTCGCATGTCTGAGGCGGTTCACCGCGACGGAACGAAAAGCTGGCATCCCTTGTTGCGTACGCCGATTCCCGCGTCCCTCGTGGTCGGAGTCCGGGCCGCCAGGCGGCTGCCGATCGCCGACTCCTTGACGACTGCGCAGTCCATGCACCCGTCCGCTGCTCCTCACGGAGGAAAAAGCCGGAGCCGCACGACGAGCGGCGGCTCATGAGCCGCCCGGACCTCAATAGGGAGCAGCCGTGGCGAACGAGGCGTTGCAGGCGTCCGCCGCATGAACCGGGTCGTGCGGCAGCGGCAGCTCCCCGTCGAGCCGATGGCCGATGCGGCTCGCCCGTCGCGGTGCCGGGCGTTGGGAAGCTACAGCGCTGAATAGGTGAAATCGCTCAAGCCCACCGACTCGACGAGCTGCTCTCCCACGGTTTCGTTCACCACGCGCGACACGCACGCCCGCAGCCGCTGGAAGTCGGGCTCCTCCAGAGCGCTGGAGGGAAGTTGCCGCACCGACGCCAGGATCTTGTGGTGCAGCAACGGACCAGCCTCGTCGAGGGCCGTCCGCGCCGCCTGGAAGTTGCGATTGGCCACCTTGCCGAAGGCGCGGAAATTGATCATGCCGCCGCGCGATTCGCCCGGCAGGCGGGGCAGGTTGACCTGATAACGGCCCAAGTCGATCGCCGAGAGCTCCCACAACTGCCGTTCGCGGCGCTGCGACTCCAGTAGCGAGTCGGCGTTGAAACAGCCGGTCGCCGTCAGCAGGGCCGCCGCCAGACAGGCCTGCGGAACGCGCGGCACGTCGCGGCGGCGGCCGGCAGACGGAAGAACGCAACCGCGGGACGCCAGCGGATTCATGGCAGTTCGGGGACCTTGTCGGCAGGAACGCGTTGCGAGGAATGCCGGCGACGGGGGGCGGTCGGCCGGACGATCGGCGGAAGCCGCGCGGTCGTCACAAAGCATCCCCGCCGAGGGTGCGAAGAGGTTTCTCTCGAAGCTTAGCTCGCCGAGTCGCCGGAGGAAAAATTCTAGAGTTGCCCAGACCCGCCCAGCGCCTTGTCGCAGGAACCGAACATGTCACGGGAGCGGAATTTCTCCAGGTTGCGGGCTGGTCGCCGGCGCGTTTGGGGCCCGCCGACGAGGGCCGCGGCGATGGCCGCGGCGATGGCCGCGGCGATCGCCGCGGGCGGTTGCGGCGGCGACGACGTCGTGACGCTGGGCGACCACCTGCGGGAAGTCGAGTACAACGTGCCTTTGGAGGGCGTCGCTTCGGTGTCGCTCGGCGCCTACCGGATTCCGATCGCCGCGCGGTGCGAGGCCACCGACGAGGAGGGCGGCTACACGACGTGGATGCGTCTGCAGTTCGAACTATTCGCCGAGACGCCGCCCGAATACCGGAAATCGGTCGAGCAGGTGGTCGAACGACACGCCGACGACATCAAGAGCGCGGTGCTCGTGGTCTGCCGCTCAACGAGCGTGGAAGAACTGAACGACGCCCGGCTGGCGTCGGTGAGAGCGAGGCTCGGCGACGTCATCCGGTCGCTGGTGGGAGCCCATCGCGTGCGCGGCGTGCTGCTGACCGGCGTCCGCACGGAAATGCTGTAGGGCCAGCGGCGGGAGCCGCCGCCGGCCGTGGCGCCGCGCAAGCCTCTGCCGCCCCGGGGCGGCGTCGCTCGAGAGCGAACCGGCTCGCCCCCTTGCGGCCAGCGCCGAGCGGGTCGGGAACCGACGGGAATCAGACGATGCACACCAAGTACGACGCGCGGCGAACGTTCGGAGCGGTCCTGTGGGCGGCGTGCTGGACGGCCGCCGCGGCCGGCCAGGACGGGGGGGCCGACGGAGCGCCGGCCGCCGCCGGCCCCGCCGCACCGCCGGCCCGCGCCGTGCCCGCTGACCCGCCGCCGGTCGCGGGATCGCCGGACGCCGCCCTGCCGGACGGCGCATCCGCCACGAAACCGGATTCGCCGACAAAGCGGTTTTTCGACCTGGGCGAGATCCACGTCCGTGAATTCCGACCGCCCAGCAACGAAGTCGCCGACGTGCGGTTCACGATGCACATTCTGCTGGACGACGACGCCGATGCCCGCGACCTGGCCGCGCTGGAGCAGGTGCGGCATCGGCTGCGCGACCAGGCGATCGTCGCCGCCCGCCTGGCGGCAACGGCCGACTACGCGGAGCCGACGCTCGACGCCTTGCTGGCGTCGATCTTGCGACGGATGAAGCGGGCGTTTCCCGAGCTGCCGTTGCAGCAGCTGTACCTCAGCGCTTTTTCGGCGTCGGCCCCGTGACGGCGACGGCGGGCGGGGGCCCGTTGTACAGGTAGGCGAACAGATCGGCCACTTCTTCCAGCGAGAAGTCGTCGATCAGCCCCGCGGGCATGGCCGAGACGCGGCTGGGCTGGATTTCGTCGATATCGGCGGCGGCCAGGTCCACTTTGCGGCCGTCGCTCAGCAGCACCGTCACGCCACCGCGGTTCCGTTCGGAGACAAGCCCCACGTAGCTTTTGCCACCGGCCCGAACCTCTCGGCTGGCGTACTGGTCGGAAATGACGTGCGAGGGGTAGAGGATCGACTCGAGCACTTCCCTCCGCTGGAACCGGGAGGCCACGGTCGTCAGATCGGGTCCCATCGTTTCTCCGCGGTCGCCCCAGCGGTGGCAACTGGCGCAGCGACCCTTGGCGAAGGCGTCGCGTCCGCGCGGCACGTCGCCCTGCTTGCCGGCGGGGCTGTCGACGAACGCCAGCAGTTCTTCGTAACTCCATTTCGCCTCGGCGGCGGCGACCGGCAGGCGGGCGGGCAGCGCGTCGGGAAACTTTGCCTCGTACCAGCGTTGCCAGGCCGCCAGCTGCTCGGCCCAGGGCGCGTCGGCACGGGCGACGCCTTCGGCTCCGGACCAGTGGGCCGCCAACGCGGCCGCTTCGACGCCGCCCTGCTGCCGCAGGCGGAGACCGGCCAGGATGGCCTGGCGGTAGGGTTCCGCTTCCCGCGGACGCATCGGCACGGTCCGCAACGCCGCGAGAATCTCCTGCGCCGAAACGCCTTCGGCGGTTTTCAGGGCGTCGACCAGGTAGGGCCAGTTTTCCTCGGTTGGGCGTTGCGTCAGGCTGGTCGCGATCGGCAGTCGGTATTCCGGTTCCGCGCGGTAGGCCCGCCGCAGATGGTCTTGGGCCTCCGCATCGCCGCTCCGGCCGAGGACGGCCAGAATGCCCACGCGAAGACGACGGTGCGCGTCGCTGTCGGCCAGTTGCGGCGCCACGCGGCGATCGAGTTGCCGCACGGCGTCGAGAATCGGTCGGCCCGGTTCGGCAGGCAGTCCGGCCAGCAGCGACAGCGCCGTCGCCGGCCACTTTTCGCCCGTCGCCAGCAGGCGCAGCTTTTCCTGCGGTTCCAGCTTGCCGAGGAAGTCGCGGGCGAAGTTTTCCAGGTACGCACTGACGCTGTAGCCTCCCTCGAAGCCGCGCGCCTCCTCGAGGAATTGGACGACTTCCAGCTTGGCCGACGGAGTCCAGCCCCGATTCAGGCGGGCGGAGCAGGCCGCAACCATCAGCTTGTCCTCGCGCGGGATCTCGGCGCGGAGCTGGGCGGCGAATTTCTCGGCGGCGCCTGCGGCCTGCAGCCGCGTCAGCAACCGCACCAGTTCCCGGTTGGCGAGCGGATCGGTCGTCGGATAAAGCTCGAGCAGCCACTGGCAGGCTTCCGGTACGGCGTCGGCGGCCAGTTCGCCGTGCACCAGCGCCAATTGGACGAGCCGCAGCAGGTCGCGCCGCTGCTCCTCGCTGGCGCGGTCCCACTGCGCCGGGCAACGTTCCAGGATGGCCCGCGACGACGCGGCTCGGCGTTCCACGTTCGCCAAGGCCGAGCAACCGACGGCAAACGCCGTCGCGTCGTCCGCTTCCAGCACTTGCCGGCCCCACTGCTCGACGGGCGTCTGCTCGAGCACGCGTCGCGCTGCGAACCGCACGAAGCGATCCTCGTCGGCAAGCAGCGGTAGTATCGCCT
>Ga0169931_10013569_pt1 | contig 11115 bp, 9 predicted proteins | sample Kivu_15m_20L_FD_129675 | JGI IMG/M metagenome (GOLD analysis project Ga0169931, IMG submission 129675) | Freshwater microbial communities from Lake Kivu, Western Province, Rwanda to study Microbial Dark Matter (Phase II) - Kivu_15m_20L... | ecosystem: Environmental > Aquatic > Freshwater > Lake ... | reverse complement strand
ATAATTAAACGAATATCGCTTTTTAATTAATTTTAATCCTTTTAATTAATTAGAATTCTAATAAAATTTTAAATGCCGTCTAGGACAAAATTTATCTTTATTGTATTAATATTATTTCAATATTCAAATACAAAAATGAATACTATTCATGCTAAATCGAAGTATATCATGGGATTCGTTTCTTTTCCTGATTTAAATGCGGCTAAATCCATAGCCCGAATATTAGTTAATGAAAGACTTGTAGCTTGTGCTAAGGTTATGAATAATATAGATAGCTTTTATATATATGAAGATAAATTTCAAGAAGAGAAAGAAGTTTATATGATTATCAAAACCAAGAGCGATAAAATCGATGAAATAAAAAATATCTTGAATAAGGATCATCCATATAAAGTTTATGAATTTTTGTATCACGAAGTGGAGGTGGGAAATCCAAAATATATGAGATGGGTAGATGAAATGGTTGATGGAATTAAATATGATATATGATTGGGATTAGTTCGTTTAATTGAAATATATTGAATCGAATTTTATTTATGATAAGTATAATAAATAGATAGTAATATCAGTTAGCATGATAAAACAATTTCTTTTATAAATACATTGAGAAATTTTAATTTATTAAAGTTATGATCGTGGTAAAAATACTGAATATATAACAACATAAAAATATTCAGATATATTAGAAAACATTTATCAAATGTATTCTTTTTATCTTAAAAAGATGAATACTGAATTTTAATATTCTTGTCAAGTCGTGTATTATATTTTCCCTCGATTTAAAAAAAATAAATTCCTTTTTTTACTAAATTAAATTTGTTTATCTAAATATAAACATCTTATATAATTTTTAAATAAGTTATGATCACTTCAAAACTTTTTTATTTCTAAATCTTCAGGATAAGTGCAGCCAATATTTCTAATAATCACAGAAGAAGCCCAATTTCCAGCTCTGGTGCAAACTTCTAAAGACTTTCCTTGAATATATTGAGATAAAAATCCTCCGACGAAACTATCTCCACAAGCATTAGTATCAACGATCTCCTCATCAGATACATTATAAACATAGGATTTTAACAAGAAGTCTAATTTTTGTTCTGCGTAATTGTATCTTGATACAACAACAGGATCTTTTCCGCAAGTGATGACTAAGATTCTATCAATAGGGGCTAAGGATTTATGAATCTCTACTGAAATTTCTTCTATGTTTCCGCTCTTGTTTTTAGTAAAAGCTTCAGCTTCCTCATTATTGCAGAAAATGATATGTGATTTATTAGAAATTTCAAGAATTCTGTCTCTGAATGCCTCAACCATAAATACAGCGCTAAGAGTAAAGGCAATGGTTTTATTCAATTTTGTAAACTCTTCAATTAATCTTAGGATAATTTCATATTTTTCTATAACGAAATATCCTTCAATTAAAAAGATCGAAGCTCTTAAAATTTTATCAAGATTTTTTTCAACGAAGTCCATACTAAGCATAGTCGATGCTCTAATTTCTGGAATGAGACATCTTTCTTTGAGATGGACAGCTACTCCACAACGAGAGGAGAGAATGTCATCTCTCTCTTCTAAAACTGTTTCGACATTTGCAACTTTGAGAGCATCAGAAATTTTTTGTCCATATGAATCTTTTCCGATGCAACCGAGTAACATACACCTGAAGCTTGGTGATTTGTTTAACACCCACTATGCGAAACTATTTAATAAAATTTTACGTTAGCAATTCTAATGGTGTTAGTGATAGATCCTCCTGCAACGTAGGTGACATCTTTTTGAGATTCGAGGTGATCATATATTCCTACATTCTCATCATTTTTGAAGACTGTTCTTCCATATTCTAAATTATATTTCCTAAGGCTCTCTTCTTCAACATTGGCAGAGATATCTAAGATAGGATTTCCTATTCCGATAATATAGGTAACATTTTCTTTTTGTTCAAGTTCTTTGATTGCGGTATCCATTTGAATATAAATTTTATTTTAAAATATTTATTTATCAAACTGAGGTTAAATAATTTTCCATCATAATTTAATTATGTTAAAAATTTCATTGAAAGAATCTTGAGAGTAAAGGTTATTATGATTATATTAAAGAGAGAAATTTTTTATAATTTAATAAGAATCAATAATGTATAATCTTAAGAAAAGATAAACTGTATATTCTTATTCAATAAGATTTGTATAAATTATAAAATATTCATAATTTTGTAATTTATAAAATTATTTTGATTTAGCTAATCTTGTCCTAGAGTTAATATTTATTTACATATATATTTGGAAGTCATGAGAGTATTCATATTTTATATTTCATCGACATTTTATTGGTTGTGTCTTTGATAAAATATTCTCTCTCTTTTTCTTTATTTAATTCCGTTGGTTGTTCTAATTTTTGAACAAGATCGAAATACTTTTCATTTCTTTTTTTATCAAGCATATAAAGTGTATGTTCTTGTAGTGTCCTACCTTGTGGATTGTCTATATATCGTTGTTGTTCTTGAGAAATGCATCTAGTTAAATTTCTGAATTGTAAATCACAATTTTCAAAAGGTCTTTCATGTGGGTCATAAAGTGTAGCCTGACAATAGGTCAACTCGCATCCGGTATCCCTGCAGACAATTGTGGCCATCTCATCAAGATTTAAATCGTCTGCCTGTGCCCACTGTCTCCAATACAAGGCACCCTTTAGACAATCATAGTATAAAGCTTTTGGATTTTTAAGTGACTGAATAGATTTACTATCCTCCATCGTCTGTTGTATAACAGGATGTATGTTATTTTTATTCAAGTCTACTCTTCTTTTTTCTTCATGCCAATATTTTTCGGTGCCCATAATTATATAAAATATTTTCTAAATAAAATTTATCATTAAATTAATTTATTATTTACATTTATCAAATGTTAAACTTTACAAAATTATCTCTAAAAAATATAAAACTTCAAAAAGCCCAGGGCTGTATATTTTCTATCAACAAATACTTTGGCAAAAACTTTTTTAACTCAACTCAAGTGAAAAATGATAAGAAGAATAATCCTCAGAATATCGATCTTAAACAAGAATTCGAAGAAATGTTAAAAACTCAAAAGATTTCAGAAGAAGAATTGAAGACTAAAAATATTCAAGAAGAAAAAAAGAAAAAAGAGACGATAGAAAATATCAACAAAGAATGGGAAGATAAAAATAAAAATTTAAAAAACGAGTGGGAAGATAAAAGAAATGCGACAGAAGAAGAAAATGAAACAGAATCAAAAATTAAATTAGACCATATTAAAAAGAAAGTGAAAAGTGCTTTTTATTTTAATAAAATGAGTACATCAGAAGGAACAACAACTCCTGGTCAACCAGAAACTGAAGCTAAAAAACAAGAAACAGCAGAAGAAAAAGAAGAGGGGAAAAAAGAAAAAACTGAAGAAAAAAAAGCCAAAGCCGAAGGAACATCAGAAGTAAGTTCCTTCCAAAAAATATACAAAGGATTCTTAAACGTCTGGAAACAAACTTTCCCAGGAGAAGAAAATATGGATCTTCTTTTTGAAAAAAGAAGACAAGAAGCTCAATTATTAAAATCCAAAATTAAAGAGCCAACTGAAGAAGAAATTGAACAAATGGAAGCTGCCATACCCGAATGGAAAAGAGGAGCTGTAGTCCTAGTTCAAGATGATTCATCACAGAATATAAAAACTTCGATCTTCGATTTGGCAAAGGTTAATTTAACCCGTCATGTTAAAAATTTAAAAATTTACAAAGATGCTCAAAAATCGTTTGAGAATTCTGAAATGTCCCTTTTAATGGAAGATCTAAAGACCTCTTATAACAATGTCAGAGATAATATAAAAGAAAGTCAAAATCCATTCCTAGTTGTTACCAGAGATCTTACAGACAGAGTTTCATTCAAATCTTCATCCGCACAAGCTACTTCTATCATGAGGAAGTTTGATCCCAATTTTGATTTAATTTTATTCGAAAAAGAAGTGAACGGAATTTTTAGTCAATTGATGACAGCCTTTATAAATGACAATTTAGAAACAGTAAAATTAGTTGCTGGGGAAGTTGCCCTCGCAATTATGACAAATGAAATAAAATCTAGAAGAGAAAGAGTAACTATCTATATATAAAACATTTACATGAAATTTTTTAGGGAATAGAATGTAAATATAAAGAACTTTTATATGTGGACAACGCTCAATATATTTCTGCAAATGTAATCGACGAAGATACAGTAGTTATGAGATTTAGAATAAATTGTCAAGAAATAAATTGCAAAATCTCTAAGAAGGATGGTAAGTTAGTAGAAGGAGATTACGATCTAGTAGAGAATGTTCACTATAATATAGACATCGTTAGGAACCCCAATCCAGTAGTTGAGGAAGTTGGCCATCCCTATCAAGTTGTTGGTCTAGAAAAATTCGGAGTTGTGAGACAGCTTGTCTAGAAATGATGAAATTTATATTTTATAAACTATCCCAGAAATTATTGGATTGGATATATATTATAATAAATATGTCTTCTATAAATATATATTATATTAACAATCTTTTTAATTCTGTATGATTCAATTTGGAGACAATCATATTTATATTAATGTATATGTGTATATATTGAATATAATATAAAATATTAATATTATATTTTCGTAAATTATGAAAAATTTAAAAAAATTAATCATAAACAACAATATTTATAAAATACAAAAAACCTTTTTCGGTATAGGAAGTTTTCATTCTAAATATGTTATCGTTGGATCTGGACATTCTGGATATGCCCTCTCGAAATTCATGACCCAGGTATAAATCAAATTTAACTATTTGAAATTAAATTCAGGACCCGTTTAAAATAAATGGAGATCAAATCACGATTATAGATTATATTCCGGATTATACAATATACCCTCAATTGAAATATCATTGTTTCGCACAAAAAAATATCACAGGTACTACTTACAAATTAGATAACATTCTACCTAATAAAATCAAACTTAGAGAGAATGAAATACTGCAGTTGGAACCCAAGGATAATTTATTACTTGGTTCAGAAAGTTTAAGACAATCCTACGAACATCTGATCCTTGCATGCGGATTGGAACCAGATTATTCTGAAATCCCGGGATTGTTATATTCCCTTCAAGATAACAACGACCCAATTTTTACTTCATTTGAATACGAAACGGTCATTCCTAAAATTTGTATTTATTCCGCTATTCTTATAAATCAAATCAAATATGATTTTGGGAAAAATCTTCCAAAAAAAAATTTGGACTTCTTAAATAATGGAAATGGGAATATAGTCTTTACTACCGTCTCATCTAGTGTATATGATATTCTTGAAAATATGCAAATGATAATTCTGCTACACGATTTAATTTTATACTTCCGTAAGCAGGAATTTAGAAAAAAACTTAAATTCATTTTGTGTGTTCCTTCTTCAAAGGAAAACTTCATAAATCAAAGTAAAGAGCTCAATACTTACTTTGTGAAATTGTTAGAAGAAAGAAATATAGAGATTTATTGGAATCATAAATTAAAGGAAGTAGGCAGCGATCATGTTCTAAAATTCACCATAAATAAAACGAAGATGAATGAGGAAAACGATGCGAAAATTCCTAAATCTTCAGTAGATATAGAATATAATTATGCATATGTAATTCCTAAATTAACTCTACCAAGTTTCAATAAATACAGTACCTTATTCGATGATTGCAAAAATAATAAAATTGACATCAAAAATTTAAAAATCAATGGTCATGACAATATTTACATGTTAGGTGATGCCCTCGCAGGACTTAGTTTAGATAAATTATCAGATAATTCAAATCTAATAGAAGGTTCTTTCCTTGACAGATTTTATTCAAATATTCAAATCCAAGCTGATGTCATCTCTAACAATTTGAAAGCAAATCATTTTAGATTAGGAAAATCTCATTTAAGAGAATACAAACCTGAGTTTAGGGTATATTTTGATTTCATGATGAAAAATTATCTCATATTTGACACAAATACTGGATTTAAAGAATTTCTAAAAAAGAGTAGATGGAACAATTTCTTATTTAAACATCTGTATTTCAGACCCGAAGGATTTTATGCAAGGCGTATGCTATTGAGGAGAAAATTTGGGTTTAAAATTTAATATTTTCAAATTATTAAAATGTTATAAACTAATCCACTTATTCAGATTCATATCAATTATAATTTGATTTAAAATCTTATTAAAATCTACCGATTATTCTTCAATACTTTTTAGAAGTTATAAAATTAGATTATAAGAATTAAAGTTTTTATTTTAAAACATCTAATTAATTCTTATTAGTTTAGCAATTCCCAGTCATTTTTAGTTCCTAAATTCTCGATTTGAGGGCATATAGAAACAGTTTTAAAATTAATCTCATTTTCATCGATTTTAATTGCATCATCAGAATCAGAAGGATTTATAGATTCAACTTCTTCTTTTACAATTCCTTGAATATCATTTACAGCTTCAACATTTTCGACTCGTTCAATCAAATTTTTTTCGAAAGGTTTAATCTCGTCTTCCTCACGTTCTAGTAATTCCGCTTCTAAATTATTCAAAATTCCTTCAATTTCTTTTTCTATTTCTTCTTTCTCGATTAGATTAGAATCTACTTGCTTCTTGTAAGGTAGATCAATTTTTGGATTTTCGAAATTATCTTCATTATCAAAATGATCTGGTTGTAAATTTTCATGCACCGAACACATTTGTTTCCTCAGTTCATGACATGACAGGGGGGTCTCTTTTTCTGCTTCTTTTCGTTTTCCCCTTACTTGTCTGATCATGTTGACTTTTAAATCTTTTATATTCAATAATTTGCACAACTTTATGAAACACAAAACTAAAATAGGCACACTTATTACGAAAACCCAGAATATTAAATTAAATGGAGTTTTTTTGATCGAAACATTTTCAGCATTCAAAGAATTAATATACTCCCTTATGTCAAAATTAACCGTTTGCTTATAAAGAAAATTAAAATCATGAATGATCATTTCTCTATCTAAATCATCTTCGCATTCATTCTTTATGTGAATGAAATTAATGTTATATCTGTCAGCGAGGGAGTCTAAGTGAGTTCTTTTTACATTTAAAATTCGACGTTGATTTATAGCCACGATCATTATTGTTTTCGTTATTTTCTCACCGAATGTGGATATTAATGTTTCGATGTCGTTTTCTATTTTATTATGGTTTTTATCATTTAAAGCGTAAAACAACAAAATTGAATCGATTGATGTAATATTATGCCTGTTCATGATGTAAAAAGCTTCCCTCACATTTTTTGAATTTTCCTTTTGATCTTCTGTAAATTTATTAAGATTGAAGAAGGATACAGGAGATTGACCGATTTTACCGACATAAATATTTTCTAAAGCTGGAATTTCTTTTTCTAATTTTTTAAGTTTAAACGACTTTATTAACTTTTTGAAAAAACAATTTTTCTCTTTTGATGTTGCTGTGTTTGATAAAAGAAGTACGTTTTTGGCCGAATATGATATTATTACATTAAGGGAAAATAGGAAAATTATAAAACAGTATAGGTTTATTTTCTCTTTCATTTTTATTTATTATTATTCTATTAATTGGTAAAAATCATTTATTAGTTTATGATATCTTATAATTCAAAGATTTGTGGATATCTTATAATAGAATATTTTAAAACGAATTTTTTTCTGTTTGAAGTTATTAATATAAAGGTAAATGGAATAAAAATATAAACGATTTATATTAGTTCATTAAAATAATATAAATAATTTCAAATAATATTAATTAAATTATTGAAGCATGTGATAATTTCGCAGAGTAGAAACAATTTAATTTTCATAAATCTTGTGCAGATAAGAATTCATATATATGCCTATTTATCATTTCTTTATATCTTTTTATACTTTGATAAAAAGGCCTAATTTGTGTGAGATTTTTATAGGACCATAATAAATTATCAAATAATAATTTTTTATTTAATGCAAAATTTTTTCAAAAGTTCTTTGATAGATGTAAAACAGCTGAAAGAAATGATTGATTATCATGATGTCAAAAACTTAAGAATCTTAGATTGCACCCTCCCATTTGATAAAGGATCATTTCTATACAAGAGACAAAGAATTCCAAATGCTTTGTTTTTTGATGTAGCCGGCTTACGAGATACTTCATCAAATTACACAATGACTTTCCCTAAACCTGAAAATTTTAGACCTTTTTTAGAGCATCTCAATATAAGTAAAAAGAATTTTATCATATGTTACGACCAATACGGTATATTCTCTTCACCTAGAGCATGGTTCATCTTCAAAGCTTATGATTTTCCTAATGTATGTGTTTTGAATGGAGGATTCCCTAAATGGCTAGGGTCAGGATATGAAATCGAAAACAAACAGTTAGATGATTTAAATTTAGACAGAAATTTAGATAAAATTTACGATGAAGAAAATGCAAAAGAACTAGAGACGGAGGATTTAAAATTGAATTCTAACATACTTGTTGATCTCAAATATGTAATGGAAGCTCGTAAGAAAAAAATTGACAAAAGTGTTTTACTCGATACCAGACATCCTATGAAATATGAATACGGAAATATTCCTAATTCTATTAATATACCTTATACTTCATTTATTAATCCTGATCACACATTTAAAACTAAAGAAGAAATCAAGGAAGTTTTTGAAGAAAAGGGATATTGTGATGTGGATTCTAAGGAATTAATTTCTTATTGCACGATTGGTTTAACTGCTTGTATTGGGTATTTGGCTTTGAATTCAGTAGTTGGGAATGAAAATGTTAAATTATATGATGGTTCTTATGAAGAATTTTCCGATAATGTAAATAATAGTCTATATATTTAGATTAAATTAAATTTGTTTGAATATAATAATTTTCCTAATTAAGATTATAAAAAATAAAAATCTGAGTTTTTATATAATGAAAAACCCAATAAATATTTAATCATCAATCGTGACATTAAATTTGTTTTGAATAATAAATATTATAATAATTAAATATTTTTAAGCCTCTGGGGGGGTAAAATTATTTTCCCCTATGACACATTTAATTGGGAAGTGATCAGATAAATAAACTATGTGATCATCTTTAATTTCATGATCTTCAATGATTTCATAGGATTTGGTCAAATTTGCAAAATTTTTTCTATCTTTTCTTATAATTTTGTAAAATATGTAATCATATTTAGATAAACCATATCCAGAAAAATTGTGAAAAGTTTTTTGGGTATTTTCCATTTCATCAGAAGTCGAAATAAATCCACTATTTTTTAAAAAGACGATTGAGGCATCTGAATCTTGAGAATAAAAGCATCCAGTTAAAATCATAACGATCTCTTCATCAGGATATTGAGATAATTCTCCATCGACAATTATATTTATTTCATGAACTAAGGCTTTGATGCAAGGTAGCCTTGAAAAAGAATTTACATGATCTAAATGAGTGTTAATAGCTAAATAAATTCTATTATTTTCATGATTAATAATATCTCTTGTTTGCTTAAGAAGAACCCAAGTAGCCATCCTAGGAAATACGTTGCCAAAACTGATTGATCCTTTGATCCAAGGAGTGTCACTAAGCCAGAAATAACCTGAATTAATAGATGAGAATTTTTGATGATTAAAGAAGATTCCACATTGCTCGTCGTTGGGATCGCTTGATCTAGGAGTTCCCACATAGGAGTAAATAGGAATGAAAGAATTATGAACAAATGATACTTGACTTTGCTTTGCTTCTTGTATTCCTATTATATCACAAGAATGAAATGTCAACATTTGGGGTATGAGATCTTTTCTGTGTCTCCAACTGTTGAAATTATCGATTTCATTTTCGTATCTTATATTAAAAGACATGACTTTTAAGCAATCATTATCTATACTTCTTATCATTTTAAAATGTCTATCGTTAAAGTCTACTTTTTCTATCCATTGAACTGGAAAATTTATCTTATTCCAATTAGATATAAAATATCTAAATTGAAAAGGGAAACTTATTTCGTTTACATCTATATTTTTTATCCAATTATTCGTATTGAAACAATCTAATCTAACAGCTTTATGCAGATTCCAATTAAATAGTTCGTCACATGAGCCTGTTATGTAGATTGCGTCTCCATAATTTATTTTTCTTCTTATATTGAAAAATATTTGATGTTGATTTATGCGATTTTTTTCTAATTGCTCGCATAAATTTTTACCTATTTCTTCGAGGGCATTTTCAATAATTTGATTTGTAATTAAATTAGAAACAGAATTTTTTAAGAATTGATAAGCTTCTTTTTCTCTCCTAAAAATTTCTTCTATAAAATCAGATACATAATAGGATATATGTTGTTTTTCTGATTCGAGTTCTTTTATTTTGATTTCTTCTAATGCAGCTTGGATGATAAAATGTGATGCATCAGTTGAGACTTGGAATTTTTCATATTCATATGCTTTGATTTCTAATTTGTCTATTTCTTCGAGAGTTGATTCTACCACATATTTGATTGAATTATAAGAGACTTGGCATTTTTCAAGTTCATATGCTTTGGTTTCTAATTTGTCTATTTCATTTATTGCTGCATTAAAAACAAAACTAACCGCATCGGTCGATGCAAGAGTTTTTTCCATTACATATGCTGCCAGTATTTCATCTAACGTTTTATTAATAATAAAACTAATTGAATTATAAGACACCTGTGTTTTCTCGAAATCATAACTGTCTTTCTCTATTTGTGATATTTCCTTTAAAGCGGCTTGTATCAAATAGGCAGTTCCATCTGTAGATACCTGCGATTTCTCTAATTCATAGTAATCTTTTTCATTTTGCGATATTTCCTTTAAAGCGGCTTGTATCAAATAGGCTGTCCCATCAAAAGACAACTGTGATTTCTCGAAATCATAACTGTCTTTCTCTATTTGTGATATTTCCTTTAAAGCTGCATCTATCAAATAGGCTGTGCCATCTGTAGATACCTGAGATTTCTCGAATTCATAGTAATCATTTTCCTTCTGTTTTATTTCCTTTAAAGCGGCTTGTATCAAATAGGCAGTTCCATCTGTAGAAACCTGCGATTTCTCTAATTCATAACTGTCTTTCTCTATTTGTGATATTTCGTTTAAAGCGGCTTGT